>ERZ842401.1750-NODE-1750-length-30251-cov-12.273116_pt1 | contig 30251 bp, 31 predicted proteins | sample MGYA00521270_ERZ842401 | MGnify/ENA primary metagenome ERZ842401 (study PRJEB31892, sample SAMEA3878208) | bioreactor metagenome | biome: Moose rumen | place: Sweden | collected 2011-10 | study: EMG produced TPA metagenomics assembly of the PRJEB12797 data set... | reverse complement strand
TTCGGCGGCTGGGTTAAGGCGCACGAACATTTTGCGGACGGCGGCTCCTTCGACCAGATTTATCAAAAGTGAGTGATTGAAAATGTTTGGCAAAAACGACGTGATACCGGGACGACATTTGACGCTCGGCATTACGATGACTTTTGTAAGTTTGTTTTTATTCATACCGCTGGCGGCGTTCGTCTTATTCGCGAGCGGCATGGGCTTTGAAAAATTTTTTACGGCAGTAACCGATTGGCGCAACGTTCACGCTTACGGAGTTAGTTTTTTCTGCGCATTGGCGGCGGGCTTGATAAATGCGTTCTTCGGTTTGATAATCGCTTGGGTTTTGGTTCGCTACGATTTTCGCGGGAAAAAAATAATGGACGCGCTGATAGATTTGCCTTTCGCGTTGCCGACGGCGGTCGCGGGCATTGCCCTAACGACGCTTTACGCACAAAACGGCTTACTCGGAAAATTTTTCTACAGCATCGGAATTGAGTCGGCATTTTCTCCGCTGGGAATCACAATCGCGCTGATTTTTGTCGGAATACCTTTCGTGGCGCGAAGTGTTCAACCGGTTTTGAAGGAACTCGATCCACAGTTGGAAGAGGCGGCAAATTTATTCGGCGCGAACAATCGGACAATCTTCAGCAAAATAATTTTCCCCGAACTTCTTTCGCCGCTGTTGACGGGCTTTGCATTGGCATTCGCAAGAGGCATCGGCGAATATGGCTCGGTAGTTTTCATTGCGGGCAATATGCCTTACGAAACAGAAATTGCGCCGCTGATGATAATGACGAAGCTTGAACAATTCGATTATCAATCGGCGGCGGCAATCGCTATCGTGATGATGGTTTTATCGTTGACAATTTTGTTGGGAATTCACGGTTGGCAATCGCGACAGTTGAAAAAGATTGGAGGTGTCGTCAATGCGTGAGTCGATTTGGCTGAAAAGATTTTTGATATTTGTTGCGGCAAGTTTTTTATTCGTTATGTTAATCATGCCGTTGCTTTTGGTTGCGAAGGAAGCATTGGCTCGCGGCGTCGATTTTTATTTCAAAGCGTTGACGGACGAATTTGCGCTGAAAGCACTTTATCTGACAATCGAGGCGACGATTTTGGCGGTCGTATTGAACACAATTTTTGGCTTGGCGTCGGCGTGGCTTTTAACGAAGTTTGATTTTTGCGGGAAAACATTTCTCGGCTCGCTGATAGATTTACCTTTTGCAATCAGTCCTGTAGTGGCGGGATTATTTTTCATAATGCTTTTTGGAAGAATGAGTCCGCTTTATCCGATTTTGCAGGAAAATAATTTGGCGATAGTTTTCGCGGTACCGGGAATAATTTTGGCGACGGTTTTTGTGACATTTCCTTTCATAACTCGCGAATTGGTTCCCGTTATGGAAAGTCAGGGGCGGTCTGAAGAAGAAGCGGCGGCGACAATGGGCGCGAGCGGCTGGACGATTTTTCGCCGCGTGACTTTGCCGAATATCAAATGGGCATTGGGCTACGGAATAATTTTGTGCTCTGCGCGGGCATTGGGAGAATTCGGAGCGGTTTCGGTTGTGAGCGGGCACATTCGCGGCAAAACAAACACTCTGCCTTTGCACATTGAAATTTTATACAACGAATACAATTTCACGGCGGCATTTGCGGTTGCGTCGATTTTGGTTTTCTTGGCGATAATAATTTTGATTCTGCGCAATTTGGTTGAACGCGCCGGTAAAGATGTTGCCGAAGAAAAATTTTCGACGGACGATAAAAGTTCCGATACGCCGAAATTAAATTCTCCGCCGAAAGTCGCGCCGCAAGTTTAGAGCGTGTCGGCAAACATTACAAGTGACGGTTATTTTTCCGCCTGACTTCGTTGTTGCGCGCTAGACGTACCTTAGTACGCCGTCGCGCTTACGCCTCGTCAGCCGAAAAAATTCCTCGTCACATTCCGATTTTGAATTTACCAACAACCACCAGGAAGTGATTCAAATGACTTTTGAAGTTCAGGTTAAAAATATCAATAAACATTTCGGAAATTTCAAGGCGTCGGACAATGTGAGTTTTGACATTGAACGCGGAAAATTAATCGGTTTGCTCGGACCTTCGGGGAGCGGCAAGACGACGATTTTGCGAATGATCGCGGGGCTTGAAACTCCCGACAGCGGCGATATTTTTATCGGCGGGCGTCGCGTAAATGATTTGCCGCCCGGCGAACGCGGAATAGGATTTTTGTTTCAAAGTTACGCGCTGTTCAAGCACATGACGGTTTTTGACAATATTGCGTTCGGCTTGACGGTTCAAAAAAAATCCAAAGCCGAAATTAAAAAGCGCGTTGAGGAATTGGCGGAGCTTATCGGGCTGAAAGATTTTACTCAACGTTACCCGTTACAGTTGAGCGGCGGACAACGTCAGCGCGTTGCCTTTGCAAGAGCACTCGCGCCCAATCCGGAATTGCTTTTGCTTGATGAACCGTTCGCCGCGATTGATGCCAAAGTTCGTCAGGAACTGCGCGGCTGGTTGAAACATACAATTCACAAGCTGGGCATAACTGCAATTTTCGTGACACACGACCAAGATGAGGCAGTTGAAGTTGCCGACGAAATTATTATCACAAATCGCGGACGGATTGAGCAGGCGGGCGTGCCCGTCGAAATTTATCAATCGCCCAAAACGCCTTTTGTAGCAAAATTTATCGGCGAGAGCGTACAAGTTCCCGATTATACGATTTTCAAAGGCTTTGATGAATACGAAAGCCACGCGGGGATTTTGCGCCCCGAATTTTTGGAAATAGCCGCCGCGATTGAGGAAATGCCGCAACCTATGCCCGTGACGACAGAAAAAGGAATTGTTCTCGGAACATATTTTCGCGGCAGTGTGATTCAAATTGATATTGAAGTCAAAGGGCAGTTGCTGAGAGGATTTCGCGGCTTGGAGCAGACGCCCTTGCACGAAGGCGACGAGGCTTTTGTTTTTATCCATAAAATTTACGGCTTCGACGGCGACAAAACGCAAGTTATCGAAAACGCCGCCAAGCGCAGAGAGTCGGTGATAATCTGATGAATGAAATTTGTTGGCACAGCAAACATTTGCGGCGAAACATGACGATTAAAATTTACGGCAAGGGCGGCGTCCCTTTTCTGATTTTCCCGACGCAGGACGCCATGAGCGATAACTTTGAAAACTTCGGCATGATTGAAACATTGTCGCGCTTTATTGACGGCGGGCAGATCAAACTTTATTGCGTCGACACGGTTGACATTGAAACTTGGTCGAATATTTACGGCGATAAAATTTGGCGGGCGGCGCGGCAGGAAGCTTATTACAATTACATTATCGAAGAAGTCGTTCCGTTTATCGGCGAAAAAAATCTGCCCGTTGCAGCGGGTTGCAGTTTGGGCGGACTTCATGCAACGATTGTTTTTCTGCGTCGCCCCGAACTTTTTTCGGGTATGTTGTCTTTGTCGGGCGTTTATGACGCAAAATTTTTCTTTGACGGTTGGTTGAATCCCGTGCTCTATGAAAATTCTCCCGCAGATTTTTTGCCCAATATGACGCCGAATCATCCTTACATTGAAATTTACAATCGGAAAAAAATAATTCTCTGCGTCGGACAAGGGCGTTGGGAAGAAGAAGGGCGGCGAACAACCGCAATTATGCGCGAAATTTTTGCGGAGAAAAAAATTAATGCGCTGACAGATTTTTGGGGCTTTGACGTTGATCATGATTGGATCTGGTGGAAGAAACAAATTTTGTATTTTCTGCCGCAATTTTTGAAGGAGGCGCAATGATGAATTTTATTTTTATCTCGCCGCAATTTCCGAAGCACTATTGGAATTTTTGCGATCGTCTTCACAAAAACGGCGTCAACGTTTTGGGCATCGGCGATACTCCTTTTTCCGAATTGCGCGAAGAACTCAAGGCGGCTTTGACGGAATATTATTTCGTGCCGAATCTCGGCAACTATGAGGAAATGTTTAAGGCGGTTGCGTTTTTCAGTTTCAAATACGGAAAAATTGATTGGCTTGAATCGAACAATGAATTTTGGCTTGAACAGGATGCGCGGCTTCGGACGGATTTTCATATAACGACGGGCGAGCAATTTGAAAATATCGGGCGCATAAAAAATAAATCGGCAATGAAAATTTATTACGCAAAGGCGGGCGTTCCGACTGCGCGGCTCCATAAAATTACCGATTTGACGGCGGCAAAAAATTTTATTGCGGAGGTTGGTTATCCCGTTATCGTCAAGCCCGATGTCGGCGTGGGCGCGAGCGATACTTTCAAGCTGGAGAACGACGAGCACTTGGAAAAATTTTTTGAAACATTGCCCGAAGTTCCCTACGTTATGGAAGAATTTGTGACGGGCGATATTTGTTCCTACGACGCGATTTTGAATTCAAACTCCGAGCCGTTGCTTGAATCAATGACGGTTTGGCCTCCGTCGGTTATGGATATTGTTTTGAAAAAATTGGATTTGTCGTATTACACGGCAGCTTATGCGCCCGAAAAACTTTGCAAAGTAGGACGGGCGACGGCAAAAGCGTTCGGCGTCAAAAGTCGCTTTGTTCACTTGGAATTTTTCCGCTTGACGAAGGCGAAGGCGGGCTTGAGCGAAGTTGGAGATTTTGTCGGCTTGGAAGTCAACATGCGTCCGGCGGGAGGTTATACGCCCGATATGATGAACTTCGCGCACTCGACGGACGTTTATCAAATTTGGGCGGACATGATAACCGACGACAAGCGCAAGTTGAAAGATGACGGCGAACATTTTTATTGCGCTTATGCGAGCCGCCGCGATTGTCATCAATATGTTCATACTCACGAAGAAATTTTGTCGCGTTACGGAAAAAATATTGTCATGTGCGAGCGAATGCCTGAAATGATGGTTCCGCAAATGGGAAATCAAATGTACACGGCAAAACTTTCAGACTTACAATCGACGGAAGAATTTATAAAATTTGTTTTGGAGCAACCGTAATGGAAAAAATTTTTTTAACAGCCGACGTGTTGATAATCGGCGGCGGGGCGGCAGGTTTATTCGCGGCAATTCGGCTCGCCGAAATCAATCCCGAAATAAAAATTTTTGTCGTCGAAAAGGCGGACGTTCGCAGGAGCGGTTGTTTGGCGGCGGGCGTCAATGCTCTTAACGCTTATATCGGCGAAGGGCGCACGCCGAAAGATTATGTCGACTACGCTTTCAACGACGCGCACGGAATTGCCCGCCGCGATTTGCTTTTTACGATGTCGGAGCGATTGAATCACGTAACAAAAATTATTGAACGGCTCGGCTTGGTTATTCAAAAAGATTTGCAAGGAAAATATGTCCTGCGCGGTTGGCGCAACGTAAAAATCAACGGCGAAAATATCAAGCCGATTCTTGCCGCCGCCGTGAAAAATTTTCCGAACGTGAAAATTTTTAATCATGTCAACGTTACCGATTTTTTTCTTGGCGGAAATAAAGTTTTGGGGGCTTACGGTTTCAGCACTCGTGAAAAAAATTTTTACAGCTTCGCGGCGAAAGTTACGCTGATTTCAACGGGTGGAGCGGCGGGAATTTATTTGCCGAATCATGCGGGCGGCTCTCGTCATCAAATGTGGTATCCGCCTTTCAACACGGGCGCGGGATATGCAATGGGCATTCGCGCCGGCGCGGAGATGACAACTTTTGAAATGAGATTTATCGCGTTGCGTTGCAAAGATACGATTGCTCCGACGGGAACTTTGGCGCAGGGAGTCGGGGCGGCGCAGATTAATTCCGGCGGCGAACTTTATCAAAAAAATTACGGCAACACGACGAGCGAGCGAGTTTTTGCGGTGACGAGTGAAATTTTGGCGGGACGCGGTGCTTGTTTTTTAAAAACCGTAGGCATTTCCGCCGAGCAGGAAAAAAATTTATTCGAGGCTTATCTGAACATGTCGCCCGCACAAACTTTGAAATGGCTTGAAACGAATCAGTCGCCGAAAAATTTTAATGTCGAAGTGGCGGGCACGGAACCTTACATAGTCGGCGGACACACGGCGGCGGGTTATTGGGTTGATGCAAATCGAAAAACGACGTTGCAAAATCTTTATGCGGCGGGCGACGTTGCGGGCGGCTGTCCTCAAAAATATGTCACGGGCGCATTTGCCGAAGCGGAGATTGTCGCCGAAAAAATTTCCGAAACTCTGGATGAAATTGAAATGCCCGCGCAGATTAACTTCGACGCGGACGACTTTGAAAAATTTTTTAAAAATGATTCGCCGTTCAGCGTTGACGATTTGGAAATTGCAATGCAGACGGTTATGGATGAATATGCGGGCGGCTTGACGCAGAATTATCGTTTCAGCGAGCGGCAATTAACTTTGGCGGCAAAAAATATTGAACGCATAGAAAAATTGTCCGAGAAACTTCATGCCGCCGACATGTACGGGCTTTTAAAAATTTTTGAGTTGCGCGAGCGATTGACGGTTGCAAAAGTTTTGATTGAACACATGAGGGCGCGGCGTGAAACTCGTTGGGCGGGCTTCGGACAAAATCTTGACTTTCCGAATCGTGACGAAAAATTTAATCTGTTCGTGAACTCGGTAACACGCGACGGCAAAACAAAAATTATTTTTCGGGAGCTTTAATCCCAAATGGTCGAATATTTCCTTTCATCTTCAATCATTTCTATATGACAATAGGGACAATTCATATTACATTTTTTCTCAAAAATATCGGACTCAGTTAAGATTTCAACCTTGCCGCCGCAATGCTTACACTTGTGAGGATATTTCTTAAAAATCTCACGTCCTTTTCTGCCGAAAATATCTTTTTTCGGCAAAGACATTGTCAAATCTTGAATCGTTTCATATTTGCCACATACAGTACACTTTTTCAAAATATTTTTGCAATCAATTTCGCCGTCAGGATTTTCTAATAAAAATTTCTGAACTTCTTCCCCAAACTCACCATTGCGCCCTGCTGTCAAAGTTTTTTTGTAAAGTTCCACTACCTCAAAAATGTCAAATCCCAAGTTTGTTTCTAAAACGTATCCGCATTTTTCACAATGAAACTTATAGATTGTTCCCATAGTAAAAACCTCCTTTGCGAAAAAATTTCTGCGCGGAGATTTAAAATCCTTTTTGGAGTGATGACTTTGATTGTAATTGATAAAAAAATTTGTGTCGGTTGCGGGCGGTGTGTAGACATTTGTCCCGGCAACTTGCTTGAAATAAAAAATACCTGCGCGGCTTGCCGAGATATTCGCGATTGTTGGGGTTGCTGTGCTTGCGTGAAAATTTGTCCCGTCAACGCGATTGCTTACATGCTTTCGGCTGATTTGGGCGGCGTGGGCGCGAAACTTTTTGCCGAAGACTCGGCGACAAAATTAACTTGGAAAATCCTCAAGCCCGACGGCGAAAAAATTATTTTGGAAGTTGATAAATCGCAAGCAAACAAATTTTAGAGTCTGTTGGTAAATTTAGCAGGTGACGGTTCTTTTTCCGGTCGAAAAAATTCCTTGTCACATTCTGATTTTTAATTTGCCAACAACCTTGGAGGAGAAAATTTTATGGACAGACTCGACGAATTGGAATCGGAGAGCATTTACATTTTGCGGGAAGCTTATTGCAAACTCGGCAAGCTGGGGATGCTCTGGTCAATCGGAAAAGATTCAACGGTTTTGCTTTGGCTGGCGCAAAAAGCATTTTTCGGGCATGTGCCGTTCCCGTTCATTCATGTCGACACGTTGAGAAAAATCCCGGCGATGATTGAATATCGCGACCGCGTGGCAAAAGAGCTCGGAATAAAATTAATTGTCCACACAAATTGGGACGCCGTAAAAATCGGAGCGAGTCCCGCGCTTGGGCGGCTTGAATGTTGCAGACTTTTGAAAACGGAAGGTTTAAAGCAAGTTGTCAAGCTTTACGGCTTTGACGGCTTAATTGTCGGCGTTCGGCGTGACGAAGAAGGCTCTCGTTCAAAGGAAAGAGTTTTCAGCGAGCGCAACGAATCGGACGCATGGGATTATACGAATCAGCCGCCGGAGTTTTGGAATCAATTCAAAACAGATTTTCCGAAAGGACATCACATCAGAGTTCATCCTTTGCTTTCGTGGACGGAGCTTGACATTTGGGAATACATTCGCCGCGAAAACATTCCGATAATCGATTTGTATTTTGCCAAAAACGGCAAGCGTTATCGGAGTTTGGGTTGTGCGTGTTGCACGGGGCAAATTGATTCGGAGGCTGATACTCTCGAAAAAATCATTGAAGAGCTGAAGTCAACGAATGTCGGCGAACGTGCGGGGCGGGCGCAAGATAACGAGGATTCTTACGCTTTGCAAAAATTGCGGCGCGAAGGGTATATGTAATGAGTAATTAGTAATGTGTAATGAGTAATGAAAAAAATTTTTCCGCTGTCTTTGATTGCATTTGAAAGGTGTGCACTTTATGAGCGAATTAAAAATTGTTTTCGTCGGACACGTGGATCACGGCAAGAGCACAATTATCGGGCGATTGCTTTACGACACAAAATCTTTGCCGCAGGGAATTATCGATAAAGTTCAGCGCATTGCGGATGAGACGGGCAAAAATTTTGAGTTCGCCTATTTGCTCGACGCCTTCGCCGAAGAACGGCAGCAGGGAATTACAATCGACACAACGCAACTGAAATTTTCGACGCCTGCGCGGGATTATTTGATAATCGACGCGCCGGGACACAAAGAATTTCTGAAAAACATGATAAGCGGGGCGGCAAATGCGAACGCGGCGTTTTTGGTAATAGATGCGCAATCGGGCGTGCGGGAACAATCGCGGCGACATGCTTACCTGTTGAGTTTGCTGGGCATAAAAAAAATTTTTGTCCTCGTCAACAAAATGGATCTCGTCGATTGGGACGAAAAAATTTTCCGCGCAGTTGTAAGCGAGATAAAAAATTTTCTTGCGCCGCTTAAGGTCATGCCCGAAAAATTTATACCGGTAAGCGGATTTTTGGGCGACAACATTACAAGCCGTTCAAAAAATCTTTCTTGGTACGCGGGCGAAACTTTGATTGAAACTCTGGACAAAATCGGCGGCATTGAGGAAAATTTTTCGGCGGCGTTGAGATTTCCGATTCAAGACGTTTACAAATTTGACGAGCGGCGAATTATCGTCGGGCGAATTGAGGCGGGAACTTTGCATGTCGGCGACAAGATAAAAATTTTCCCCGAAGGTCGAGAGACGATTGTAAAAGAGTTTGCTTGGTGGCAGGAGCGCGATAAAAAAATTTCTGCGCGGGCGGGCGAGAGCGTCGGAATAATTGTTGAGGATGAATTTTTCAACAAGCGCGGAGAAATAATTGCGACGGGCAACGCGCCGCAAATTTCAAATCGATTGCGGGCATCGGTTTTTTGGATGGGGAAAAATTTTTTGACGGTCGGCAAAAGTTACAAATTGAAAATGGCGACGGCTGAGGTTGAAGCGACGGTTGAAAAAATTATTCGCACAATCGACGCCGCAACTTTGGAAAGTCAAAAAATTTCCGTCAAACTCAAGCGCGATGATGTCGGAGAAATTATTTTCAAGCTCAAAGAAAAAATTGCGTTTGACGATTTCGGAAAATGTCCCGCGACGGGGCGATTTGTTCTGATTGACGGTTGGGACGTTGCAGGCGGAGGAATTGTTTTGAGTGCCGAAAATTCGGAGGCGGACGGCACGATTTTTACCAATGGCGAGCAAAATTTCCGCGCAGAACTTTTTGACGAATTTTATTACGACGTGGAACAAAGGAAAATCACGCAGGTTGCCGAGCCGCAAAATGAAATTTATCGCGTCGGAGATAAAATTCAAACGGCGGGCTTCAGCTACGATTATCCTGCCGACTTCGACATAATTTTGTTGAATGAATCTGCGTTCGTAAAAATTCGCGACGCCGAAATTATTTCAATCGGGCGGCTCGCCGATTACACTTTTGAAAAAGTTCCGCATGTCAACGGGCGCGGCTTCGGTTTAAAAGTTAATACGTCCGCGCAGTTTGAAGAATTATTGAGGGAGTTCCGCGCAGTAGAAAATCCCCGCGAACTTGCCGACTTCTCCAACAAATATTTTTTCCTGAATCAATTCCGCACACTGAAATTTTATTTTGATTATGTGATTTAGCAGGTGATTAAGTTGAAGACGAAGCAATTAACTTTGGCGGCGATGATGACGGCGTTTGTGTTCGTGGCAACATTTGTACCGAAAATTCCCATCCCGCTCGGCTACGCACATTTGGGCGACGCGGCAATTTTTTTATCGGTAATTTTTGGCGGACGGCGCGTCGGAATTTTAAGCGGAGTAATCGGCTCGGCATTGGCAGATTTTTTAAGCGGCTTTCCGATATGGATAGTGCCGACAATTTTAATCAAGGCGGCGGAGGCAGAAATTTTTTGGCGACTGCGCGAAAAAAATTTTTTGTTGAGTTTGATAACGGCAAGTCTCGTTATGGCGGCGGGCTACACATTGGCGGGCGCATTTCTTTATGACAGCTTAAGCGCGGGGCTTGCGTCGACGCCGGGTCTTTTGCTGAAAGCGGCGGTAAATATTTTCGTTGTAATCGTCTTGAGCAGGGCGATAAAAAATTTTGGGAGACTTTGACGATGGACAAGAAAATTTTAAAAGAGTTGAAGAGCAACGGTTTCATGCAACAGCGGCAGGAGAATTATTTTTCCATGCGATTAAAAAATGTCGGCGGACATTTTACGGCAGAGCAACTCGGCACGATAAAAGTTGTCGCCGAGATTTTCGGCGCGGGATACATTCATTTGACTTCGCGGCAGGGAATAGAAATTCCGTTCATAAAATTTAATGACATTCCTGCAGTTAAAGCGACATTGGCGGCGGGCGGCGTCGAAGTCGGAGTTTGCGGGGCGCGAATCAGAACGATAACGGCTTGTCAAGGAAATGCAATTTGTTCTTCGGGGAATATCGACACGCTGAAAATTGCTCGCGAATTGGATCGACGTTACGGCGGACGCGAATTGCCGCACAAATTTAAAATAGGCGTGACGGGTTGCGCGAATAATTGTCTCAAGGCAGAAGAAAATGACATTGGCATAAAGGGCGGAGCCGAGCCGAATTGGATTCCGGAGAAATGTATTTTTTGCGGAGCGTGTAAAAAAATTTGTCCCGCCGGAGCGATTGAAATTAATCGCGCAGAAAAAATTTGGGCGATTAATCGCGACAAGTGCATAAACTGCGGGCGTTGCGTCAAAATTTGCAAGGCGGCGGCTCTGAACTGCGAGACGGGCTTTATAATTTCTTTCGGCGGGCGATACGGCAATAAAATTTCTGTCGGGAAAAAAATTCTGCCGCTGATTAAAGACGAGCAGACACTTTACAGAGTTATTGAGGCAACGTTGAATTTTTTCAATGAACGCGCTAAAATGGGCGAGCGTTTGAGTTTGACTTTTGAACGGCTCGGCGCGGAAGAATTCACTGAAAAGATTCGCGAGGCTTATGATGGTCAGAAAAAATTTTGGTGCGATACCCGATGAAGTTTTGAGTTTCGCACTTGAGGAATTGAGGAAAATTTCTTCGGGCGAAATAATTTTTGTGGCGCAGGACGGAGTTTTAATGCAGGTCGAAATAATTTTTCGGCGGCGGCTGTCCGATTGGTCAACGAAATTTTCGCCGTTGAGCGAGGAACTTTTAAAAAATTTGAGTGAGCAGATTCGCAAAGAATTTTCGCGGCTCCTTTACGGGCGATTGGTTGTAAAAATTCAAAAGGGGCGAGTCACTCAAATTGAACGAACGATTCAACAGCGATTCACGGGGCTTGACGGCGAAGGAATTTGAAAGGCAATTAGGAATTAGCAATTAGCAATTAGCAATTAGTAATTCGTAATGCGTAATTCTTAATTAAAAAACGTCGGCTAATTTTCGGGCGGAGCGAGAAAGGGCTTCGTCTTTTTTTTCGGCGTTGTCACTCAATGCCCAAAAAATGTTCAAAAATATTTGTAGCCGTTTTTTTGAAGGTATGCTAAGATACTAAAATCAATTCCAAGAAATAAATTCTCGCCGATTTCGGATAAAACAAAGGGGAGATGGATTGTGGAAATTCTGGTGTGCATTAAACAAGTTCCCGGCTCAAATAAGGTCGAAGTTGATCCCGTGACGGGAGTTCTGAAACGAACCGGCGCAGATGCAAAAATGAATCCTTACGATTTGTTTGCATTGGAGACGGGGCTTAGGCTCCGCGAAAAATACGGCGGCAATGTCAGCGTTTTAACCATGGGACCGCCGCAAGCCAAAGCGATATTGTACGAGGCTTTTGCAATGGGCGCGGACAAAGGCGGGCTTATCACCGACCGAAAATTTGGCGGCGCGGATGTTTTAGCCACGAGCTACACTCTTTCGCAAGGCATTCGCAAGTTTGGCAAGTTTGATCTGATAATCTGCGGGTTGCAAACCACCGACGGCGACACCGCTCAAGTCGGTCCCGAAGTTTCGGAAGCATTGGGCATTCCCTGCGTCTGTAATGTCCGAAATATCGACAAGGTTGAACTCAATCATATAGTTGTTGATATGGAAATGAGCGACGACATTGAGAAATTAAAAGTTCCGTTCCCTTGCCTTATCACCGTTCAAAAAGATATTTACGAGCCGCGCCTTCCTTCCTACAAAAAGCAAAAGGCAACTGCCGACAGAGAAATCAGTTGCTACACGCTAAACGACATGGCGGACAAAAATGCCAAACATTACGGGCTTGACGGTTCACCGACAAAAGTTCAACGCATCTTCCCGCCGAAGTCCGATAAAGTTCAAGAAACGTGGACAGGTTCCGCCGACGAGTTATCCGAACGAATTTATGACGCGTTAAAGAAAATGAAGTTCACGGCTTAACGGGAGGACAATCATGGGAAAATTAATCGTGCATAATGAACGGGTGCAAGATGCCGCCGCGCTTATTAAAATTTGTCCGTTCGGAGCAATGGAAAATATCAACGGCAAGATTGAAATCAACGCCGCCTGTCGTCTTTGCAAATTGTGTGTGAAAAGAGGCGCGGGCGTTTTTGAATTCGTCGAGGAAACTCTCGCGCAAATCGATAAGTCGGCTTGGCGCGGCATTGCGGTTTATGTCGACCACGTGGACGGCAAAATTCATCCCGTCACCTATGAACTTATCGGCAAGGCAAAGGAACTTGCCGCCAAAATTAATCAGCCTGTCTATGCAGTTTTTCTCGGAGAAAATATTTTTCAGCCCGCGCAGGAAATTTTGCATTACGGCGTTGAAAAAGTTTTTGTCTGCGACAGAGCGAAACTGCAAGCATTTGACATTGAAAATTACGCAACAGCTTTTGCAACTTTTATAAACAAAGCCAAGCCAGCGGCAATTTTGGTTGGAGCAACGCCCGTTGGTCGTCAACTTGCGCCGAGAGTCGCGGCTCGTTTCCACACCGGATTAACCGCCGACTGCACAGTTCTTGACATTCACGAAAATACGGATCTCATCCAGATTCGCCCGGCGTTCGGCGGCAACATCATGGCAGAAATTCTTACGCCAAATCATCGTCCGCAAATGGCAACCGTGCGCTACAAAATTATGGACGCGCCAAAGCGCAACGAAGAAATTTCAGGGAGTATCGAGCCGCTTGAAGTGGACGCCGAAAAATTCACGAGCAAGGTTGAAATTTTGAGCATTGCCAAAAAACCGAGAGAAATCGGCATTGAAAATGCAGAAATTTTGGTTGTGGCGGGGCGCGGCATAAAGAAAAAGGAAGATTTAAATCTTGTTCGCGAACTTGCCGAAGTTTTGGACGGAGATTTTGCTTGTACGAGACCATTGGTTGAAGGCGGCTGGCTTGAGCCGAAGCGGCAGATTGGACTTTCGGGGCGTACCGTTCGCCCAAAACTAATCATTACTTGCGGCGTCTCCGGCTCCGTTCAATTCGTGGCGGGCATGGAACATTCCGAAAAAATTTTTGCAATCAACACCGACCCGAAGGCGTCAATCTTCAAGGTTGCAAATTATGCCGTAGTCGGTGACCTTTATGAAATTGTTCCGAAACTCATTGAAAAAATTAGGCAGGGGAGGAGCATCGCATGAGCTACAAAAAAATGGACGAGAAAGACTTGGCGGTTATCGCGACTTTCCTTGACCGCGAGCGAATTCTCTGGCGCGACGAAATTAACGAGGAGTACAGCCACGACGAACTTACCGTTAAGCGTTCTTATCCGGACTTGGTGGCACGCGTCATTTCTGCGCGGGAAGTTTCAAAGATTTTGGCTTACGCGAACGAAAAAAAAATCCCCGTCACTCCGCGCGGCGCAGGCACCGGGCTTGTCGGCGCGTCCGTCGCGATTGAAAAGGGAATCATGATTGACACAACGCTTATGAATCACATCTTGGAGCTTGACGAGGAAAATTTGACGCTCACGGTTGAGCCGGGCGTTTTGATTATGACACTTCGCGCTTATGTCGAAGAGAAGGGCTTTTTTTATCCGCCCGACCCCGGCGAAAAATCCGCAACAATCGGCGGCAATATCAGCACAAATGCCGGCGGCATGACTGCGGTTAAATACGGCGTCACCCGCGATTTTGTTCGCGCTTTGGAAGTTGTCTTGGCGGACGGAACGATTCTTGAACTCGGCGGAAAAGTTGTTAAAAATTCTTCGGGCTACGACTTGAAAAATATGATTATCGGCTCGGAAGGCACGCTGGCTTTCGTTACAAAAGCCGTTCTTCGCTTGTTGCCGTTGCCGAAATGCAATATCAGCTTGCTTATTCCCTTTCCGACTTTGGCGCAAGCAATCCGAACCGTGCCGCTTATCATCAAGTCAAAAGCCGTGCCGACCGCGATTGAATTCATGGAGCGCGAAGTTATTTTGGACGCGGAAGAATATTTGGGCAGAAAATTTCCCGACAACCAAGCGGATGCTTATCTCCTTTTAAAATTCGACGGCAACAGCAAAGAAGAAATTACCAAGTACTATGATGACGTTGCGAAAATTTGTTTGGAGCAGGGCGCGATTGATTTACTTATTGCCGACACCGAAGAGCGCAGTACTCCCGTTTGGAAGGCACGCGGCGCGTTCTTGGAGGCGATAAAAGGCAATACGTCCATGATGGACGAAGTTGATGTTGTTGTTCCGCGCAACCGAGTTAATGACTTTGTGGAATTTGTGCACGATCTGCGCGGGGAACTTGGAATAAGGATAAAGTCTTTCGGACACGCGGGTGACGGAAATTTACACGTTTACATTTTGCGCGACGACTTGACGGAAGATAAATGGCAAGAGCTGATGAATTGCGCAATGAATCGCATGTACGAAAAGGCTCGCGAACTCAAGGGGCAAGTTTCAGGTGAACACGGCATCGGGCTTGTTAAACAACCTTACTTGAAAGAATCTCTGCCGGCTCAAAGTTTGGCTATAATGCGCGGCGTGAAAAAAATTTTCGACCCCAACAACATCTTGAATCCCGGCAAAATTTGTTACGCCTAAGGAGAAAAGGTTATGAAAACAAAAATTCCTTATCACAAAATGCAAATGCCGATTGAAATACCCGACGAAAATTTTGTTTGCACACTTGCGGCGAATCACGCTGAACCGACGGGCACCGAACAGGAAATTGTTGAACGTGCACTGGATAATCCAATCGGCTCAAAATCGCTTGAAGAACTTGTGCAGGGCAAGCGGCGCATGGTCATTATCTCAAGCGACCACACGCGCCCCGTGCCGAGCCGTGTAACCATGCCGATTCTTTTGCGGCGCATTCGTGCGGCGAATCCCGATATTGAAATCACAATTCTAATCGCGACGGGTTTTCACCGCCCGACAACTCGCCAAGAACTTATTGATCGTTACGGGGAAGAAATTGTTGCAAGGGAAAAAATTGCAGTGCACCGCTCGCATGATGACGAAATGGCGGACTTGGGAACGTTGCCTTCGGGCGGCAAGCTTCTCATAAACAAGCTTGCAATCGACACGGATCTTTTAATTGCGGAAGGTTTTATCGAGGCTCATTTCTTTGCAGGCTTTTCCGGCGGCAGAAAGGCGATTTTGCCGGGCATTGCCTCCGCGACAACCGTCATGGCGAATCATTGCAGCGAATTTATCTCCAGCCCGCACGCCCGCACAGGAATTCTTGACGGCAACCCGATTCATCGCGATATGCTTTTCGCCGCCGCGAAGGCAAAACTCGCTTTTATTTTGAACGTGGTTATCGACGCGAAGAAAAAAGTTATCGCCGCCTTTGCCGGTGATTCGGAAAAAGCTCACGTAACGGGTTGCGAATTCGTGCTCAAAATGTCTAAAGTCAAAAAAAATCCGACCGACATTGTGATTACGACGAACGGCGGTTATCCTCTCGACCAAAATATTTATCAAGCAGTCAAGGGCATGACGGCGGCGGAAGCGAATTGCAAAACGGGCGGCGTTATCATCATGGTTGCGGGCTTGAGCGACGGGCACGGCGGAGAATCTTTCTGCAAAATGGTAACGGACGCCCCGACTCCGCAAAAACTTCTTGAAGAATTTTCGCATATTCCGCGCAACGAGACTAAGCCCGACCAGTGGGAGGCGCAAATTCTCTGCCGCATTTTGAGCAAATATACAGTCATCATGGTAACCGACTTGTGCGATCCTCAACTGATAACGGGAATGCATATGGAACACTCCAAAACTTTTGACGAAGCACTTTCTCGTGCGTTCGAGTTGAAAGGAAAGGTGGCAACTGTCTCGCTCATTCCGGACGGCGTTTCCGTCATTGTCTGAAAGTGCAACCGAAATTAAATGATTGTTGAATCCGTTCCATAAAAAAAGCCTGCGACTTTGCATTTCAGCAGGCTTTCTTTTTTTGTCCGCAAAACGAAAAAGCGTCAACCTTCCGCGTCACGAGATAAGAGATATTCGGCGGGCTTACCGAAAATCTCAACGAGCTTTGCAATGTCTTTATCCGTGAAATTAATTCTGCCGCGCATTTTGTGAGAAACTGCGGCTGATGATAATCCCATAAGCTTTGCAAGTTTTTTGTAAGAAAGATTCCGCGCAGTTATTTCTTTCAACAAGTTTTTAAACGGGCTGTCGCCGCGCTCCAACGTTGAATTTTCTTCTCAACCTTCCGCGTCACGAGCCATGAGATATTCTGCCGGCTTACCGAAAATTTCAACAAGCTTTGTAATTTGTTCCGCCGTAAAATTCTGCTTGCCGCGCATTTTGAAGGAAAAAGAAGCGCGTGCCAAGCCCAAAAGCTCCGCGAGTTCTTTATAAGAAATTTTTCGCTTATCCATTTCTGCAAGCAAATTTTTGTAAGGGCTGTTGCCGCGATGCTCCTTTGACATCTTTGCGGATTTTTCCTCAGCCGATATTATTGCCGAAAGTCCGTTGAGTCCGTCGTCGCGTTCAAGCAAATATTCTGCGGGCTTGCCGAAAATTTTAACGAGCTTGACAATGTCTTCTGCCGTGAAATTCAACTTGCCGCTCATTTTTTCTGAAACGGTCGCGTCGTTTTTAAATCCCAAAAGCTCCGCCAGTTTTCTGTAGGTTATCTTGTGTTTGTCCATCTCAATTAAAAGATTTTTAAACGGGCTGTCTTTGCATACCGAAAAAGGTATCCCGTCGTCGCGAGCCAACAAATATTCTGCAGGCAAACCGAAAATTTTAACAAGTTTAATGACTTCTACCGCGCTGAATCTTTTAATGCCGCGCATCTTTTCGGGTAAAGTTGGGCGAGGCAATCCCAAAAGCTCCGCGAGTTCTTTGTAAGACATCTGCCGCTTGTCCATTTCTGCAATCAAATTTTTGAAAGGGCTGTCAGCACGCCTTACTACAGAAATTTTAGCTTTGGAATCTCTGCGATGACTCCGTCCGACCCATGCGGTGTTGCCTTGATGAGACACAGACATTTTTGCCAGCGACTCCGCCGTATGACGCTTGCCGAAAAACGGATTATTTTCGCCACTCGTTGCCGCAGAAATTTTCGCCCGCGTTTCGTCGCAAGGTATATTGCCTTCGCCGCCTTCGGTGAGATTGTAACCGTTGGGAGCCATTGTATCGAACGATTTAATAAGGCGTTTTTCCCATTAGTCGAGCTCCTCTTTGCTGTAGCAGACTTTCAAAATTGCTGTTTCGATTAAATCCTCGCCGCGTTCTCTAATTACGTGGTCAATGTACTGGTCGCCGTGCTTGTGACCTCTGAAACGTTCTTCAAACGAGCGGGTTGTCTGCCCGATGTATCCTTTATCACAAGTACAATCGATGAGCAGATAAACAATTCCGTAAGGTTCAGGTTCCATAAATGAATTTCTCCTTTCGTTGACAGCGCGGCGCGAGCGTGTTAGAATCAAAATGTAGTTATTGCTCTGCCGTGTTGTCTTGATGATTTAAGCAATTCAAGTTTAACACAGCAGAGTTTTTTCTGTCAATCGAAGAGAATTTTTTGACGCAAAAAAATTTTTCGTGTAAAATTCTTTCCGCAATCTCAAAGAAGAAAGGAATTATCTATGGACAAATTTTTTAAACTAAAGGAACGCGGCACAGATGTTAAAACGGAGATCATGGCGGGCGTGACGAGCTTTGTCACGATTTCATATATACTAGCCGTCAATCCTTTGATACTTAGTGCGGCGGGAATGGATACGGGAGCAGTCTTTACGGCGACAGCTTTGGCGAGCGCACTCGCAACGTTCATAATGGCGACATATAGCGATATGCCACTGGTGCTCTCCGCGGCGATGGGACTTAACTCCTATTTTGCGTATAGCTGCGTTATAGGAATGGGTTACACTTGGCAACAAGCCCTTTCTGCCATCTTCATAGAAGGGCTGATTTTTATTGTTCTGACGTTGACAAATGTCCGCGAGGCAATTTTTAATGCAATCCCGTCATCCTTGAAAATTGCTATCGGAGTTGGAATAGGACTTTTCATAAGCTTCATTGGACTTCAGAACGCGCATATTGTTGTTGCGGGACCGACACTCGTCACGCTTTATTCCTTTAAACATTCGATTGAAAGCGGCATGTTTTCTTCCGAAGGAATAACTGTTTTGCTTGCACTAATCGGAATGTTGGTAACGGCGTTTTTGCTGATAAAAAATGTCAAGGGCTCGGTTTTACTCGGGATAATCTTAACTTGGGGCTTGGGCATGATTTGTCAAGCGACGGGACTTTATGTTCCCAATCCCGAAAAAGGATTCTTCAGCTTGTTTCCGAACGGAATAATTTCAATGCCCGCGTCAATCGCTCCGACTTTCATGCAAATTGATTTAAGCGCGATTTTTTCTTTTGAATTTTTTACGATCCTCTGTTCATTTTTGATGATCGATTTTTTTGATACCCTAGGTACCGTCGTGGGTTGCGCGACGAAGGCAAATCTTCTCGACAAAGACGGCAAGCTCCCGCAAATCAAGCAAGTACTTTTGACGGACGCGGTAGGAACGACGGCGGGAGCATTGTTGGGCACTTCGACGATAACAACCTTTGTTGAGTCATCGGCGGGCATAGCCGAAGGCGGCAAGACAGGTTTGACGGCATTGACGGCGGGATTTTTATTTTTGGCGGCGTTATTTTTCTCACCGATATTTTTGGCAATTCCCGCGTTCGCGACGGCTCCCGCGCTTATAATCGTCGGCTTCCTTATGATGCAACAAGTTGCCAAAATAAATTGGACGGACGACATTTTGACGGCGATACCGGCTTACATAACGATTTTTTCAATGGCGTTCATGTATTCGATCTCGGAGGGAATTTGCTTCGGCGTCATTTCTTATACAATCCTGCATGTTTTTTCGGGCAAAGCAAAAGACGTTACGCCGCTCATGTATATTTTGACGGTGCTGTTCATTCTGAAATATATTTTCTTGTGAGGGAAAAGGGAAATGGGAGAAGGGAAAAGTTCATTACGCATTGCCATTGAGGCGGCGGCGGGCAGACGTAAAGCAGATCTCGTCATAAAAAATTGCAAGATCGTCAACGTCTTCAACGGCGAGATTATTTCGGGCGAAGTTGCGATTTTCGGCGGAAAAATTATCGGCATGGGCAAAGCCGAATACGACGGCGAGAAAATTTTTGATGCGGAAGGAAAATTTCTTGCGCCGGGCTTTATCGACGCGCATATTCACATTGAATCTTCCTACATAAGCCCCGAACAGCTCGGCAGAATAATTGTTCCGCGAGGCACGACTTCGATTGTCGCCGACCCGCATGAAATTGCAAATGTCAGCGGACTGCGCGGATTAAAATACATGCTCGACGCCGCGCAGAAAACAAAGCTCAACATAATTTATGCAATGCCGAGTTGTGTACCCGCGACGCCTTTTGAAGACGCGGGCGCGATTCTTGAGGCGGAGGATATGGCTGAACTTTTGGGCGATGAAAATTTCTTCGGGCTCGGAGAATTCATGAACGCGCCGGGGATTATCAACTGCGACGAAAAAGCTTTGGATAAAATTTTGCTCGCAAAAAAATTCGGCAAGCTGATTGACGGGCACGCGCCGAATGTCACGGGGAAAAATTTAAATGCTTATCTCTGCGCGGGGATTGTCGGAGATCACGAATGCACAACGCCCGAAGAAATGAATGAACGCATTGCAAAGGGCATGTATGTTTTGATTCGCGAAGGTTCGGCTTGTCACGATTTGAAAAAGTTGATTAAAGGCGTTACGCCCGCCAACAATCGCCGCGTTTTGCTTTGTTCGGACGACAGACAGCCCAAAACAATTCTTGAACTGGGACATATGGACAGCAACGTAAAAATGTGCGTTGCCGAAGGAATTTCTCCGATAACCGCTGTTCAAATGGCGACGATTAATGTTGCCGAAGCCTTCAGACTTTACGACAGGGGCGCGATTAAAATCGGTGCCCGCGCAGATTTGATTTTGCTTGACGATCTTAAAAATTTCAATGTCGAAAAAGTTTGGATTGGCGGCGAGCTTGTTGCCGAGAACGGAAAATATTTGCCGGAAATTATTCCCGCCGATATTTCTTCAATGCGCGGCAGTGTCAAAATTAAAAATTTTTCCGCCGACAGTTTGAAAATGCATTTGACGAGCGACAAGGTTAATGTGATAAAAATTTTGCCGGGCGGCGTCGTGAGCAAAAAAATAATCGCCGAAGTCAAACTCGACGCGGCGGGCGATTTTATTTTCAATCCCGCGCAGGACGTTTGCAAAGTTGCGGTTATCGAGCGTCACAAGGCGACGGGAAAAATCGGCTTGGGATTTTTGAACGGCTACGGAATTAAAAGCGGCGCGGTTGCAGTTTCGGTTGCGCATGATTCGCACAACATAATTGCGGCGGGCGTCAGCAATGAAGAAATTTTCTGCGCGGTCGACGCTCTGATAAAAATGGAAGGCGGAATGGTTTTGGTTAAGGACGGAGAAATTATTTCGTCGATACCGTTGCCGATTGGCGGCTTGATGAGCGACATCAGCGGCGAAGAAATGCGAGAAAAACTCGATGCCCTTCACGAAAAAGCGCACGTCGAACTTGGAATCAGCAAAGAAGTTGAACCAGTTATGACTTTAACTTTTATGTCCCTGCCTGTCATTCCCGAAATAAAATTGACGGCTCGCGGACTTTTTGAATATGAAACTTTCCGACTGATTCCGATTGAGGCTTGAAAATTTTTTCGTTAAGGCGCGGCGAACACGTTCAATTTTTTTGAAAAGTAAAGCGCGACTGCTGTTTGGGCACTTTTTAAAAGTGCCGGAGGATTTTTTTGTGTTATAATCCTTTCAAAAATTTCGGAGGGATTTGAACATGAACACCCAAGATTATTCCGACAAAGATAAAATTTCCATTTCGGATCAAAAATCGGATGAGGCAGTAAAATTTTTTGATGCGGGCGATTTTGAAGGCACAATAAAACTTTGCAACGAGGCGATAGATTTAAATCCCAATAACGTTTATGCATATTCGATGCTCGGCTCAGCTTACGCTTCGCTGAAACAATATGATTTGGCTCTTCAAAGCTACGATAAAGCTCTTGAGATCGAGCCCGCTTATTCGTCTGTTTATTTCAATCGCAGTCTCATTTACAGTGAATTGCAACAATATGATTTGGCGATTCAAGATTACGGAAATGCAATTCGATACAATCCGCATTTTAAAGAAGCGTATGTCAATCGCGGCAACATTTATTTTCGTCTGAAAAAATATCAGGCGGCATTTGAAGATTTCAACAGAGCGATTGATAACGACTTTAAGGATGTTTTGGCGCATGTCGGGCGCGGCAATACTTATGCCGTTTTGGAAAAATATGAATTGTCTCTTAAAGATTTCAGCAAGGCGATTGAGCTCGACCCGAACTATGACAATTCTTATATCGGGCGCGGCATGGTCTATTTGAAAACGGGAAAATATGATGCGGCTCTTGAAGACTTCGATAAGGCGATTGAACTCAATCCGAATAACTTTTTTGCGTATTTGAATCGCGGACGCGTTTACTCTCAAAAAAATAAATTCAAGCTCGCCGTTAAAGATTTTTTCGATGCGATTGAACTAGATCCCGATTCGGACGACGCATATTTTTTTCGCGGCTGTGCTTTTTGCGAACTTAAACAATACGAGCCGGCAACCGCTGACTTCGAGAAAGTGATTAAACTCAATCCCGATTATCCTTCGGTTTACTACAATCAGGGAATTGCTTATTACAACTTGAGAAAATATAAAAGATCTCTTTCGGACTTCAATAAATTCATCAAAATCGAACCGAATAATTATAAAGGTTGGAGAATGCGCGGCAAATGTTATCAAAGACTCGGCGACGAAAAAAAAGCGCGAGCCGACTTTGTCACAGCCAGGAAATTGGGTTGGAAAGGCTGAAGTTTCCGCGCAGAATTTTTTTTTGGAATTTATCTCCGCGTTTGAATTTGCGGAGTTTTTTTTATGAAAAAATCTTGACGTTTAAGAGCTTTTTAAATATACTTGCGCAAAAAGTTTCCAACGTTATAAATTTTGGAGGTTGATTAGAATTGTTTTTCAGTAAAAAGAAGTTCAGATTGGCATCGATGATTGCTTGCGGAATTTTGGCAAGCGCGTTGTTCACGGGTTGCGGCGGAGACAGCGGTTCTTCGGGCGGCGGCGGCGAAGGCAACAAAGCGGCGGGCGATGAAATTGTTATCGGCTCCAATTTCGAGCTGACGGGCAACGTCGCACAATACGGCGCGAATGCCAATAACGGACTTAAGTTGGCGATTAAAGAAGTCAACGACGCGGGCGGCATCAACGGCAAAAAAATTAAAATCGTCGAGGCTGACGCCAAATCCGAAGCGGCTGAAGCCGTCAACGCCGCGACTAAATTAATTTCCGACGACAAAATTGTTGCGCTTATCGGACCGGCAGTCACTGCAAATGTTATCGCCGAGTCTCAAGTTGCAACCGATAACATGGTTCCGATTATCGCGCCTGCCGCAACGAATCCCGACGTCACGGTTGAGAACGGACAGGTTAAGCCGTATGTTTTCCGCTCTTGCTTTATCGACCCGCAACAGAGCGAAGTCATGGCGCAATTCGCCGCAAAAGATTTGAGCGCGAAAACCGCGGTTCTTTATCTTGATTCAAGCTCCGATTATTCCAAGAGTCTCGGAAAAATTTTCAAAGAAAAATTCGAGGCGGACGGCGGACAAGTTGTAATGGAAGAAGCTTTCCTTGCGAAAGATCAAGACTTCAAAGCGGCGTTGACGAAAATTCAAACCGCAAATGCCGACGTGATTTTTGTTCCCGCTTATTATGAGGAAGTCGGAAAAATCGTCAAGCAGGCTCGCGAGCTCGGCATAACCGCCGCAATTTTGGGCACCGACGGTTGGGATGACAGCAAAGTTGTCGACATTGCCGGCAAGGACGCGCTGAACAATACTTATTTCTGCACGCATTACTTTGAAGGCGACGACGAAGTTCAAGACTTTATCAAAGCATATGAACTTGAGTATAAAACTGATCCGAACGTTTTTGCGGCTCTCGGCTATGACGCGGGCAAAATGTTAATCAACGCGATTGAACGCGGCGGCGAAGATTCTCAAAAAATCCGCGACAATATTGAGACGATTAAAGATTTGAAAGTCGGCACGGGCACAATCACAATGGACGCGGCGACTCACAATCCGATTAAAGGCATCGTCGTTATCGAGACAAAAGACGGCATGCGCGAGCTCCGTGCGAAAATTGCTCCCGAAGGTTAAATGACACCCGACGAATTGAACGCAACGATTGCCGCAGTTATAATTCCGCAAATTAAGCCGCGCAGTACTATTTTCTCCGCTGCAGTTACTACGACGGCATTTCCGGAATTTTTCGTTGCAGTCGGAATGGAAAGGCGCACTTCGTAAGATATTCTTATCACAAAAAGTTTTTGCGCCGCATTGCCAATAAACACGTCCGACGTTACGCAAATGAAATCGGCAACAACAGTTTTTACAGAAAAATTTTTGAATACGAATGGGAATGTTGGTAAAAATAAAGCGTGACAACATCGCCGTAAAAAGTTAAAATCTCCTTGAAAATTTTTCAGGGAGGTTTTTTTATGGCTGAAGAAAAATTTGCTTTTGAATCAGATGAAGTCTCGATTGCTTTTTATTCTCTGGCGGGCATGGGCGACGTTGTTATTGCCCGAAAAGTTTTGGAAGCTTTAATTGAACTCGCGCCAAATTGTGTTGTCGATTTTTTTTGCATAAGCGAAGCGCATAAACATTTTGCAAAAGCTTTTTACGGCGACATAAAAAATTTGAACGGCGTTTTCAGTTACCAAAAGTTTTACGAAGACAAAAATAAAAATTATGATGCGGCTTTGTGCGTCGGCGGCTGTCACGTGATTTTGTTGGAAAATGCCAACATAAAAAGAATGGAAGCGATGGCACCGGCTCTTCTGGAAAGTTTTGTCAAAATCGACGAATACAACAAGAAAAATGTTTATCCTTACGGTGCTTGGCAAACTGCCGTAGCTCTTCGCAACGTGATTGCGGCTTCCATCTTAAATAAAAATTGTTACGAATTTCTTTCCTGCGACGGAGCTCTTCCGATTCGCGACAACAAAATTAATATTCCGCTCTCGCCCGAATTCAAACGCAAATTCGACGCCCTTAAGCTTGACAAGTACATAACTTTTTACACCAACATAAGCGAACGCAAGAAAACTCGTCCGAAAGTAAAGGCTTGACCGATAAAATATTTTCGCGAATACGTTGCCCGAATGAAGAGACGCTTTCCGCAGATTGAGATTGTTCAATGCGGCGGGAGAGGAGATGTTAAAATTGAAAATGCCGACAGAAATTTTCTCGGCTGTGATTTGGAGCTGACGAAATATATTTTGGCGAACAGTCTCTTACATGTCGGTTGCGAAGGCGGCTTGATTCATTTGGCGACGGCTGTCGGGGCAAAATGTTTGGTACTCTTCGGACCGAGTGATCAAAATTATGTCGGTTATGATTGGAATATAAATCTTGTTTCTGAAATTTGCAGACCTTGTTTGTATGTCAACGGCGACAACTGGTGGACTTGCCTGCGCGGAAATGCGGAGCCGCCATGCATGTTGAGTCATACGCCGCAGATGGTTTGCGAAGTCACTTGCAATTATCTCAAAAATAAAGCGTGACAATATCGCCGTAAAAAGTTAAAATCCTTCTTGAAAATTTTCAAGGAGGTTTTTTTATGGACTTTATCCATCAACTCGTTCAGCAGTTGATAAACGGCGTGAGTCTGGGCAGCATTTACGCGCTGATTGCTCTGGGCTACACGATGATTTACGGCATAATAAAGTTGATAAACTTCGCGCACGGCGACGTTTACATGGTCGGCGCGTATATCGGCTTCGCGGCAGTCACATTTGGCGGCTTGCCGATTTTTCCTGCGCTTTTAATTTCAATGGCGTTGACGGCTTGCTTGGGAATGTTGGTTGAGAGAATTGCTTATAAGCCGCTCCGTCACGCGCCGAGAATTTCTTTGCTGATAACGGCGATTGGCGTTTCATTTTTCTTGGAATATACGAGCATGTATTTCGTGACGCCGACGCCGCGCACTTTTCCCGAAGTCATGCCGAATATTTCTTTCAATGTCGGCGGCTTCATAATCAACGGGCAACAACTTTTGATTTTGGGAATAACGATTGTTTTAATGGCTTTGTTGACTTACATTGTCCAGAAAACCAAACTCGGCAAGGCAATGCGGGCGGCGAGTTTCGACACGGAAACCGCGCAGTTGATGGGCGTTGATTCGGACAAAGTTATTTCGATGACATTTTGCATAGGCTCGGCATTGGCGGCGGCGGCGGGAGTTTTGGTCGGCGTCTACTACAACACGATTGATCCGCTTATGGGAATTATGCCGGGCTTGAAAGCGTTCGTGGCGGCGGTTTTGGGCGGAATAGGAATTTTGCCGGGCGCGGTTGTCGGCGGAATAGTTTTGGGCGTTGTCGAGGCGTTGGTCTCCGGTTTTATTTCTTCGACGTTCAGAGATGCGGCGGCGTTCGCGATTTTGATTTTGGTTTTGCTGATTAAACCGAGCGGACTTTTCGGCAAGAACACGAATGAAAAAGTTTGAAAGGCAATTAGGAATTAAGAATTATGAATTAGGAATTAAGAATGAAGAAAGGAATTTCTATGAACTCAGCCAGAAAAAGAGATTTGGTGATGCTGATTTTCGGATTGATTCTTTACGGCGTCCTTCAGATGATGATCAGCACAAAAATTATCGGCTCATTTTGGGAGCTGAACATAATTTTAATTTGCGTGAACATAATCATGTCGGCGAGTCTGAATTTAATCAACGGCTACACGGGGCAATTTTCATTGGGGCACGCGGGCTTTATGGCGGTCGGAGCATATGTCGGCGTTGTGGCAACGGTAAAATTCGGCTTGCCGCTGATTGTCGCTTTGATTTGCGGGGCGATAGCGGCGGGCATTTTGGGCTTTTTAATCGGCTTGCCGACGTTGCGCCTGCGCGGAGACTATTTGGCGATAGCGACGCTCGGACTCGGCGAAATAATTCGTATTGTCATCATGAATATCGATTATGTCGGCGGCGCAGCGGGCTTTAAAGGCATTCCGCATTTAACAAATTTCACATGGGTTTTCTCCGCAATGCTCGTTACACTTTTCTTTATAAAAAATTTCGTGAACTCCTCGCACGGGCGAGCTTGCATAGCGATTCGCGAAAATGAAATTGCGGCGGAGGCAATGGGCGTCAATACAACGAAATATAAAGTCATGGCGTTTACATTGGGCGCGGCGTTCGCGGGAGTCGCGGGCGGACTTTTTGCGCACCAATTTTATTTAATCAGCCCGACTTCGTTTACATTTTTATCTTCCTTCAACTATTTGATTATGGTTGTAATGGGCGGCATGGGCTCCATCACGGGCTCAATCGCGGGCGCATTCGTTGTAACTTTTATTTCGGCGGCATTGGCGTCCTTCCCCGAAGCGCGCATGATAATTTACGCGCTGGCTTTGATTTTGATGATGTTCTATCGCCCGCAAGGTTTGTTCGGCTACATGGAAATTACGAATATCAAACCGATAAAAAAATTCTTGGATAAAATTTCGGGCGCGAAGGAGGCGACATAAAAATTGGCTGACAAACATTTGCTTGAAACTGTTGATGTCTCCGAAGTTTTCGGCGGGCTGAAGGCAGTTTCGGACTTCAACATTTACATAGACAAGGGCGAGCTTATCGGGCTTATCGGTCCGAACGGCGCGGGCAAAACGACAGCTTTTAATCTGATAACGGGCGTTTATGCTCCGACGACGGGCGAAATTACTTTTGACGGCAAGTCGCTTGTCGGACTCAAGCCTTACGAAATTACTCAACGCGGCATTGCCCGCACGTTCCAAAACATTCGACTCTTCAGCGAACTCAGCGTCCTTGACAATGTAAAAATCGCTTATCATTGCCATGTTAAATACGGCTTGATTGAAACGGTTTTGCGCATGGGGAGATATTTCGGCGAAGAAAAATCCATTGAGGAAGAAGCTTTGAACCTGCTGAAAATTTTCAAGCTTGAACAACACGCTTATGAAGTTGCGAAAAATCTTCCTTACGGTGCGCAACGGCGATTGGAAATTGCTCGTGCTCTTGCCGCCAAGCCGAAACTTTTACTCCTCGACGAGCCCGCCGCCGGTATGAATCCGCAAGAAACGCAAGAACTGATGGAAATGATTCGCTGGATCAGAAAACAATTCGGCTTAACGGTTTTGCTGATTGAACACGACATGAGTTTGGTCATGGGCATTTGCGAGCGAATTTACGTTTTGGAATACGGCATGATTATTGCCGACGGCACGCCCGCCGAAATTCAAAACGATCCCGAAGTCATTCGCGCCTATCTCGGAGCCGAAGAAATTAATTGAGGAGGAAATTTTGTGGCGTTAAAAACTTTGATTTTTGGAACCGATGATCTTTATCCCAAGCTGAAACCTTTTTACGACGCGGAAGTTCAACGCGGCAATTTGGAAATCACTGCCCATGCCGTTTTTGAAAACGGAACCATTAACCTTGTCAACGCCGCCGGTAAACGGGGGGGGGGTTGATGATTCTCAGGGATTTGAACTGGCGATAATTTCTTCCACGAATAACTTTTATCAACGCATGAAATTTTTGGAGGCGCAAGGTTGTCCGCGCAGTCGAATAATCGACGGCAGGGTTTTTCAAGTGCCAAACTTGGATTTTCAACGTCTGATAAACGAGAACATAGCTTACGGGATATTGGAAGATAAAAATTCTTTTTCTGCCTCAATGTCTGCAATATATCCTCAAGCTTACAGAATCAAAAACGACATCTCAATTCTGACATTAGGAAAGAAAAGCTACATCAACGAAAACGCGAAAATTGACGGCATTGGAATACTGTCTTTAGGTAATTTCTCTTCCTTGTCTTGGAATATAACATTTGAATTTGGCTTAAACAACGGACACGATTATCGAAAGGTCAGTTCGTTTGAATTAAATCTGTTTGATTGGAAATTTCCGGTAGAATTTTTGCCGCCGCAAGGATTTTGCAGAATAAATATCGGCTCAGACGTTTGGTGCGGGCGCGGTTGCATTTTGAAAGCAACAAACTCGAATAAGCCGCTTATTATCGGAGACGGCGCAGTTATCGCTTCGGACAGCGTTGTTGTAAAAAATGTTCCGCCCTACGCCATTGTCGGCGGCAACCCCGCAAAAATTATCAAGTACAGATTTTCGGAAGACGTTATCGAATCGCTTTTAAGGATCAAGTGGTGGGACTGGAGCCTTGATGAAATCCATGAAAACTTTAAGTATTTCAATGACATAGAAAAATTTATCTCTCTGCATGACAAATGAGGAGGAAATTTTATGGCATACAAAACTTTAATTTTTGGTACCGACGATATTTATCCGAAGCTGAAACCTTTTTACGATGCGGAAGTTAAACGCGGCAATTTGGAAATTGTCGCTCGCGCCGAACTTGAAAAGGATAAAATCAACATAATTTATTCCGACGGAAGACAAGGCGAGTTAAATGAAATTCTTGATTTTGACCTTGCGATAATTTCTTCCAAGAAAATTTTTTATGAACGAATGAAACTGCTTGAGGCGATGAAATTTCCACGAGAAAAAATTCTCGACGGCTTGGTTTTTCGTGTGCAAAATTTGAATTTCTCACGTTTCCTTACCGAGAAAGTCGCTTACGGCGTTTTGGAAAAGCCCGCTTTTAAGTTGGGCTTGCAAACCGTTTATCCGCAATTTTACTCTGTGAAAGACAGAAATTTAAAGCTTTCGTTAGGTGCGAGAAGTTACATAAACGATGCGGAAATTGAAGGCGCGGGCGAAGTTCATATTAAAAATTTTTGTCCGATTGCCCGAAAAATACTTTTCGTCTTGGGCGAGAATCGAGATCACAATTACAGAAAGGTCAGCTCTTGTCCGGCATGGTATTTCGGTTGGGCGTCAAGAAAAGAATTTTTGCCGCCGCAAGGCACTTGCAAAATTTTAATCGGCAATGACGTTTGGGTCGGGCGCAGATGTGTATTCAAGTGCACAAATCCCGACAAGCCGCTGATTATCGGCGACGGCGCGGTTATTGCGGCGGACAGCGTGGTTGTTAAAAATGTTCCGCCCTATGCGATTGTCGGCGGCAACCCCGCGCAGGTTATCAAATATCGTTTTTCGCCCGAAATTATCGAGGCGTTTTTAAGGATTAAGTGGTGGGATTGGAATCTTGACAAGCTCAACGAAAACTTTAAGTATTTTAACGACGTGGAGAAATTTATTTCTCTGCATGACAAGGAGTTAAATTCATGAAAAAAATTTTAAGCGCGTTGCTGTTCGTATGATTGATTTTATTCTTCCGCGCAGGTTATCAAATATCGTTTTTCGCCCGAAATTATCGAGGCGTTTTTAAG
>ERZ842401.1749-NODE-1749-length-30266-cov-6.609811_pt1 | contig 30266 bp, 22 predicted proteins | sample MGYA00521270_ERZ842401 | MGnify/ENA primary metagenome ERZ842401 (study PRJEB31892, sample SAMEA3878208) | bioreactor metagenome | biome: Moose rumen | place: Sweden | collected 2011-10 | study: EMG produced TPA metagenomics assembly of the PRJEB12797 data set... | reverse complement strand
AACGGCTGTTGGACAGTGAATTGTCAAGTATCGATGTTACGAAGAAATATCTCAGTAGTATGGTTTACACCAACTCGCTCAATACGATTGCCGGATGCTACTTCGGTCTTGACCAATATAAGAAGGCCGCAGAGTATTATGCGCTATACACCTACACCATGCGTGACATGCTCAGGGAGAGATTCCTGCAATTGTCTGATATTGACCGCAAACGAGTTTGGAAGGAGCAGCAGGACCATATTGATGAGTTCCGCTTTGATATAGCCACATTGCCTGATTCTGTGAATAATCTTATGCCATTGTTCATTCCTACGCTTTATGACATGGAACTGATTTCAAAGGGTATCATGCTTAATTCTGTGATAGAGTTTGAAAGGGTACTTTCTAATAATAATGATGCAAAGTTGCTGGCTGTTTATAAGGAGACGAAGGATATCCAGCAGCAGATTGACGAACTGCAACAGTCGGCATCTGATGAGAATCTCAGTAAAGTATTGTTATTGAAACAGAAGAAAGCTACTTTGGAACGCCAACTGATGCAAGGATGTGCTGCCTATAGCGACTACACACAATACCTGTCATATACATGGAAAGATGTACAGAAGAAACTCGGCGCAGAGGATGTGGCAATAGAATTCACTACCGTTCCGATGTCACCATTGGACAAAGATAACTATCTGTTGGCACTCATTCTTACCTCAAAGGGTGAACCAACAATGGAGGTTGTCAGCACAAAAGCCATTCTGAAAAATCTGGAAAGCAAGGAGGACTTGTATGACAATCCGCGCTATTATCAGTTTGTCTGGGGATTCATGAAGAAGCATCTTAATGGCAAGAAGCGCGTGTATTTTGCTCCGGACAATAATCTGAGTAATGTGGCGATAGAATACCTGAAGGACGGCGAACAGTCTTTCTTTGAGAAATATGAGGTTTATCGCTTGTCGTCAACCAAGGAGTTGTGTCGCAGTTATCAAAAAACGGTAGGCACGAAGTCGTTGTGCATTTTTGGTGATGTGGATTACCGAACAGACTTGAAGGCTACGCAGAAAGGCGGTCTTGCCTTTGGACAACTTGCTCATGGCAAAGAAGAGGTGGCAGGGATTTCTCGAAGCATGAAAAAAGCATTTGATGTGAAGGTTTATGATGGAAAGAAAGCTACAGAGAAGCAGTTCCGTATGCTTTCGAACAATAGTCCGCTGATCCTGCATATTTCTTCGCATGGAGAGTATAGCGGTGATGTTAAAACAACAGAGGATGAAGCCATGGATTATAGCATTCTGGCTTTGAGTGGTGCTAACAAAGGATCTTCGGACATTGAGAATGATGGTATTGTTACAGCTACTGATGTCTCGCAGATGAACCTTCGCAACTGTGAACTTGCGGTTCTCTCTGCTTGCAAAACGGCTCTTGGTGGACAAGGCGCAGATGGTATCTTTGGTCTTCAACGAGGGTTCAAGAATGCTGGCGTCCACAGCCTCTTGATGAGCCTGAAGCCTGTTTATGATGAAAGCACAGCCAAACTGATGGTGGCGTTCTATCAAGGTATTGCTTCTGGCAAAACAAAACGGCAGTCCTTGCTTGATGCCCAAAAGGCAGTAAAGGACCAAGGTTATAAAGAAGGAAAATATTGGGCACCGTTCATACTGCTAGATGGATTGAATTAAGTAAGGTATGGCAATAAGAAACAAACGATACAAAACAGATTTATAAAGAAGATATGGCAATTTATGATTTAACAAAACAGGAGGTAGTTGAGTATCTGGCTGAGTTTGAAGAAAAACTACCAAACATGGGCCTGGCTCTATATGAAAAGAGTTTTGATTTTAAGGTGTGGGATCCTCATAGCGTGCAGGTTGAAGCGAGAAGAATCGTTCAGTTCTTACGTGTTGAGGGTTATGAAGTACGTATTGATTATCGAAACATCATAAAAGAGAAGGAAGCTGCAGGCCTGGCTCATTTGGGGGATTTGGCGAAAGGTGAGTATCATATTACACTTGACCCAGGTATCTGCAATAATGAATATAAGACATTGAAAGTCCTTGCTCATGAAATATGCCATTTGTACTTGAAACAGAACTCTATTTTTTCTGAGTTTGAGAAGATTGACGAGGCCAGGGCAGAGCTGTGCACCATTTTCATGGGGTTAGGGTTATTGACTCTCAGAGGATACGATGAAAATGGAGGCTATTTGAATCTTGAAGACTTCTGCCATGCCTTCTGTGTGGTTTATAGAACTAGGGGACTTGATGACGAGAAGATAAAGGCCATAATCCCTGAACAGTGCCAGCAATACGCGGAAAATATACTTCACGATATGACAGAACTGGAGAAGTACAGTCTGGGAGAGCTGGTTAAGAGCAGTCAGTATTCTGACTACAACTTCAGACGACGTGTCAGGATATTACAACTGCTGCTTGAAAACATGCCTGAGATTCAAGAGAAGCACAATCTACAAGATGGCGTGTTCCGCAACAAGAAGGCTCAATTGGAGAAAGTCAAGCCACCAATATTTGAGATGCTCCAGCGTGAGACTTTCGTTCAGAACAATCTCTCTGATGAAAGATTGGATAAGTGCATCGATGAGATGGACAGACTGATTGATTTTATCTGTTCTACCATGAAAGTGGATTTGGATAAAGTGTCAGAAGGTGTGACCAAACAAATAACATGTCCTTCTTGTGGGTTTGTCAGTGAAAAGCATTCTGTTAACACACTGAAAGTACAGACATGTCCCCATTGCCATCATTATTTTGTATGGGATGGACGCCCCATAGAATTGCCAATGAGGTCATCTAAGGAAAAGCCATCTCTGCTAAAATGGTTACAGTCGTTTGGAAAGAAATAACAAGAAAGTAAAACAGAATGAGATAAAAATGAACAGGAAAGTATTTATATGCCATTCAAGTAAAGACTATGAGAAGGTCAGTTTGGTTAAAGAAAAACTGGAAAGCCTGTCTTTACAGCCAGTAGTCTTGTTCCACGCTTCTATTGGAAGCAATGAGGATATGGACACTGTTATTAAAATGAACATTGATTCTAGTGAATCCTATGTGTTGTGTGATAGCACAAATGCGAAAGCATCATACTGGGTACAGGCAGAGATTAAGTATATTACATCCAAAAACGTCCAATATGAAACCATTGATCTTGAAGCCTCAGACATTAACGTGGAGCAATCGGCCGAACGAGTAGGAAGAAGAATTCTTAATGCTTTGGTAAAGGATTCTGGCAAAAACGAAGATGACAAACAGGAGATATGGGTCTTTCTTTCTCACTCGAACAAAGATTACGAAAAAGTCATCAAAGTAAGAGACTTGCTTGAGAAACACTCTTTCCGTCCCTTAATGTTTTTCCTGAAGTGTCTCAATGACAAAGACGAAATAGATGATCTTATTAAACGAGAGATTGATTGTAGAGGGCGCTTCATTTTATGCGATAGTGAGAATGCCCGGAAGTCAGATTGGGTAAAACGCGAGGTAGAGTATATTCAAAGCAAACAACGAGTATATCAAACTATTGATATTGACGCCCCCGTTGAGAAAATTGCCGAGGATGTGCTGGAGTTCAAGAAGAAATCAACTGTTTATATATCATATACTCACAACGACGAGGGATTGTACACCCAACTTGCCTCTATGTTGCGGGATGATTGGGATTTTGCAGTGTTTGACCCAAAACAAATGGCAACAGGTACCAGTTTTTCAGATACTATAACTTCTACAATGGACAATGCCCTTACATCAGGAATGATAATTTTTGTAATTACAGAGTCTTTTGTGAAGTCCCCTTGGTGTATAAAAGAGTTGTCGTATGTGATAGACAGAGTGAAACTGAAAGATGAAGTCCATAATGTATTGTTATTGCAAGATGAGAAACTGAATTCAGACAGCATGTCTCAGTTGGTATTAAATGACAAGATCCCAGTCTGTAAGATAAAAATATTAGACGGGAAACTCATGATAGACAGTCGCCGTCTATATTGGGAGTTTATGAGAGAGCAAATTAGTGAAGGCGTTCGTCGTAAAGACCCCAATGCATTATTCATATTGGCAGATCATTTCTATTGGGACGATGACCGCTTTGATAATTATAATACAAGAGGGATGAGAGTCGCTGCTGCAAAAATGGCAAAAGAAGCAGCTGAGAAAGGCCATCCGTCTGCGCAGCATCTATATGAAATGATTATCTCTGACTATCCGGAAATCGAAAATGAAATTAAGTGAGATACGTACTAAGTGCGAGTTGTTTTGTGGAGGAACATTCTGTTTCGATTACCGCAAGGACGGTTATGAAATGATGGCTGCTAAGGACTATCGTGCTAAGTTGCTTGATAGTGTGGAGTCATTGTTGAGATCCAAGGGTACAAATGGAATGAAGATAAGCGAGAACGTTTTATATGTTGGCCCGTTCTATTTTGAAACGGAGAGTATGAAGGCAGAAGAGATTGTCTGCTGTGAGAAAGAGATGATAGAATCTTGCTCTGATGCCATCTTCTTACTTGACGATGCAGCATGTCCAGGTACAATCGCTGAAGTGATGTATGCTAATTCTTTGGGAAAGACACTTCATCTGTTTTATGTCAGGCATAAGAATGATGAAGAAACTGAGAGTGAGTTGCATACTCCTTGCTGGTATCCGATACAATTTTGCCAAATGACAAATAGGTCCGTGAATATCTATCCTTGTTCCAGTGTAGAGGATGCTGCAAATAAGATTCAATCCTTTGTAGAATCACTAAAAGTATAGCTTTGTTAGAGATATTGTAAAACCATATTTTTCTGTACTTGCAATGGTTCTTTTCGTGAACTGGGAACAGCTATATCACCAATAAATATATAATAGGGTATAGGCGATACGTTAAAGAATGATAAAAGTTACCCTTTGGTAAATTACCTTTGGGTAACTTTTTGTATATTTGCACGGTATTAACAAGAACCTAAAAGAATATGAATGCTCCATTTCAATACGGGACATTAGCAACGAAGGAGAATTTCGTTGATAGAGTGGAAGATAGGGCGCAGTTGAAGAACTTCCTTTCTTCGCATATCAACGTGATGCTGGTTTCTCCACGTCGGTGGGGAAAGTCCTCTTTGGTTAAGGTGGCGATGGAGGAGCTACAGGAGGAAGATAAGGATGTAAGAGTTTGTTATATTAATGCGTTTAGCATCGGTTCTGAGGCAGAGTTCTATAAGACATTTGCCAGTCAGGTGACAGCATGCGCTGATGCTCAGTTTGTACCTAAAGAGCAAGATAAGGTGGATCTGCTGCAACTGCCTGAGATTTTGGCGGAAGCTCTGGATGTCAAGATTATTGTTTGCATTAGTGAGTTCCAGCAGTTGGCCAATCTTCCTGAATATAAGGACATGGAGGGTAAGATGCGTTCGGTGTGGCAGCAACAGGAGCGAGTGACGTATTGTCTCTATGGCAGTAAACGACACATGATGCTGGATATCTTTAATAATTCCAACTCACCTTTCTATCGGTTTGGGCAGTTGCTGTTCCTAAACAAGATTTCAAAAGAGAAGTGGAAGCTTTTTATTGTTGAGACTTTCGAGAAGTCCGGAAAGCACATTTCTGATGAATTTACTGGCAGGATTTGCGACACTACTGAATGTCATTCATGGTACCTACAGCAGTGCTGCTACTTTGTGTGGAATGCTACGGCAGTCGAAGTTACTGAGGAGTCATTCAACTATGGACTGAAGCAGATGATTAACACCAACTCACCGATGTTTCAGGGTGATACGGAAATGCTTGCCGCCAGTCAGGTGGAGATGCTTCGAGCCATCAGGGATGGTGTGCAGCAATTGTCTTCAGCAGAGGCGAGGGCGAAGTACCATTTGGGCAATCCCAATACCATCAGCAAGAACAAGAGGATTTTGCAGAATAAGGATATTGTGGAGATGCAAGATGGTAGGTTGGTGTTCCTTGATCCGATTTATCGGTTGTGGTTTACTAAGGAGTATGAGTAGAAATTAACTAAAAATGAGATTTATGAATAATGTTACTTTTATAATCTTAGAGACAATATGTTGCCCTAAATGGGACTCTTTCGTTAACGAGATAGCCAGTAATGGTAGCGATGTTGCAATCGTTTCCATTATTTGCTTAACAGTATGTGGTACTTTGCTTACAATATGTTTCAAAATGTTTGCCTATTTGAAGGAAAGGAGTTCTTCAGATGCTGATGAAAAGGCTATATATGAGCTAAATCAGCAGATTGCGGAGCTGAAGAAAGAAGTAGGCAAATTATTAGAAGAGAAGACTGTTGTGGAAAAGAAGTGTCCATTAACCCCAGAACAGAAGGAGGAAAAACGTTTTCTGGAATTTTGTTATGAAATGGCTAAGTCAACAGCCCAGGAGAACAGGGACTTGAAGAAAGAATGCTGGGGCATACTGAAAGAGAGTGTAAACATCTCCCCCAAAATACAAGAAGAAAATGGGAATTAGTATAAAGATAAAATGTATCAGCATTGCTGCTTTATGTTGCTTGCTTATCTCATGTAAGCAAGTGATAATTCAGCAACCACAGACAAAAGTAGTTACAGAGGATCCAAGTGGGATTTCCACAGGGACTGTTTTCCATCTTCTTTGGCTATCCCTGATTATTGCTCTTGGCTTTATCGTTTTAGTATTTGTCTTCGCCCAAGGAGTTTATAAGTTGGAGAGTAATAGTTGGAAGCGATTCTGGGACTGGTTAGAAGGACATCTGTCACAGATGTTCGGACTGACGTGGCTATTTGGCTTCTGTATCTATTCTGTCGGTATGTTTGTGGGAATAGAGGGTACACCAGGGGCAGCAGACAGGTTCTGGCATCTTTTTGGCGTAGCCCCGATGGCGGTCATCCATGCATTTGGCATGTTCATTTTGGAAAGTGATGTGAGTGCCGTTCATGGTGTATTTCACGACAACCTATTCTATATGGTTCTCTTCTCGCTGGCTCATTTTCTGGCAGCAGGTGTAAGTCTGATATTTGTTATTAAGCATTTTGGTTATAGTATTGTGGCAAGCATACAGATGTGGCTTGCTGCTTACGGATGGAAAAAGTATGAGCAAGTGTTCGCCTTTTGGGGAATGAACGACATCTCACTCCAACTTGCAAAGAGTATTAAGTCGAGCGGTAAGGTGAAAGGTGCATATCAGATGATATTCATCCGTATGACTGATGACAATGAAAAGGTAGGGGAACAGAGTGGCCTTGGCAGGTTGTTTAACTTCTTGTCAATGAAAAATGAAGAGTTGATGAAAATTAAGGAGTTAGGATGTCTGACCACGAACTCTTATAGCAGCCTGGCACGTGTGTCTGAGGCCTTTGACAACAATCAACAGCCAGATATTCTCCGTGATAAAATGAGACTTAAGTCGGTGGCAAAGATTATAGAGAAAACCACTGGTGACGTCCACATGTTTTTCATGTCTGATGATGACAAGACGAACATTCAGGCTGTAGGCAACATTAAACGTGATGCAACCATCAATCGGATCGCAACGACAAAAGTCAACGGAAAAATCAAATTATACTGCCACGCTCGTTACAACAGCGTTCATCGTGTGATAGAAGACGAACAACAGATGCCAAACGTTCTGGTGAAAGTTGTTGATTCATCACACATCAGTGTGGAATTGATGAAACAGGAGGTAGAACTCCAGCCAGTCAGTTATGTTGACATAAACGAGGAAGGCAAAGTAAAATCTCCGTTTAACGCACTCATTGTGGGATTCAGTGAAGTAGGTCTTGACGCGCTGAGATTCCTTTATGAGTTCGGTGCATTTGTCGATAAGGACAGTACTTGGGAAAGTGTTAAACGTTCTCCTTTCCATTGTGACGTTATTGACAAGAAGATGGATGAACTTGCTGGACTCTTTATAGCCAACGCTCCACTCATTCCTGTTAAATGTGACTTTGAGAAAGATGACAAAAAAGAAGGTAATGCTAAAGAACCATTGGTAACACTCCACAAATGGGATGCCCAAGGGCGCGATTTCGCTATCTATTTGAGAAAAGCTCTTGAGGACGAACATCCGCTAAACTATGTTGTTGTGGCTACGGAAAATGACGAATTGAATATTTCCATCGGTGTACGTATCCTTCGCATGGCCATCCGTTATCGTAAAGACCTGAATCATCTGAGGATTATGGTCAGGGTACACCATGATGAAGACAAACATATACTACATATTGCTGAGCATTACAATAGGTTGTGGGCGGCAAACGAGAGAGCTAACGGTAATAAATTGCATCAAAAAGACATAAAGTCAGACGCAAATATAGGCGCTCCAATTACTTTGTTCGGTTCAGAGGACAGCACTTATACCTTTGACAATATTATCAGCGAGGAAATAGAAGAAGATGCTAAGAGTTATAAAGCTAAGTATGACGCTTCAATTAATGCCCAGAAGGTGGCTTCCGGTTTGGAAGCTAATCCTATCCAGATGTGGGACGATGAGCATAACGACCTTATGCAATTGGAAGGCGAATATAAAGGTTACTCACCAACGTTCTCTGGGGTTATGCGTCTAAGAAGAGTGCAGAGCCAGAATAAGGAAAATTGCCTGCATTTGCACACAAAGAGAAAAATTGCTTCTTCAGCATTAGGTGAAGAGTCACTTTGGTTTAAGGAGAACAGATTGTTCCGCGAAAGTACATCGCTGCATTATACCATGGAGGACGGCTCAACGGTTCCTTCTCGTATAAAAATACTACTTGACATCTTAGCAGAGACCGAACACCTGAGATGGAACGCCTCTCATGAGGTGTTGGGGTATGAGAGTGCAGGCGGGGATGGAGAAAAAGACGAGGCACGTCTCAAACATGGATGCATCAGACCTTGGCAAGAACTAAAAGACGAAACAAAGAGTTATGACTATGATGTGGTGGATGTGTCTTTGGGCATCATATAAAAATATGTAAGTGAATGACAGACCAAGAAATCATACAAGGATTGATTGCGAGGGACAATCGGGTGACGAGGGAGTTTTTCTTCGACAAGTGTCGCCCGTTGTTCTATAGCATCATGCAGAAGGTGTTCGACTATGAGGTGGAGTACGACGAGATGGTGAATGAGTTGTACGTCTATCTCATGGAGAACGATGCCATTAAGCTGCGGAACTTTGAATATCGCAGCAGCGTGTACCAATGGCTGAAGGTGCTGGCCATCCGTTTCTTCATTAATAAGCGAGGGCGAATGATAGATGACACGAGCCAGGAGACTCCTTATGATGGACGCCAACAAACAGCGGACACAGAAAAGGATATGACAGCAGAAGGAGATATGGAGCGACTATTTGACAACATGCCCAATAAACGGTATGTGTATGTTATCCGTCGACTAATTCTCGAAGACTGGGAATATGAGGATCTGGCAAGGGAGATGAATATTACTACAGCAAACCTATATAATATCAGACGGCGTGCGATGGCTCAACTGACCCGTGCAGCCCTAAACGACATCAAAAAGTATGGCAAATAAAGAATATATATCTGACGAGTTGTTGGCGGCTTATTTTGACGGCAATACTACCAAGGAAGAGACGGAACAGGTCTTGAGAGCACTGAAAACAGACAAGGAATTGCAGGAAGTGCTTGATATCGCCTTACAAGTCGAAGAAGAAAGTGCAGCTGTTCCTGTCAATACTGCCTTTACGGAAGAGGTACTGCCTATGTTGCAAAAGGCGGCATTGAGCAACGAGAACATTTGCGCTGTCCTTTGCGAAATATACATATTGCATCGTCGCCAACTACCATACGACGAAGAATGGTTACTGAATACTGCCAGGAGGAAAGACTGGCTAAAGCCAGAGGGAACACCTCTGTATTGTTTAGGTAATTTGTTGGCGTATTCCGGTATGTTCGTCAGTAGGAAATACAATTCCACCCTTGAAGATCTACAACGGGCAATTGATAAAGACAATGATGTCGTGGTGGGTGTTGATAGAGAGAAACTCTATGCTGAAGAAGTTGATTTAGAAGATTTGACAAACCATGCTGTCGTAGTGACACATGTAGGAGAAGAAACAGTTACAGTCTTCGACCCATATGAAGCACCCTATATTTCCAATGTACCGATAGTAGATTTCATGGATGCTTGGAAAGAGTCACAGAACTACATGATACAGGTGCTACAGTCGGTAGCAGAATATGAGCCACATCCCATAGATGTCGATAAGATTCCGTTGGATGGCGATTTAGAAGAACTGCAGGAGGCTATTGCAGAGAATGCCCATGATGTTTGGGCTGCAGCAAGAATAAAAGAAGGCTGGTCTTATGGCAAGGAGAGGGATGATGCCCAAAAACTACACCCAGACCTCATTCCCTATACTGCCCTGCCCGATAGTGAGAAAGAGTATGACCGCATTATGGCTTTTAATACGATTAAATTGGTGAAGAAACTTGGGTATGACATTGTGAAACGAAACGACAGAGAAACATGAGTATATTAATTTTGCTTTCTGCCGCTTTGCTTCCTGCCATCTTTCTGTGGTACTATATATGGAAGCAGGATCCACAGCCAGAACCGACGAACTGGCTGGTGAAAGCTGCTTTGTATGGTGCGGGAATCTGCATTCCTGTAGCGATAGTAGAAGCGCTCGTTGATAACGCCATCTTTGGAGGAGAACCAACCACACTCTTTGGGACAACGATTCAGGCATTTTTCGTGGCTGCGTTGCCGGAAGAAGGTTTCAAACTATTGGCACTTTGGTTGATTCTTCGTAAGAACCCATTCTTTGACGAACATTTTGACGGCATCGTATATGCGGTGTGTGTTGGTCTTGGTTTTGCTGCAATAGAAAATATAGCTTATGTCGTAAGTGAAGAAGAAAACTGGTTAGGGGTAGCCATCGCTCGCGCCTTATTGGCAGTGCCTGGTCACTATGCCTTTGCCGTGCTAATGGGATATTATTATTCCTTGTACCATTTTGTAGACCGCTCGCCTCGAACTGCCGCCTGTGTCCTGTTGGTTCCTGTCTTGGCCCATGGTGTCTATGATGCAATTGCTCTTGGAGGTATTGTCAATCCTTATATTGGGAGCATCAGTACCTTTGTCCTTATTTATTTCTGTGTGAAGATGCACAAGTTCGCAAGGACAAAGATTGTTGCACAGATTGAGAGAGACAGGAATAGTTATAACGTCTAAAACAATTGATAATCATGGAGTACGTATTACTTGCTTTTATAGCCTTTTGTCCGGCAATATTCTATATGCTCTATATAATTGCCTTTGACCATCGTAAGCCAGAACCTCCAAAGGCTCTCTTGCTTTCAGCGCTACTGGGCATTGTTGTTGCTATGCCAGTGGTATTGAGCATGGATGCCAGCGTTGTTCGCATAGAAGAGGGTCTTAGTTTTACGCAGAGTTTTATCCTCGGTTTTTTCAAACTGGCATTGCCATCTGAGGTGGCCAAATGGCTGGTGTTGTGTGTGTTCTTGTCTTTGAACAGATTCTACGATGAATATATTGACGGTATTGTATATTCCGTGTGCCTTGCAATGGGTTATGCAGGCATCTTCGGAGCTTGGTTCTTGTCCGGCTATTTAGATGAGTCTTTTGCCACTCTGCTAGAGATGAGTGCTATTATGATATTTGTTCTGGTTCCTATTCATTTTATTTCTGGTACAATTATGGGATATTACTTGGGGTTAGCCAGAAAACGCCGTAAGATACTGAATCATGTGTTTGCGCTTATATTGCCAATTATTACAAACGGTGTGCTTAGTAGTGTAGTCTTGATGATAGGTCGCCATTGGGAATATTATTTTGTTGTGGGTGTAGTCCTTACCATCTTAGCAATGGTGGTTTATTCTTATATTTACCATTTGCTGGAATTGGATAAAAAAAACAAAAGTTCAAATTTCTAGGCCGCTAATAGGATGTACATTTAATGAATCTCTTGTTGACGATGCATTCCGTAAATTTTACAAATGGATTTATTCGCATATTTAAAATTATGAAAAAGTTATTGTTACTATTATCCTTGTTGACTTGTAGTCTAATAATGGATGCAGAAACGAAAGTGTCAATTGATGATGTATGGAAGGAATTTCGTGCTAATCATCCATACGGTTTTCAAACTGTGGGATTAAAGCACAATGGTGATGAACAAATATTTGTCATCAGTGAACCTTCAGAAAACGTTTCCTTTCAAGCCATTGAGTCCCTTTTTAGTAACTACAATGGTACGGTGACTATCAAGAAAGACTCTCTTGGTTATGATGGCTGGCTCGCTGATGTCGTTGGTAGCATAAAATTTAAAAGTACTGACCAAGAATCTGAGTTTAAGAATAAGTTGTTCACTTTGCTGTATGGTACTACCTATAAAGCTTATTATACTGATTTGGACAAACCATCGCGACATGCTTATTTTGCCCCCTACAAATATAATCTGAACTATTCTATCCCTGCAGCAGAACTTAAACAATGGTTTGTGGACGAAAAAGAATCCTTTGGTGAACTATCTGGTCAAGGTGTTGTCATAGGAGGTAAACCTATACCATCACATCTTTCATCAAGCGAAAAAGATCCCAACAAACTGTTGTATAGTCGTGAAAGAGGGTTTGTGGTGTGGCTTATCAATCCAAGCGGAGTCTCTGATGATAGGTCATTCAGGTTAAATGCTAGAAAATTTGCACTTGACACTGACCTAATTATTGGTGCTTTTGGCACTAAGGGAAAAACCGTGGCAATTGTTGCTCGTGAACGACAAATACCTGTAGATATTTTACCTCCATTGCGAATAGAAACACTTACACTATTAGCAACCACAAAGAACGAGAGTTTAGCGCAGAGTTATGAACGCCATAATATCTTTGCTAATAAACTACCAGACAATAGTGATGTGGCACCTATCTATCTCAGTGATGAACTATGGCACACAGAGTATGGAAATCTTCTTAATGTAACAGACCAGATGCTAAAATCTTGGTCTGAGAATGGCGATATAGATTATAAGAATTTTGGTCATCCCAAACCGATTGATTGGGCATTCAAAAGAGGTGCCGTAAGAGACCTTGATGCTAACCAATTAACATACAATTGGAATACTGCAGGTGCAGGATATGTTATAGAGGGTGACAACTATGACATATTCGCTGTTAATAGAACCGGAAGTCTCCCAGTGAGTTATATTCCAGGAGGAATGGAAGGAAGGGTTGACCAAAAGGTTTATGAAGCTGAAGAAATGGCCTACGATTTCTTCTCTGGTTTGAACAGTCCCGAACTTGCTAGGGTGGTGCAATATGCGACATTTTACCAAATATTCAGTTATTTTAAAGGGGATAATGAAGTCTCAACGATAAATAAACAGACCACCAAATCTCAAAATGGTGATTTTGTACCAGATTATCGTATTTTCGACGGTTATGTTGAGAGATTATTAAACATGGTTCAAAAATCTCCTATTTCAAAAGAATCGGATGAATATAAGGCAGCATTGTCTCGCTTTGCCAAACGCTACCGAGATAATAATGCTCATACTCGTCTTAAGTATTTGATAGAAAATGACCCGTATGGTGAATTTGCTGATTATTTACAAAACACAGATCAAAGAGAGCATTTAGACAGTTTGTTGAATTTCCCTCCCACCGATGCAGAAATTGAAGAAGCTTTTTGGGAGTATCTAAATCCAAATTTGGATACCATAAAAACATATATCAAGACTTATGAAAAAGCCTACGGCTCGTTCCCTGTTAAGGAAGCTGCTCATTATATAGTGTCGCCACGAGAAATTGAGGCAAAGATCAACGAGGTTAATGCCAATAAACCTAGTGGAATTGTTGAATATGAGAAAAGAGTAAATATATATAATCACAAATTGGATTCTCTAAAGGATGCAGCAAGAGCATTGTCTAAAGAAATCGATTCATATAATAATAGTGTTGCTGCTGGTACAGCCCAAAGCAGTGACCGTATTTCGTTGGAATTTAGACAAACCATTCTTAATAACGAGTTCAAAGCGCTAGAAAAGGAACGTGCAGCTATTGATAAACTTGAATCAGGAATTTTAAGTAAGATAGAACTAAACAATAGAGAGGTTGATAAATTGTTGGCTTTAATGGTAAATGATAGTCAGCAAAAAGCCTTAGGCGCATTGAACTGGCTCCTGACAGACCCAACCCCTTACAGTATTCCTTCAGGCGCTTTTTTCGCAAGCCGACTTACCACTCATAGACAGTGGATGAAATCTCCGTCAATGGCTTGCTCGTCAAGTGGCTTTGGCTATGGAGGCCATAATCTCGATGCACATGTGACACCTATAAAAACAGCTATTGGATTAGGTAAAAACAAATGTAGGATTTCTTTCAAGAATGGGAAACCTGTTGTTAGCGTGGCAAAGGAGAATATAGCTAGGGTTACCAGAGCGTTTTTAAGAAAGGTTGAACGGCAAATCAATACTGATAAGATAATAGACCTTCCGGAACCGCCAAAGAATCGAGATAAGAGTATACTTGTTGCTAAAAGCACATTGGAACATGAACGAGGTTTTAATGAGGCTACATACAATTCTACCGATGATGTACATAATACATTAACATTCGGAGATAAGGTTATTAGCAATGAAGCAGAAATGGTTGCAGAGATTAGCAAGAATTCTGAGCAAATTTCTGTCACGATAGAGCCATATTCTGAGCGTGAAGTGCTGGTTCATATTGACGGTAAGGAGCCGTGTGTAATTGACCGTTCGGAATTGGCATTTGAACAAATTAACACGAACAACATTCAAGTTGGAGGTAAGGTCGTTGAAGATAAATTTGTAATTCAGGTATCAGCAGAATCTAATAGTGGAAATGTAAGTATGGCATCAGTTTTCTCATTGCCAAAAGCATTTTCAGATTATTCTGGTACTGTTCTAAATAGGATAAGAACAGCATGGCAAGGAATAAAAAGATTCGATGACCAGTTTAGACCTTTCCAAATTTTCACCAGATCATTAGATAGCGATGGATTGATCCCTCAAAGTATGCTATTGGAGTTAGGTAATGACCTGCAAATGAACAAAGTAGGGGGTAACGAGATACGTATGGAATTCAAAAACAACTTGTTCAACAATATAAATTTAAAATCAGATGAGTATCAAGAATTTATTTTCGTTCCTGCAGCCTAAGAGGAGAATATTGTTTTTGGTATCTCTGCCCTCAACACCAGAATTTCAAAAACATGATGGCCTCGTTGATGAATGCTTGGACAAACTACATCGGGAAGGCGTGAAGACAAGTCAAACGATAGATAGAGAGACGCTTTCAACGATAAGTAAATATGATGTTGTAATTGTGGTTGCACATCTTGATGAAAATCGAAACGAGTTGGTTCTTCGTGATAATCGCTTGAGTATTACCTCTTTTGTGGATTCTCTACCAAAGGATTTCAAAGGAGTTCTCGATTTCTCTTCTTGTTATGCAGGACAATGGATGAAACTTATAAAAGAGAAATGTCCCAACTGTCATGTGCAGGGGGCTAAGTCTCAAGCGATGATTAAATACCGATTGACAATATATCCGTATGTAATTAAATTGTATAATTCTGAAAAGAATATTGAATACAAGGAAGCTTATCGCAGAATTGTAGATGCAAGTTCTAAAATTGCAGAGAAAGATGCTAATAATAAAATATTAACAAAGACAGGTGTTATTTGCGGAGATACACTGGGTAAAGCCACCTATATCTATTCACCATCGGAAGTCATTCGAGAAGAGCCTTTCTTAGTTCAGGTTTATATAAATAAAGATGATAATGATGAACAGATAACTTTGCGGGCCAGTCGCAAAGACCCTAATACACGATTTGTCGAGTCGGTTAAACTGAAACTGAAAAAGGGAGATACTATAACCGTGCAGTATTCTGTTTTCCCTAATTCGGAATACATTACGGTTGACGATCCTGTCCAAACCATTGAATGGGATGGCAATTCTTGTGAATTCTATTTCAATGTTATTGTTGAGAAACTATTTACAAGAAATTCGTTTACAGGAACGATACTTTTAAACATAAACAACAAACCGAAGGTTAAATGTCCTATTATTACAACAGTGGGGAAAGAAAAAATCGAGATTCCTTCCGATTTTATGTTTCGGTTGTATGACGCTAATGAAGAAATGGCTATAGGACAAAAGAGAATTCTTGGACAACTTTCATTTAATCTTGAGAATTTGCAATCTCAACTTATAAATGAGAAGAATGAAGAAAAGAAAAAAATGATTCAGTCAACTATATGCACATGTAAGAAATGCATAGAGTTGGCGAAGAGTCCTTGTAATAGGAATAGTGAAAAGCAGAGTAAAACGGTCTTTGTTAGTTCTACTTGCGAAGATGCCATGAAACCTTATCGTGAGGCTGTACGTGATGTCGTGCAGTCACTTATGATGACTGCAGATTTATGTGATAACTGGTCGCATGGCTCATATCCGTCAGACAAGTGCTGTCAGCAGGTTTTAGATTCTGATATCTATTTGTGCATTTTAGGTGGTCGCTACGGATATATAGAGCCGTCATTAGGTATTTCAATGACCCAAATGGAATATGAAGCAGCAAAGTCTGCAAATAAGGAAATACTCTTGTTCGTTCTAACCCCTCCTAATGAATCCGATGAAACTAATGAAATTAAAGCAAGACAAGCAGAATTTAGAAACTACATCTTATCCTCGAACTGTTTGCAGAAGTTTTCTTCATTAGAAGAGTTAAAAAAGTTTTCGCATGAAGGATTATTAAAATGTATTTCATCAAAATAGTGACAGTTATGAAAAAATTAATGTTTTTAATGGTATTATGTTGCTCATATCTCTCAATGAGCGGGCAAGTGAACCCTCAATATGCATTTTATGGCGATTATGACCTTTCTTTTCTTAACCAAAACGCAAAGAATGATGCTGACGAAATAGAAAGAACAGAAATTGTATTAATGTTAGCTAAGTATTTTGGGTTAAGCGATAAACATCTTGTTGATTTGTATTATCGTGTCTATCAATTAGAGCACACTAGTGTCATAAAGTACAATACGATTAACAATAATCCCCTGAATTTTCAATGTTTAGATTCGCTCGACACAGGCATTATTGTAGATTTTGGCACATCTTTAGTTAGTAACAACAAGAAGGATTCTGATTCTTATAATCTTAGGTTTGCTTCACCTGTAACAAGAATCGCAGCGGAACTTTTTTCAGAATCGGTAACAAACATTAAACTCCCTTTTACGGACAGTCTCACTTACGTATCTTCTCCTAAAATCTGCGTTAAGAATTTGTGTCGGATTGAAGGTAAAGATGTTATAGATAATACTGCATTAATCAATAAAAGTGGCATTTTGATAGCTGCTGCTGTCAAAGGAAAATATTCCTATTCAGTTCCCGAAGGTGTAAAAGAAATCGGTGCTGGTGCTTTTCGCGGGTGTTCATTAAAAGAACTCGTTATCCCTGAAACTGTCACTAGCATTGGGCTTAACGCTTTCTCTGATTGCCCCCAAATGGAATCTATTACAATAAAAGCTGAAGATGTCTGTCGTATTTCCGAGTCTTGTTTTGACGAGCAAACAATCACTCATATAACTATTTATGTCCCTAAAAAGGTAGTAAAAAGTTACAAGAAGATATTACCATCTTTAAAAAAACAGATTAAGTCGATTTAATTGCTAACAATCTACTTTTGGGGAATACGATCTTCGAGTGTTATATTGAACTTCTTATCTAGAATGTCAAATATTTAGGCAGTGTTTTATATGAAAGAGAAAAAAGTGATGATAATTGGTGAGTACCAATTGGAAGGCGTTATATCTCAACAATATGAGAATAATGAGCATGCAGTCAATCGGAATAAACAATTATTCATTGATGCACTTGAAATTAATCAATATGACGAGCTTTGTGTTTTGACAGAAGAAGATGATACCAATAAGACTCTTGCTTTTTTCCCTAAAATAGCAGAAACTTACAATTTGACAGAACATAATAATAACAGACTTCTATGCCATTTGTTAGTGCAAAACCAAAATATCTTGCAGATACTACGAATGTCAGATTTTAGTAAGCCAATTAGACAGAAAATAGATGTCTATCCTTTCACCATTGAGGATCTGTGGTGCAGAAACGTCGTGCTGGACTATGAACCTATTACGATTCATTCGGAGAAACGAGCGCATTTGGTGGTATTTGGCATGGAAGAGGTGGCAGAGGCGATGGCTATACAGGCTGCACATATCGCCCACTATCCAAACCACGTCAGGAATCACTCGTTGCGGACTCGTATCACTATGATAAGTGAAAATGCAGAAACCTTGGGTGAAGGATTCATCAAGCGGTATCAGCATCTGTTTGACAACAGCCATTACCGCATCGTGAAGCCATCGGAAGAAAAGGCGGTGAAGGTATTTCACAGACCGATGTACGAAGGACGGCGAGAGGATTTCGTGGATGTGGAATGGGAATTTGTAGAGGCAGAATGGTGGAACTCTGAGGTTAGAGAGAAACTAAAACAATGGGCATACGATGATAGTCAACTGTTGACGGTTGTGATGGCAGATGAGGATGCGGACAAGAATGTAGCGATGTCCCTCTTCCTGCCAGACGAACTGTATCAGAGGTCGATACCTATCCATAAATATAATCCTAAGGATGTGGAATATGATGTGACTATGCCCTTGGTGCAGATGGCAAAGAATGTAAACTATATCTATGCCCAATGCTTCCACCAGAATTTTGAGAACTGGCAAGGCTGGATACAGTCTTCTGTGGAGATAGATGGCCAAGAGCGGGAGCGACTATGGGCAGACCTTCCTAACGTAAAGCGATGGTCGAATATCTATAACGCGATGACGATACCGTCGAAGATGCGGTCTGTCGGGCTTAGCGAAGACGACTGGGATAAGTTCTACGACATTTCTCAGCAAGATATAGAGATACTGGCTCAGGTGGAGCATAATCGTTGGAACGTAGAGGAACTGATATTAGGATTCAGACCGTGTACTGACGAAGAGCAGGAAAAGATTGCTGCTGATGTTGAGACTCAGAAGGATGCCTTTAGAGCAAGAAAGATACACTATGACCTCAGGGCCTACAATGACCTGAGGGCAGATAAGACAGGAAGGAGTGCGAAGGTGTATGACCTATGCCTGTCCGCTGCCTTGCCATTGATTGCCAAGACGTTTGTTGATGAGAAAGGAGGCGGAGAATGAAGAGCGAAGGGATGTATTATTCTATCCGCTTCATGGAGGGGAATGCCTTTCATGCCAAGGATGATGTGTTGTACACGTCGGAAGACGTTTTGAATATTGGTGAATACCCTGACTGTCCTATCAGGTATGAGGCGGGTGATGGATATGAGCCGGAATATTACGCAAGCATCATCAAGAATGAAGATGTGGAAGGATGGAGGATAGTGAAGCGTTCGCCATTTATTGACGTGGAGATTGCTGGCAATGGTGGTTTTGGCTATGTACACCAACTGAAAGATGGGGACATCATCGGTTTTGGTGACGGCAGGATGCCGTTGCAGTTCAACTTGCATCATGAAGGAGATTATGCAGATGCAGGCATAAAGATAGTGCATCAAAGCAATCACCGGCTTCTTTATGCTATGGTGGCGTTAGTCTGTGTTGTGGCTGTTGGTGTGGGGTATCTGCTATATGATCGGTGGAACCAGACTGATTTACACCAGGATGTAAAGGCATACAGTTCATCCGTATTTCTCATTACAGCAGATTCCGTGCAGATGGTTAAGGTGTATGATGGGAAGGAAGAACTGGTTGGAGAGACCAAAGATTTAACTTATACAGGAGAACGTGAAATTGGCACTGCGTTCTTGACAACTGACGGAAAGCTCATAACAGCCCGGCACTGTATAGAATTCTGGTTGAACAGAAAAATAAACAAGATTACTGATGTGGCAGGATTAGACGACGATGATATCATCAAAAAGGCGATAGAGGTAGAAACATATATGTATTGTCGCGACGAACAGAATGACACGGTAATGGCATTAAAGACTTATTGTAGTGTCTATAACCCGGATAGTCTGGAAAGTCCATTATTTGTTTTCCATTCGTTGGAGCCTCGTGTACATATTAATCGTGTGCATGACATTATATCTACTGTACCAGACTATAGTGGAAACTACTATTGGCGTTCAATAATCCCAAGGAATGACATCAGGAAAGCGGAACTTGGAGATATTGCATACGTAGATGTGGGTGAGGAAGGAAGCATTGAACTTGCTGATTCCACTCAAATAACTGCAATTAGCGAAGGTACTGCTATTGTGTTCTTAGGCTTTCCACAGAATGGTATCGGAGACAGGAGGCTGATGTATGAGGATGGAAATATTACGAGGGAAGTAACAGAGGGCGTTATCGATCAGAATCTTTATGTCAAAGGCGAGATAAATCCTGGATTCTCTGGTGGACCGGTGATGGCGAGTATTGATAATAAAATAGTAGCCATTGGAGTGACCTCGCGGGTGGACAGCATCAGTAATGGAGTATATAAATGGGTGGTACCCGTTTCTGAAATCGATGAAATGGGAAAAAGGGAGGAGGTGAGGAAATGAACGAAGGACGTTTGACATTGAGGTCTATCGCAGGTTATTGCATCGAAGAAGCACTGTGGAAATTTGTTATCGACATTGTAACAGAAATCAAGATCAAGAAACTTGCCATAGTGGGGATAGATCCCGATATGGTTGTCATAGAAAACGAGGACTTTCATCTTTTGGAAAAGGATGATGTAATGCCGTCATTTTGTGCGCCAGAAGGAGGATTAAGTGAAGCTGCAATGGTATGGTCTTTAGGGGCATTGCTGTGTTACGCATCTTCTGGTCATCTGATATTTGGTGGCAGTGGCAGCTTGTACCAGAGTAAACATCCTACCGTGAAACTGCCAGTTTTGCAGAAGAAGCATAGTTCGTTGACATCTATTGTACAGCGTTGTCTTGCCTATTCACCTGAAAAAAGAATCAGTTTGGATGAATTAGTGATAGAAGCGGGAAAAGGTTTGGAACTATGTAAGAAAAGGATTCGCAGTAAGTCTAATGTGACAGTTAAGAAGGAACTTCCTGTGACTTCAAGTTTAGATGAGCGATGGCCTGAAGAAATGATTGATAATACAATTTAAAAATTTTAAAGTTATGAGAAAACTATTAATGATGTTGACTTTGTTCCTGTGCATGGGTGTACAGGCACAAGAGAATCAGTACCTGCGTGAGTTGACAGAGGCTGTTAAGGGACTCAGAAAGGGCAACGACAAAGTACGCAAACAGTTTGAAACCAGCCTTTCTTCTAACGGTAAACCTAAAATAGCCCTGATGGACGACGTTAGTTCTGAGGGCGATGAATTTAAAGGTAACGATGCAAATCAATTCCGTTTGAATCAGGCTGTTGTCAATGTCTATGATAGGCAGAATCATACATTGATGAGTAAGGACGGTGGAATGCTTAGCAGCAAGGAACGTGGAATTCATTATTCTGCCATTGAGAAGTCTATTAAGAAGGGCGGAACGATTACGTGTAGTTTTACAGGGCATATTGGAAAACAGGAAGTCGCTGTGATTTCATATCATCCAACGGCGAAATTTAAGGTTACGATTTCCGATGGCTGGCATAACCCAGTTGTTAAGGAGGGTGTTGGAACCGTGAGTGTGGAATCGTATAGAGTTCTCAGGAATAATACCGTAACTATTACTATTGAGTATATCGGAGATAGCTCAAATAGAGACTCTTTTGATTCTTTTGCAATAGTAAACTATAATCCTCAGAAGCGATGAATACAAAGTACTTAATACTGTTGATAAGTTTGCTTTCTGTGCTTGGTCTTTCTGCACAGGAGAACACTGAGATTGCTAATGCAAGAAAGCTGAAAGATGATGGATACTATCTGGAAGCATCTCGTATGTATCATGATTTCAGAGTCTGCAAGGGTCTTAAAGGGAAACAATTGCTAAATGTCTTGCTGCCAGAAGCTGAGTGTTATTATATGCTCGATGATTATCAGCAATTGGACTCTGTAACTACAGCATATACCAAATGTTTCAGGGAATCTCGTGAAGAGCTGGGAGATTCTCTTGATGTTTATAAAGCATATTTTCATAAGATACTTGGGAATAAGTACTATGGGAAAATAGATGATGAGACGATAGAAGGCCTTTATGCAAAATTTAGAGCGGCAAGTCAATACGAAGAAAGCCTGAAAATCTTTGAAAGTAGGAATAGTTTGAGCAATGCTGCCGTATTACATCAAGAATTAGCCCAACTTAATTATAAACTTGAGGAATATAAAGATGCATACGAACATATTGAGAAGGCGTGTGATTATTATAAGAAAAGGGTAGAGTTAGGCGTCAAAAGTGACGAACCCTTATACTACAAGACAATGGCTTTGCTTGCTCTATGTAACGCTCAAATGGCCAGTAGGGAAGAGGATGATGACAGGTCGAAGGAGTTGTTCGAACAAAGTCTCAATCATATAGAGGCTTCTATTGGGAATGTCATCAAGCAAAAGGATCATACTTACTATGACCGTGTGAGAATTAAAGGGAAAATCCTTATGATGATGTTTGACAGGCTCCACATTGACAGGAAAAAGGAAGCTGTGAATTGTTATACCCAATATGTAAACTATCAGCGAGAGACGGTGGATAAACGATTGTCCCAGATGACAGAATCTCAGAAAGAACAGAACTGGCTTGCTCTGCATCAATTCTTGTTTGACTGTTATCGATTGGGAGATGAGTCACCCGAAATGCTTTATGATTTGGCATTGTTCAGCAAGGAATATCTCCTACAGAACCAAAAGGATAAGGATATAAGGTGGAAGCAAATTCGCAGTATGCTGGACAAGCAAGAATGTGCTATAGAGTTCGTTCAATATCAAGGTTCATTCAATCAAACGATGTTGGGGTGTTTAGTGCTGAAGAAAGACAGTAAACGTCCTCTTTTTATAGAAATATCAAAGACGGATAGTATTCTTAAACGCAATGTTGGAGAGAATGAGCGTCTGACCGTCGAAAAAGCCATGACTTATCAACCTTCCGAACCTGACGAATTTTCCGTTAAAGATGAACTATACTGTGACTCTGCATTATTCCACAAAATATGGACTCCTGAATTAATGGAAGCCATTGGGGATGCCAAGAAGGTTTATTTCTCTCCTGACGGTTTTCTTCATCAACTTGCCATAGAATATATGATGCCTGATTCAACAAAAGACTGTTACCGCCTTAGTTCTACTCGCGTATTGTTGAGGAAAAACGAAAAGCCCAATATTGATAGGATGCTTTTGTTAGGCAATATAGATTACTATGCCGAAATTGATCCAAAAACAAATGGTAATGATGTGGTATGCTATGATTATTTGGCAGGGCATGGAAGGATAGGTGAGCTGCCATTTGCTCAAATGGAAGTTGACTCTATCGTTGCTTCCAGGATAGGCTATAGAGATACTGTCCTTGTTGGAAGCAATGCAACTGACGAGAACCTAAAAGATCTCCTTCAGAACCATTATTCTATAGTTCACATTTTGACTCATGGCTTTTATATAGGAAGCATGAAAAAAGGAACGGATCTCAAACCGACGACATCCGATAAGACCATGTCCAAGAATGGACTCACGTTTGCTGGATTAGTGACTACTTTAACAAATCGGAAATTTGATAAGAACCTCTTTGATGGTATTCTTTCTGCAGCTGAATTCTCAAAATTGGACATGAATGGTGTGGAATTGGCGACACTTTCGTCTTGTCAGACAGGATTGGGTGAAATAACCTCAGACGGAGTATATGGCATGCAGCGAGGATTGAAACAGGCCGGCGTAAAATCAATGATGATATCCTTGTGGAGTGTTACGAACTATTCCAGTTCTCTTTTCTATAAACATTTCTACCAAGCACTCTCACAGCAAGAAAACAAGAGTTTCCACGATGCATTTAAAACGGCGAGAGAGAAATTGGCTAAAGAGAAATACAAGGATAAGTATTTGAACTTGATTTCGTTGGATGAGGAAGAATATGTAAAAGAACAAGGAATTCCTCAGCATACTCATCAGTATATATTAATTGATGCTTTTTAATTATGGGACTATTAGCAAAAATATTCAAAGACTCCTCTGACTCTGAGTTTAAACTTGCTCAGGATCTTGTAGCAATAGCCGTCGCAGACGGCAACATATCGGACGCTGAACGTCAGGAGATAGAGAAGATATGCCAAACAGAGGGCATCAGCTCGGAAACTGTAAACGACTGCTTCCTTGGTTTCGACCAAGGAGCAGTCGCTCACATTCCTATCCGGCATAGGGAAAGAGCTGGTTATATGTCAAAACTCGTTAGAGTGATGGCTGTAGACGGCATTAGTGCACACATGGAAATTTATCTTCTTCAGATTATTGCCTCTAAACTGGGCATAGGTTATCTGGAACTCGTCTCGTTAGTTCTTTCGACAGCAACAAGAATCAATTTCCCAGGTGATATTGGCTCACGTACATTGAACTCCTTTATTAGTAATGCTATAGATCCAAAAGGCAGGCCATTACAGAAGAATATTGAGAATCTTCAGAAAATATTTGATATTATGGCAGAAAACGTTCCTCAATTGCAAAACGTAGAAGACGACCGTCATGCATTCATAAAGGCCATGGATTCTGCATCGGGACTTTTATTTGAGAATACTCTGTTAGAGAGGGAATTTAAAGACATGGGGATTGATTTCAAACGGGTCTTGGCAGAAGAGCGTGAACGAGCCATCAAAAGATGGACAGATTAGTAATATAGATGTTATAGATTTAAATTTAGCACATTATGGATAAGGACTTTATAGAAAAGATTTGTAAAGAGAAGGAAAACCAGTTGCTTGATAGCTATTTTGGTAATTTAGTGAAGGAAGCCTCAGAAGTGCGACCCGAAACCATTGGTGAGTACACAAAAGACCTCCCGATACAGATAGAGGCTAAGTATCGTGAGTTTCTTGAAGATCTATGGAAAGAGCAAGCACCTGAAGCACTAAAGGGAACACCTTTGGTGCTAGAAGAACAAAAGCTGCGTAAGTTAATGACCGATGATGACCGGGAATTGATTGATGAAGCACATAAAGACGCGACAGAACAGACCCTGTGGGAGCGTATAACAAAGACGAACCATAAGGACGTGACGTATTATAAAGGACTATTGCAAGAATATACTCGTGACCTGCTGATGGTGATGCGCGAGGACTTCTTGGAGGAGATCACAGGTCATCACATCAAAAATAAGGCTTTTGAAGATGACTGATGATAGAGTCAAAGCAAGAAGTGACTCTTTGTAGATGTGGTTACACATTAAGCGAAGAATTATGAATAAGAAAAAGTACATTCCGCAGCCTATTGACACAACTGATGTCAAGCTGCCAGAGGATTTGGAATCGTTAGTTGAACAAATGTCGAAAAATGTCCATGAGGTTTGGGCAGACGCTCGTATTTCTCAGGGCTGGACCTTCGGAGAAAAGCGTAATGATGATTTGAAGACTCATCCGTGTCTCATCCCTTATGAGGAACTTCCAGAGGAAGAAAAGGAATATGACCGTAATACGTCTATTGGCACGCTTAAGCTGATTCTTAAGTTAGGATTTACTATTAATAAATAACCCATGAGCAATTTATGAAAAAACTAGCCTTATTTATTTTGTTGCTGTGTAGTCTATGCCTGAATGCACAACAGCGTAGTGAAAGTGAAGCTATCCAGATAGCTCAGGAGTTCTTTGGTGATAAGAGTGTTTCGCCAAAACTTTCGGTAGTGTCACATCAAAAGGTTGCTTCACAAGTGCGGAAGAAAGTCGCGGCAGCTCGGCGTGCACAAGCAAAAAGCCAGGCCTTCTACGTTATAAATGACGAGGCGAATGGCCGCTTTGTCATTGTGTCGGCAGATGAGCGGCTCAATACGGTGTTGGGCTACTCTGACAAAGGCATTTTTAATGCAGAGAATGCACCTGAAGCTTTGCTTGCATTTCTCGAGGGTTACAATTGGCAGTACGAGTACGTTGTCGAAAACGGCTATAATGATCAGCCCAGGAGAGTGGTAAGAAAGGCCGCTAAAGAAATCGCCCCCCTACTAAGCAGCCAATGGGGACAGTCTTCTCCATTTAACGACCAATGTCCGGAGAATATCGGAAAGGGAAAGGGCAATCTTTGTGTGACGGGCTGCGTGGCTACAGCAATGGCGCAGATTATGTATTTCCATAAATACCCCCAAGCATGTAGTGGCTCTTGGCAGTATTATACCGGGTCACAGAATATTTATCAAAATCTCGACTTCAATACGATTTCCTTTGACTGGAATGCCATGCTCAACACATATGACGAAAACAGCACTTCCAGTCAGAAGTCAGAAGTAGCTAAATTAATGCATGCATGTGGAGTTTCTGTATCAATGGATTATGGTGATGAATCAGGTGCTTATTCACCTAACATCCCTTATGCATTACAGCATTATTTTGGTTATAACAACAATATTCTCTATAAAGAAAGGGATTATTACTCAGATGAAGAGTGGCGTGGCATGATTATGTCGGAATTGGAAGCGGGACATCCGATACTGTATAGCGGACAAGGTTCTGGCGGCCATCAGTTTGTACTTGACGGATGTGATGCCAATGGTCTCTTTCATTTCAATTTTGGATGGAATGGAACAGACAACGGGTATTTTGAATTAGACGCTTTAAAAGAGCCTATGGACGAAACAAAAGAGTGGCTATACAATTTATTAGGTGTTTCACCGTGGGATTATTCTTTCAGTCAGACGATGGTGTATAATATAACACCAGAATCGTATGGCAAAAATGAGGATGTGTTCTACAGTGACAAAGCCTTTGATATAAGCAGATCTTCTGTATCAGTAGGCAGTTCATCGACTTTCACACTCAGAGCGTTTTGCTATGACTCGAATTCTACATATCAAGAAAACAAGGTATCTACGTTTAACGGTGAGATTGGAGTAGGTTTGTTTGACAGCAACTTTCAGTTCATAGGCTCACTTTACAAGACTGACGTAAGCAATATGGGAGCCGCTGAAGGTAAGGGACTGTTATATAAATCCATCACATTCAGCCCAGACTTGTTTACGTCAGGGTTGAAATACAATATCATCCCATATGCAAAGGAGGAAACTTCAAGCGAGCCCACCATCATAAGAGTTCCATATGGAAAGACTGCTTATTATGAGGCTAATGTAACCAATGGACAGGTAGAATTGACTCCTAAATACGAGTATAAGAAGGAAATCATTCCCAGCCCTATACTTGTGGGTAACTATAAGGCTACTGCTTATGACAAGGACAACAATCTAAAGGAATGGATAATTACTCTCTGGCAGGACACTAATGATGATAGCAAATATTGGATGTCGAATTTCGACCCCGAAATATCAGATAAAGGATATAGTCCAGAGAAAGGTTGGAACAAAGTTTATGGTTATGCAAATGTTACAGGAACAGTCATTGACATACCTGTGACAGACCAATACCTTGCAGAGAATATCAAACTGAATAATGTTACGGGCAATGCTAGTATCTCGGTCTCAATGTCATATGCAAATAAGACAATGTCAATTAATGACATATGGGGAGCCATAGAGACCAAGAGTGTGTCAGATGGAGATGCTTCTTTGACGGAAATATCGAGATATTCGAACACTCGTTATAGTTACACTGAGGGAGAAGTTGCTGATGTGGTAAATGCTCCTATTATAAATGTGTCAAGCAACGGCCAATTGACTATTATCAGCAATACGATAGGGGCAGAGATTTATTACACAACAGATGGGGCAACGCCTTCTGCATCAAGTAGCAGATACACCAATCCTGTTGAATTGACAGGAAACTGTACGGTAAAGGCTATTGCCGTCAAGAATAATAAGGAGTCTGAGGTCTCGCAATATGAAGTGACTGTTTTCATCGTTTCAAAACCAACAATAACAGCTGAAGGTAATTCTATTACCATTATTTGCGCAACACCAGGTGTGACAATCTATTATGCCTTAGGTGAAGCGATGCCAAGTGTCAATATGACAAAATATACTGGACCATTCGAATGCAACAACAGTGTAGTCATTAAGGCAATAGCGACAAAAGATGGTTACAAGGATTCTGAGATAGCGACCTTTATACATGTTCCTCCAGTGCCTCCCGTTCCCTCTGACAATGTTATAACCATTGCTTCTGTTGATGCTGGACAGCTGCATAATCATATTACAGAAGAAGCAAAAATGCAAATTACTGGTCTGACAATATCTTCAGGGAAACTGAATGGGACAGACATAAAATTCATCCGAGAGATGATTGTTAATGGAAAACTGACAGATCTTAACATAGCTAATGCTTCTATTGTGAGCGGTGGTGAAGCCTACTATCAGTCATATACTAAAGAGCATACAACCCAAGACAATATTATTGGCGAATATATGTTCTATGGCTGTAAAGGCTTGTTGTCTATAGCTCTGCCCTCGAGTGTCATCAAGATAGAAGGTTATGCGTTCAATGGTTGCGAGAATATAAAGCAGATTCATGTCCCAACAGCATGTACAACCGTTGAAATGTTTGGCATTTACAATTGCAAGCACCTCGAGAACGTTTTCCTTTCTTCAAACGTCAAAGACTTCCATTGGGCTAATCTTAGTTTCTGTCCTAATCTCACGACAATTAGTGTAGATGACGGCAACGCAGATTTTATATCGAATGATGGAGTACTGTTTTCTAAAGACATGAAGATGATTGTCCGCTATCCGATGGGTAAGGAAGGTACATCTTATATAATACCGTCAAGTGTGACCAAGATAGGGCAGAATGCATTTAGCCATTCTAAGTTGGGAAGTATCATCATACCCGAAGGAGTAACAGAAATAGAATCAAGCGCTTTTGAATACTGCAATAACCTTACAGGTATGGTTATTCCTAATACCGTTACTTCGATGGGCATGTTGACCTTTAGCAACTGTGCAAACCTGACCATTGTCACGCTCTCTGCTAATTTGGAAGAAATAAAGACACTCGCATTTGGATATTGTGTTAATATACAAAGAATATTTATTCCCAAGAGCGTAAAGGCTATTAATGGAACTGCCTTTAGCGGTTGCGCTTCACTGAAGGAGTTTATAGTGGATGACGAGAATCCCTATTTTACTTCTGACAATGGTGTAATCTATACAAAGGATATGGTTGAATTAGTTAAATGTCCAATGGCACTTTATGCGGCTTCATATCAGATTCCGGATGGCGTTGTAAAAATCTCAGATTATGCATTCAACAAATGCAAGGACATAGAAAAATTCTATCTTCCTGAATCTATCGAGGAGATCGGATCTTCAGCTTTTGAGGAGTGTACTATGTCTGCAATTCGTGTTCCTCAAGCTACTTCGTCTTTAAAGATGATGGCTTTTGAGAATTGTGACCAGTTGGAGAATTTCGTTATCCCGGAGAAGGTTGAAGAGTTACCGTTAATGCTCCTGGCATACTGTGACAATCTGTCGTATGTTTATATTCCAGCGGGAGTGAAGAAATTCGGATTGTCGGTTTTCTCAAGTTGTAAGGCATTGTCAGTAATCAATTGTAGAATCTCCAATATCGATGCTACTGAATTTGCAGAATCATACGGCGGTGGATATGAACAATTCAAGAATATTCCCGACACATGTACTTGGCGTATTCCTATAGGATGTAAGGAGCGTTATCAGGCCCAACCGTGGTGGGTATCTACGTGGAGAATTATAGAAGCTAACGATCCGACTCCTGATGGCATCGACCACATTTCAACTTCTGAATCATTAAGAATTGAAGTACGGAATGGTCGCATTTCTCTTTCATCGGACAGGGACATGGCTATACGAATATATGAGGTTGATGGCGTGTTAAAGAGAACTGTTGCACTTAGACATGGTGAAACCGTTCATGTAGATTTACCGCGTGGTATATATATCATAGGTGGTAAGAAGATTGTGCTGAAATAAGAGTAAAAATTGTTCCAAAAGATGTTAGAAAGAGCTGCTTCGGTGGCTCTTTCTATTTGTATGTGTATGTGTGAATAGTATAACTACAAAAGTGGATATAAGTATGAAACAGATTTCAGCAAGTTTGTTCTTCACGGTGTTGTGGAGAGGAGTGTGTCAGGCATTGGGATGGTTCTTTGGACTGTTCGGGTATAAGAGGGATGGCAAGTTTTCCAAGTGTATCTGGGGGCTATTCGCCACGAGTGGTGCAATCGTCATGGCATTTTTCGCACTTGCCATGACAATATCACTCGCACGGTACCGCTGTAGCACTTTTGTGGTACCGTGTGGAG
>ERZ842401.1748-NODE-1748-length-30272-cov-4.262865_pt1 | contig 30272 bp, 31 predicted proteins | sample MGYA00521270_ERZ842401 | MGnify/ENA primary metagenome ERZ842401 (study PRJEB31892, sample SAMEA3878208) | bioreactor metagenome | biome: Moose rumen | place: Sweden | collected 2011-10 | study: EMG produced TPA metagenomics assembly of the PRJEB12797 data set... | reverse complement strand
TGACTGCACGGGCACGTTTGTGCTATGGCGCTCTTCCGCTATGCTTACTTCCAATACGTCAAGTGCAAAGTCTTTGTGGAGGAGGTAGGGAGTGAGTGCGGTGAGTTCCCGAAAAAGCGAATAGATGCTTTTGTGCTGCGGGCTCTTTCGGCTTTTCTTGCAGCCTGTATCGCTGTCTATGGTTTCTATGTATTTTGTGACGACAAGCGGGTGTACCACGGTGATTTTTCTCTTTTCTTCCAAAAAAGAGCGAATTTTGGGTGCGAGGTGGGCGAGGCTTGCCGTCTGTATTTCGATGATGTTTCCCTGCGCCGTCAAAATGTCGGCAATATAGCTGCCTACGGGACTTTCGATGCTGCAGCCCTCATTTTTTTGGGCGTAGAAAATCTTCAATGTTTTGTGCAATTTGCTTTCATTGAGCGTATTTATCATTAACTTATTGTCTGACTGGACGCAATTAAGAAAACTATACATCGTTAGAGATAAAAAAAGGCGGGAATATGAAATTTTATATTATCGGCAGCTTTTGAATTGACACAATGAGAAAAGTGTTTAAAATATAAAACACGTGGGAGGAGATGTGGAGGTTGTTCATACACCGGTGCTTCTGCAGGAGTGCCTTGATTATTTGTCGCCTGTGGGCGAAGCATATCAAGATGATGCGCTCATGGTGGATTCTACGCTTGGTGAGGGAGGGCATTCTTTCAACTTCCTTAAAACATATCCTTCTGTTCGCATCATAGGGCTTGATGCGGATGCCCAGATACAGGAGCGGGCACGTGAACGGCTTGCTCCCTTTGCTTCCCGCATGGAATTTTATCACGGGTGGTTCAATGATTTTTATCATGACTATCCCGCAGAGTCACGAAGGCCAGATCTTATTCTCTTTGATCTGGGCATCAGTGTCTTCCATTATGAACGGAGCGGAAGGGGGTTTTCCTTTCGCCATGATGAAAAGCTTGACATGCGTCTTGATTCTGCTTGCGGCGAAAGTGCGGAAGACCTCGTGAACACGATGAATGAAGGGCAGCTTGCGGATATTATCTATAAATATTCCGATGAGCGCTATTCACGTCGGATTGCTGCGGCTATTGTGGCGGCAAGGCAGACACAGCATATTTCATCTGCTATGGAACTGGCAGATATAATTTATAACGCGGTACCGGCTGCTTACCGGCATGGAGGAATCCACCCTGCAACAAGGACGTTTCAGGCGCTGCGGATACAGGTGAACGGGGAGCTCAGAAGGCTTCCCATGGCCTTGCACGATGCTTTTGGCATCTTGCGGACCGGTGGTAAAATGGGGGTGATAAGCTTCCATTCGCTGGAGGACAGGATAGTGAAGAACTATTTCCGCAACCTTTCAAGGGCTTGCGTTTGTCCGCCTGAGGTGGCAGTCTGCCGCTGCGGGGGAAGTCCCTGTGCGGAGCTTTTAACCCGTAAACCTGTAGAACCAAGCGAAAAAGAGGTGAGGGAGAATGCTCCCTCCCGTAGCGCCAAGCTTCGCGTAGTGAGAAAACTGCGCGAGGCGGATGAACTGAGGTTGTATGGAGTGGAGGCTCTATGAAGGTACTGTCTATATGCAAGGTGATTGCCGCCTGTATTTTTGCGCTGTGTATTCCAGCGCTGCTTGTCTTAAACGGTGTTCAGGCACGAAAATATACGGATTTAGAGCGGCAGATTGAGGAACTGGAAAAACGCCAGAACGACCTCATCGAACAGAATAAAAAACTCATTACAGACATCAGTCTGCTTTCAAGCTCGGACAGGATTGAAGAGCTTGCACGCGATTCCCTCGGTATGCGACAGGCAGAGACAGAGGAAATAGTGCGCGTTAATATGAAGGACGATGACTGATGGATACCTTGCTTTCTCTTGAAGACATTCTGGGCGCCACAGGAGGAATTCATCTTCTTGGCAGCGGCGGCAACATCTGCTTTACTGATGTGCAGACGGACAGCCGCAAAGTGGGCAGAAATACACTTTTTGTGCCCCTCATTGGCGAAAAACAGGACGGTCACGCATATATTCCGCAGGCTCTGGAAAAGGGTTCGTCCGTAATCTTTATGGCGCTTGCCAATTATGAAAAGGACAGTGACTTTTTTGTCCAGCAGTCGCTTGCCCATCAGGAATGCTGCTTTATCGGCGTGGAAAATACGCTCCATGCCCTGCAGGCTCTTGCCATGCGCTATGTAGCGCAGTTCCCCCGACTTATAAAGATTGGCGTAACCGGTTCCAGCGGCAAGACGACAACCAAGGAGCTTCTGCGTTCAATACTCTCTCAGAAGTATTCAGTGGTGGCGAACGAAGGCAACCTCAACAGCGAGACGGGGCTGCCCCTTTCGGTGTTCAAGATTAGGGCGGAGCATCAGGTTGGGCTTTTTGAAATGGGAATGAACCGGAAGGACGAGATGGGCGAGCTTGCCGCTGTGCTAAAGCCTCGCTTTGCTGTCATCACCAACATCGGTACTGCCCATATCGGTATGCTCGGCGGGCGCAGGCAGATTGCAGAGGAAAAGGCAAAGATTTTCAGCCATTTTAATGGATTCGGCACAGCAGTCATACCGAAGGATGATGATTTCTCCGATTTTCTAGCGCAACAGGTTGACGGCAAAGTTGTTTTTTATGGCGATGGTCAGCCGGAATCTGTGCGCCTTATTGCTGATGAAGGCTTGCTCGGCACTGTGTTCAGCCTTGAGGGGTTGACGGTGCGGCTTTCTTTGCCGGGAAGATATAATTACAGGAATGCGCTTGCCGCCATTACGCTTGCGCAGGTGCTGGGGCTTTCTGCTTCTGAAATAAAGCGCGGTGTGGAGGAATGTCAGCCGCTTTTTGGCAGAGGCGAGGTAATCCGCGGTACATACACGGTCATTCAGGATTGCTATAATGCTAATCCAGATTCGATGGAAAAGGCTGTTTCGATGGTGGCATCGCTCTCTGGAGGACAGCGCCGCTTCCTTGTCCTTGGCGATATGCTGGAGCTGGGGGAAAATTCAAGGCGTGACCACGCGCGGATTGGTTCTTTGGCTGCGGACTCGGGTGTGGATGCCCTTGTCTTTGTCGGTACCGAGATGCGCTCTGCCTTTGAAGCGGCTCAGGCAAAACTTGCTTCTCAGACTCAAACAAAGCTTTTTTATTTTGCAGGCTCGGGGGAAGATGTCATGCGGCAGGCGGCAGATGCCGTTTTGTCCTTAGCGCAGCCGGAAGATATTGTACTGGTAAAAGGTTCCCGCGGCATGGCTTTGGAGCGTGTAACGAAGCTTTTACTGGGGGAGCGGACGAATGTCTAATTTTACCTTTCGCGCAGACCGTCCTGTTGAAAAATATCTCAAAAGCGATATGCTTTTCATGGTGCTAGTCCTGCTTCTGTGGGGACTGGGGATATTTATGCTTTACGTCTGCACGCCCTACACGGCGGAAAGGCTTTTCAGAAATCGTTCTTATTTTGTGGTCCGCCAGCTTTTATGGTCTGTTGTTGGAATGGGGGGGATGATCTGCTTCGCTATAATTCCCATCCGTACCATAAAGCGGCTTCTTCCGTTTATAGTGCTTGGCTCGCTTTTGCTCTGCTTCCTCGCCATCATTCCGGGGGTGGGCAGCGAGCGCAAGGGTGCAACGCGCTGGCTTGAGATTTTTGGCGCTTTCACTATACAGCCTTCGGAGTTTGCCAAATTTGCATTGGTGCTCTTCCTCGCAAACCTTTTTGACAGGCAGTACAAGATTGGCCTTGAGGGGAGGCAGGAGTTTTATTATCCGCTTATCGGCCTCTTTGCCTTTGTGGTGACTATCTTCCTGCAGCGTGATTTTTCGACGGGTGTTTTTATCTTTATGGTTGGCTGCATTATGTTTTTTGTGTCCGGTGCGCGTATGACTTGGTTTATGCCTCTGGTGCTGCTTGCCATTCCTGCCACAGTGCTGATGATAACGATGGAGCCTTATCGCCTTATCCGTGTGATTGCCTTTCTGCATCCGGGAGAGTACACGCTGACTTCCGGCTATCAGGAATTTGCTTCCCAGCGGGCAATCACCGCTGGAGGGTTGTGGGGCAATGGCTTTGGTTCGGGGTTGAGCGAAGTCTTTAAAATTCCCGAAGTGCAGGCGGACTATATCTTTGCGGGCTGGGCAGACTCAATGGGCCTTGTGGGAGTTTCGTTTTATTTCTGCCTCCTGCTTGCTTTCCTCTTGCGCGGTCTGGGAATCGCTTTCCGTTGCCAGAATGGTTTTGCCGCTTATGCTTCTTTTGGCTGTGTTATGATGATTTTTTTGCAGTCCTTGCTGAACTGCGCGGTTGTCTGTGGGGCTGTACCTACGACGGGCATCACCCTGCCATTTTTCTCTTCCGGCGGGACGGCACTGGTGGTGACGCTGTGCATGTGCGGCTTTGTCATAAATGCCTCACATTGTCCGTCTGATGAAGAATATGAGGAAGAATTTGCTGTAGAGGGAGGTGAGCAATGAGTGATTTTGCTGTAGGCGCGGCTGTCACCGATTCTGCTAAGAAAAAAGATGTCCGCATGACGATTGTGAAGCTCATCGTCTTTGTGCTGTGCATTTTGCTTGTGCTCGAAGGAATCTTCTATATATTGGTGATTCCCTGCCTTGCTCCGGTCAAGGTGCAGTTTTCTGGCGTAAAGCATCTCTCTTCAGCGGAGCTTTTGGAGCGCCTTTCCCAGATGGGGGACAGCACTTGGATTCAGTTCGATTCCGGACGGGCAGTGGATGCATTAAGCAGTGTTTCAGGAATTGATACTGTTTCGGTGGACAAGGTGTTTCCCGACAAGGTGCTCATCACTGTCAAAGAGCGCGAGCCTGTGGCAAAGACTATTGTTTCAATAAATGGTCGCTCAATGCCTATTCAAATTGATGAAAATGGTGTATTATTTACCAATACGACATCAGTTGCCAAAGACAGTAACATTCCTCTGGTGTCCGGACTGCCCATAGAGAATATGCAGACCGGAATGCGTTTTCCGTCAAAGTATCGTCCTCTGATGGCACAGATTGCCGAAATACAGCGTCTGCCGCAAAAATATTTTGCCGCTATTTCAGAGATTCAGGTTGTGCCCAAGGAATATGGCAATTATGAGCTTGTGCTGTATCCCATACACACTCACGTGCGGGTGCTCACAGATCGTACTCTGAATGAGGATGCCTTGAAGTATATGATGGTGATACTCGATGTCGTAAATCTTGCTAAGTCCGATGTGAACGTGATAGATTTGCGCTATGGATCTGTTTCGTATCGTACTCAGTAAACGGCTTGGGGGAATTCGTTGAGCGACACTATTGTTGGTCTTGATATTGGCACCTCTTTTATAAAAGTTGTCATAGGCGAGATTGGTTCAGAGAATACTATTCGCGTTATTGGCTTTGCCAAAAAGCCTGCTGACGGTATGCGCAATGGAGTAATTGTAAATGTTGATTTAGTTGCTTCTATTATACGTGAGACTGTTGAGCAGGCAGAGCAGATGGCGGGTGTGGAAGTGAGCGCCGTCTATACTGCGATTGGCGGTGCCCAAGTAGAGAGCCTGAATTCCGAAGGGGATATCGTTGTCGATACCAAAAAGCTTCGCACGATGGAGATTACGGAAGGTGCAAAAAAGCGGGCGCAGGATTCTGCGCAGGCGGTGGCGCTCCCCTTGGACAAGGACAAAATGCACGTTATCCCTCAGGAGTATATCGTAGACGATCTGCCAAGCTGCAAGGACCCTGTCGGTATGCAGGGCAGGAGGCTCAAGGTGCGGGTGCATATCATCACTGCCTCTGTGACGGCAAGTTCCAATATCAGCGAGTGCATACTGCGGGCGGGGCTGGAGCCTGCCGGAGAACGCTGGCTTTTGTCTAAGACCCTCGTTGCCGCGATGGCTACTGTCCACAAAGATGAATTTGAACTCGGTTCTATTTTGATTGACTTGGGCGGTGGTACGACTGATGTGATGGTTGTGTACAAGGATGCGCCTGTCTTCATGGCGTCTATACCCGTTGGCGGCTATTATGTGACAAACGATATAGCGATTGTCAAGGGAATTTCCTTTGAAGCTGCGGAGCAGATAAAGGTGCAGTATGGCTGCTGCTGGATTTTAGGGAATGAGTCTGAGGAAGAGGTGATTATTCCCAGCGTGGGTTCAAATCCACCTGAGGAAACTACCCGCTATGAGCTCTGCGAAATCATACAGCCGCGCATGGATGAAATACTGTCGCTTGTAAAGAAAGCGGTTGCCCAGCATGCGAATATTACCCAGCTCAATGGCAGCATCATCTTGACTGGCGGGGGAGCCCTGATGCCCGGCGCGGTGCAGCTTGCCCAGAGCGTATGGCAGACGACTTCTGTGCGTGTGGGGCGGGTGACGGATATGGGCTACCCTGATGAAACGTACCGCAGCAGTGAATATGCAACGGCGGCAGGTCTGGTGCTTGCAAACAGGGAGGAAGTTGTCGTCACGAAGAAGAAGCCGAAGCCACATGGGACGGCTCCTAAAAATGACGCAAAACTTGGCGATGGATTGAAAAATCTCTTTAAAAAGTTTTTTTAATGTACTATAATAGCTTTTACGCAATTATTACGTAACGAACAACAGTGCATTTTGGAATGGGGATATGCCGGAATGTAAAAAGTTGAGGGTCGGGAGGAATATATATGATTGAATTATCTGTAGTGAATGACGGGAACTCAGATATTTCAGCTGCTAATCCAACAATCATCAAGATTATTGGCTGTGGAGGTGGTGGTTCAAGCGCTGTCAACCACATGATAGAGGCAGGCATTAAGGACGTGGAGTTTATTGTCCTTAATACAGATTTGCAGGCGCTCAATATATCGCGCGCACAAAAGCGCCTTGCCATTGGTCAGAAGCTTACGGGAGGCCTTGGTGCAGGTGGAAAGCCAATCGTAGGCGAAAATGCGGCAAAAGAAGATGCCGAAAATATCGCGAACATCGTACAGGGCGCGGATATGATTATCATCACCGCCGGCATGGGTGGCGGTACGGGAACCGGTTCTGCTCCGGTGGTTGCCAGCCTTGCACGTGAGGCAGGAGCGCTTACAATCGCTGTCGTCACGACCCCCTTCCAGTTTGAAGGTCCGGTGCGTATGAAGAATGCCAATGAGGGAATCAAGAAACTCCGCGAAAGCGTGGACAGCCTGATCGTCATTCCCAATGAACAGATACTCAGAGTCGCCGACAAGAAACTCAATTTCCGTCAGGCTTTCCGCCTTGCCGATGATGTGTTGTGCCAAGGGGTGCAGGGCATAACTGAGGTCATCACCGTACCCGGCGAGCCTAATCTTGATTTTGCCGACGTAAAGTCCGTCATGAAGGATCAGGGAGATGCGCTTCTCGGTGTGGGCTTTGGCAATGGCGAGAGCCGCGTTCCAGATGCCGTTCAGCATGCTATCAATAATCCCATGCTGCAGAATAATCAGATTGACGGAGCCTCAAAGATTCTCGTCAATATTGCGGGCGATGAAAGCCTCTCCGTCACGGAGATTTCCGATATTGTCAGCGACATCAGAGAGTCTGCATCGGAGAATGTTGAGCTCTTCTTCGGTGTTGCGACAAAGCCCGACATGGGTGATGCTATTTCGGTGACGGTTATAGCGACTGGCTTCAAGCAGGCTGAAGAAGAACTTGCTTCCCCCGCTGTGGAGCGTAAGCCAGAGCGCAAGGATGTCTTTGATTACGGTGACTTCCAAGATGCATTGCATGGGAAAGGCGGTAGTATGCCTCTTGCAGCTAAGAAAGAGCCTCCTGTCGTGCAAGAGGAGAGGCCTCCCGCTGTGAATGCGCGCCGGCAGACTGTTGTGGAAGAGCCTCCCAAAAAAGAGACAAAGCTTGATTTTGAGGATTTGGACAAGAAACCCGCTGCCCGCAGTCCTCTGAACACTGCCCTTCAACGTGCCAGCAGCGGATGGGGCACGAGACCTCCGAGTGGTTTTTCGCGGGACAAGGAAGATTTGACTCAGCCTGCCGTATGGCGTAATTTAAAGGGACTTTCAAGAGGTATAAATCTCTCTGACGATAAATGACTTCTCTTGAGCAGGAATTCTATGATGATTTAATCATCGTATCCGGCCACGCTGTTCTCTCTGCGGAAACGTACATGCTTTGCTGTAAGGATTTTCTGTCTTGGGTGGAAGAGCAGGGCTTGGATTTACCTGCCGTGACGCGGGAAGACCTTGTGCGCTATCAGCGGAAGCTTTCTGAGGACGGTCTTTCCAGTGAGACGGTGGCAAAATTTATCTCAGCCCTACGTGCCTTTGGCGCTTTCTTAAAGCGGAAGCAAATTTGGCACACAAATGAAGCTCTGGAACTGGAGCGTCCAGAAGCTTCGCGCCATCTGCCCCGCGTGCTGAGCGTGGAGCAGGTGGACAGCCTTCTTTCTGCAATAGATGTTTCCACCCCGCTTGGAATTCGGGACCGCGCCTTGTATGAGCTTATTTACAGCTGCGGGCTCCGCATCAGCGAGGCTTCGGGGCTTTTGCTTGTAAACATCCACTTTGCCGAGGGGCTTATAATTGTTCACGGCAAGGGAGACAAAGAGCGCATGGTGCCTTTTGGTGACATAGCAAAGGAATGGCTTTTGAAGTGGATTGAAGAAGCACGTCCTGCTATTGTGAAGGGAAAGCTTGTCCCTGAAGTCTTTGTGAATGCCCGTGGCGCGCCTTTATCCCGTAAAGGAATTTGGAAGAATTTCCAGGCTTTGGAAGCAAAAAGCGGTGTCACTGCCAAGGTGCATACCTTGCGGCATTCCTTTGCCACCCACCTTCTGGCAGGGGGCGCCGATCTGCGTGTTGTGCAGGAGCTGCTTGGGCACGCGGATTTGGCTACCACGCAGATTTACACCCATGTGGACAACGATCAGCTGCAGCTTTACCATGCAGGATATTTCCCGGGACATAAAAATCATGAGAAATCTACCGATAATCAGAAAGATGAAGAAGAAAACTAAAATTGCCTATTTTATCACTGTTGCTGTCGCCTGTGTTATGAGCATGACGGCATGTTCTGCCTCATATTATTCCCAGCGCCTTAAAAGGATGCAGCAGTCGGAGACAGGCGTCTCTAATCCTTCTACCAAGGAAGAGCTGGAAGAAGCCATAAAGAAGTATGACAAGAGAGCCTCTGATCTGGTTGCAACCCAGGCACAAGAAGGGAGGTGGTATCAGTCTCTCGGCATCCGCTATCTGGACGAGCAGATGTATGGCAAGGCTTATGAGGCTTTTCAGCAGGCGCTGCAGTTTTATCCCAATAACGCAAGTCTCTACTATTATATTGCAATCTGCGCTGGATATATTGCAAACAAGGAGCTCGACTACAATGCCGAAGGCAAGGCTGTTGCAGACAATAAGAGGCTTAACTATCTGAAGCTTGCCGAGTCCGCGTACCGCACTTCATTGAAGGTGGACCAAAAGTATTACAAATCGATGTACGGTCTTGGCGTGCTCTATGTGTTTGATCTTGCCGCGTCTGACTCTTCCGTTGATTATGCGGAGCTTGCCGTTCCCCTCCTTGAGCAATATGTAGAGGTGCAGAAGCGTGATGCCGACGGTATGTTTGTACTTGCCCGTGCCTATTTTATGGAGAAGGAATACGACAAGGCTGTGGCAGTGTATGACCAGATCATCAAGCTCAATCCCAGCGCAAAGAAAGTGGCTGATGCTCAGGCGAACAAGAGGACCGTTCTCGATGCACAGTATAAAAACAGGTAAGCGGAAATCTTGATGTGGATTTTTTAGACATAGGCCTTGCTTCAATCGGCTTTCTTACTCTTCATGAAAAGTTTCTTTTGAAAAAGAATATTGACACTCTAGAGCAACTTGCTGTACTGTCTATAGAAGATATTTCGCGGATTGTTGGCAGAAATATCCGCCGTGCCATCTGGGACGGCAGAGAAACCGCAGTGCAGGTGCAGAAGTCTGCTACCCTCATGGAAAAGCAGCGCATTTGCGCAATACGTTATGGCTCTGAGGCATATCCTGCCTTGCTCAAGGAAATCCCCGACGCGCCATATATGTTTTTTTACCGTGGGGATATGCAGGTCTTGGCGAAGAACTGTGTTTCTGTGGTGGGCACGAGGAATATCTGTCAGGAATGTGCACAGGCAACGCTTGCCTTTACCAAGAGCGCGGCTATGGACGGTCTTACCGTGGTAAGCGGCAATGCTAACGGTATAGATGCTTTTGCACATCGCGGGGCACTCTCTTCTGGGGTGTCCGGCTCAACGGCGGCGATATTGCCCTGCGGCATTGACACGATAGTGCCGGTGGGGCATAAAGTTTTGGTGCAAAAGATTTTGGAAGCAGGTGGACTTCTGGCGAGCGAGTACATCCCCGGTTGTCCTGCCGAAGCGTGGCGCTTTGTGCAGAGAAACCGCATTATTGCGGCGCTTTCTGCTGCCACGGTGGTGATGCAGGCTCCGCCGGGAAGCGGGGCGCTCATCACGGCTTCTTTTGCTCTTGACTACAACCGCGAGCTTTTATTTCACCAGAGTGGTTTTTGCAAGGCTGCCCTGCGGATAAACGAGGATACAGTGGCAAAGTTAAAGCTCAGGAAGGGCGGCGAAAAGAAATTGAAGATTGATTCCGGACATTATCTTGAAGCCGGAGCTCCGCTTATCAGCGACTATGCGGAGTTCAAGGCTGCGTGTGCAGATGCCCCGGGAACTCATACGTATAGCAAGATACGTACACTACGAGTAAGAGGACGTGAGGAACAAAATGGCTGAGTCCAAAAAGACAAAGAAAAAAACGCTTGTTATAGTGGAATCTCCTGCCAAGGCAAAGACTATAGAGCATTACCTTGGCGCAGGATATACGGTAAAGGCTTCAATGGGGCATTTGATTGATTTGCCCAAAAGCCGCCTTGCCATTGATATTGGCCATGATTTTGAGCCCGAGTATATAACCGTGCGCGGGCGGGCAAAGTTGCTGAAAGAATTGCAGAAAGATGCCAAGAATTCGGATATAGTGCTGCTCGCCTCTGATAACGATAGGGAAGGGGAGGCTATCTCTTGGCATTTGAACCATGCCCTCAAAGATAAAACAAAGGCGACAATCAATCGCATCACCTTCAATGAAATAACTCCCGTAGCAATCAAGGATGCCATCAAGCACCCTCGCACCATAGACGATGCCAAGGTGAATGCCCAGAAAGCGCGCCGCGTGCTTGACAGACTTGTGGGATATAATTTAAGCCCTCTTCTATGGAAGAAAGTGAAAAACGGTCTGAGCGCGGGACGAGTGCAGTCTGTGGCGCTCAGGCTTATCTGTGAGCGTGAGCAGGAGGTGGAGAACTTTATTCCCGAGGAATACTGGACGCTTGATGCTGATTTTTCAAAGGGCAAGTCAAAGTTCACCGCCCAGCTGGTGCAGTACAAGGACGAGAAGGTGGAATTGCACAGCGAAAAAGCTGTGCAGGACATCATTAAAGAAATCGAAGGAAAGGACTGCATTGTAAAAGATGTCAAGGAAAGCGAAAAGACGGTTCGTCCAAAGCCTCCTTTTACCACGTCAAAGCTGCAGCAGACAGCGGCAAACCGTCTGGGCTATACGTCCCGCAAGACTATGCAGATTGCCCAGCAGCTCTACGAAGGCATTCAGATTGGCTCTACCCGTGTGGGACTCATCACCTATATGCGTACTGATTCCGTGCGCATATCCCAGACTGCCATCGATGACGTCCGAAGCTGGATTTCCAAGAACTTCCCCGATGATTTGCCGCCGGAACAGATTGACTATGCTGTCGGCAAGGGAGCGCAGGATGCCCATGAAGGCATTCGTCCCACGTATACTACATACACGCCGGACAGCGTGAAGGAATATCTCACCCGCGACCAGCTGCGTCTGTATGCCATCATTTGGGAGCGCTTTGTGTCTAGCCAGATGAATAACGCAAAAAGCAAGACGATAAGTGTGGATATCAAGGCGGGGGACGCGCTTTTCCGTGTGAGCGCGAGTAAGCTGTCTTACAAGGGCTTTTACAATGTCATCAAGACGCTGGCTTCAAAAGAGGAGATGAAAGCCTCTCTTCCTGCCCTCAAAGCCGGTGAAAAGCTGGCAAGCGGCAAGTTCTATCCTGAGCAGCACTTTACGCAGGGACCCGCCCGCTATACTGATGCCTCCATCGTCAAGACGCTTGAAGAAAAGGGAATCGGCAGACCGTCCACCTATGCGCCGATTATCTCTGTTCTGTTGGACCGCTATTATGTGACGCGCAGCAATAAGCAGCTGGTGCCCACGCAGCTTGGCAAAATGATATGCAAGATTCTCGTGGAGTCTTTCCCCGATGTGATAAATGAGCAGTTTACCTCAGATGTGGAAAACGATCTTGACAAGGTGGAGCGTAACGAGCTGGTGTGGAATACCATGATAGGTGATTTCTATAAGCCCTTTAAAGTCCGCCTTGATGCCGTAAATGACAGTCAGGAGAGCCTGAAAGGTGTCCTTGATGAAAAGACTGATGAGGTCTGCGAAAAGTGCGGCAAGCCCATGGTGAAGAAGTTGGGGCGTTTTGGCTACTTCCTTGCCTGTTCAGGCTTCCCCGAATGCCACAACACCAAGAGCATACCTCTTGCCAAGTGCCCGCGGGCAGGATGCAACGGCTACATCGTGGCGCGGAAAACAAAGGGCAAAGGCAAGGAATTCTATGGCTGCACCAATTATCCTGAGTGCCAGTTTATTACGCATTTTAAGCCGATAAATGCCGTCTGCCCGAAATGCGGTTGGTTCCTTGTGGAGAAGTACGACAAGAAGAATGGTTCTTTTAAAGGCTGCATTAATCCAGACTGCGATTACCTGCATTCGCCGGAAGATACCGGAGACCTTGTCGCTGCGGTTGAGGACTAGGTAATGACGCTGCATCAGTGCATAGACGAGTATCTTGTCTATTTGGCGGAAATAAAGATTGTCTCTTCCAATACAGTCCTTGCGTACAGGGAGGACTTCAAGCACTTGACCGCTGTGCTGGGAGCGGATGCATCTATTGAGTCTGTGACTACAGAGAATATTCGCTCCTGCATTGGCTCGCTGAGTCGGCAGAAGTATGCCGTCCGTTCTATAAACCGCTTTATTGCTGCGGTGAGGGGCTTGTTTGCGTACTGCAAGCGGCAGAGGTACATTCAGGATAATGCAGCCTTGGAACTGAAAACGCTCAAAGCCCCGAAGCTTTTGCCCCGCTTTATGACGCAGACTGAAATAGACGAACTCTGTGTGCTGCCCGAGAAAAAGGAAATGCTGTGGGCAAGCCGGGACAAGGCGCTTTTTGAAATGTTTTATTCTTCCGGCTGCCGCGTCTCCGAGCTGATGGCATTGAAGCTCTCTGATTTCAGCGATGGTTTCAAGAGCGCGGTAGTGAAGGGAAAGGGAAATAAAGAGCGCTACGTGTTTTTTGAGCAGGATGCCGTGGCGGCATTGCAGGCATATCTTGCAGACCGAGACCGGCTTTTCCCTGCAAGCGGAAAGCAGGGTGCGTTTCCAGTGGACAACGTTTTCCTGAACCAGCAGGGAGGACCGCTTACGCCGGGAGGAGTGCGCTATATCCTGCGGCGTTACACGGGACCGGAGGGGACTAACAGGCCCCTGAACCCTCATGCGTTCCGCCATACCTTTGCAACTGCAATGCTGCTCAATGGCGCGGATGTGCGCGTGGTGCAGGAAATGCTTGGGCACGAAAACCTGAACACTACACAGCGGTACACACACGTCACCACACAGCGCTTAAAGGAAGTTTATAAACAGGCATTCCCCCATAGTGGGAAGAAAGATTAAAGGGAAAAGCAAGGAGCTTTTGATGGCTAGTGAAAATGAAAAGATACGGAGTACCACTGTTATTGCGGTAAAGCGCAACGGACAGGTGGCAATGGCAGGAGACGGGCAGGTGACAGCCGGCAATACCGTGCTGAAGGGAAATGCCCGCAAGGTGCGCAAAATTTATGATGGGAAGGTCCTCACCGGCTTTGCTGGCTCTGTGGCTGATGCCTTTACGCTTTTCGATAAATTTGAAGAAAAGCTGAAAGAGTATAACGGTGACTTGACCCGTGCCGCGGTGGAGCTTGCAAAGCTGTGGCGCACAGAGAAGTATATGAGCAAGCTGGAAGCTATGTTGCTTGTCGCAGATAAAAACAAGATTTTGCTGATTTCAGGCGACGGCAATGTTGTGGAACCAGAGAATGACATCATCGCCATTGGCTCCGGCGGCAACTATGCCTATGCCGCTGCCATGGCATATATGGAGACAAGCAGTCTCTCTGCCAGGGAAATCGTTGAACACGCCCTTAAAATTGCAGGAAAGATTTGCATTTATACTAATGACCATATAACGGTCGAAGAACTGTGAGATAGGAGTATTATAGTGGAAACAACAGAGGAAAAGACAGATAATGCCGGACTGCCGGAAGGCCTTACCCCTTCTGAGATTGTCAGCAGGCTTGATAACTATATCATCGGCCAGAACAAGGCAAAGCGCTTTGTGGCTGTGGCACTCCGCAACCGCCAGCGGAGAATTAAGCTGCCGGAAGATATCCGTGAGGAAGTTGCGCCGAAAAACATCCTCATGATTGGACCGACAGGCGTAGGCAAGACAGAGATAGCCCGCCGCCTTGCCCGTCTTTGTGGCGCACCTTTCCTGAAAGTGGAAGCCACTAAGTATACGGAAGTCGGCTATGTGGGGCGCGATGTAGAGAGCATGGTGCGGGATTTGATGGCTGTCGGCTACAGCATGGTAAAAGCAGAGCAGCAGGAAAAGCTCAAGGCAAAGGCTGAACCTATGGTTGAAGAGCAGCTGCTCGACCTGCTTTTGCCCGGCAGCATGTCCAAAAAGCCAGACGGCAATGGCAAGCAAAAGGCAAATGTCCACATCCTCGGAAACATTTTTGGCAACGACAGCCCCGTGCAGGGGGGCATTATCAAGATAGATATGCCAAAGAAACCTGCTGAGGAAGAGGAAAAAGCCGTAGAGCAGGTGCAGGAAAAGCAGGAGCCTGAAGAGCAGGCAGCCGAGGAAGAAAAAGCTGAAAATATGCGCGAAACCCGCGAAAAGTTCCGCCAGATGCTTCGTGACGGCAAGCTTGAAGACCGCATGGTTGACATCACTGTTCATCAGCAGCCTCACTTTGGCGGTGTGGAGATGTTTGCCGGTGGTTCCCCGGAGGACATAGAGGCAGGCATCAGCGGTCTGCAGGAAATGCTCATGGGAGGGCGCAGCCGCCGCAAGACGCTGCCTATCCATGATGCCCGCCAGATACTGCTCGCCCAAAATCTTGACAACCTTACGGACAGCGACAAGGTTGCAGACGAAGCAAAGCAGCGCGTAGAGCAAAGCGGCATCATCTTTATCGATGAGATAGACAAGATAGCCACAAAGGGGGGAGAAGGCGGCAGGCAGGATGTCAGCCGCGAGGGCGTGCAGCGAGACATTCTCCCCATCGTGGAAGGAAGCGACATCAACACCAAGTGGGGGGTAGTGAACACCACGCACATACTCTTCATCGGTGCGGGAGCTTTCAGCGTGTCTGCGCCGAGCGACCTTATTCCTGAGCTGCAGGGACGCTTCCCCCTGCGTGTGGAACTCGATGCGCTTAAGAAAGAAGATTTCAAGCGCATCCTGACAGAGCCAAAGAACGCGCTTATAAAGCAGTACAAGGCGCTTTTGGGGACGGAGGGTGTTACCTTGGAGTTTACCGAGGAAGCCGTTGACCACATGGCGTTTATTGCTGAGGACGTGAATTCCCATGCGGAAAACATAGGTGCCCGCCGCCTGCATACGATAATGGAAAGCGTCCTTGAAGACTTGAGCTTTTCCGCCGACCAGCACCGCGGTGAGACAATCACCATTGACAAGGCTTATGTGGACGAAAAACTCAAGGGCATTATGCAGGATCAGGATTTGGAACGCTACATACTCTAGCTGAGTGGGCGATGTCTTTTTTAAGGCATCGCTCATAAAATTTATAATTGCTTCCTCTTAATGATAAACTTTATTTCAAAAATTCCGATAAGGGTAGTATGGGAATGAATAGTTTTGTTAATTCAGTGGATTTACTTCACCGCGAGCTTGACGTGCAGTCATTGCGTTATCAGGTAACGGCAAACAATATTGCCAACAGCGAGGTCCCGAATTATAAGAGGCAGAGCGTCAATTTTGAAAGCGAGCTGAAACGCGCTTTTGAGTCTCGTGACAACAGCCACAACGCATTCAAGATGCAGACGACTGACGAACGCCATATCAAGAGCGAAGCTCCTCGTGACTGGCGCAAGGTGGAGCCGCGCCGCGTTACTGATTATACAACAACTGAAAGCCCGAATGGTAACAATGTAAATGTGGAAGAAGAAGCCATGAACATTGCGCAGATTCAGATGCAATACAGACTGCTCAGCCAGCTGGAAGACTTCCAGTTTGGTCAGGTTGATATTGCGATGAAGTCTCTGCACTAATTAAGACGGTAGAGTAAAGAGGAGTATTATATGGGTCTTTTTACGAGTATGAATATTGCGGCGACAGGCATGACTGCCGAGCGTCTGCGGACGGATGTCATCAGTAACAACATTGCTAATGCTTCCAGCACCCGCACTCAGGAGGGCGGCGTCTACCGCAAGAAAACAGTTATCTTTGAACCCATCGCGAGCGAGCATCCTGTGTGGCATTCCCCGTTTACGAGCGCTGATCAGGACAACGGTCCGGGAAAGGGTGTGCGGGTAAAGCGCATCATGGAAGATACCACTCAGGGGCGCATGGTCTATGACCCAAGCCATCCCGATGCCATCAAGTCTGGTCCCAACAAGGGCTATGTGGAATATCCGAACGTCAACATCGTGAACGAGATGGTCAATATGATAAGTGCGAACCGTGCCTACGAAGCAAACAGCGCGGTTATTGAAGGCAGCAAGGATATGTTTGCTTCTGCCCTGAGTATTGGCCAGTAGGAGTAAGATAGATGTTTGATATTTCTTTTGGCACGTTGGAATTGCAGCGTTCTGACCCTGCCCATCTGGGCACGGCGCCGCTTTCCACAAGCAGCATTGGCGCTGTTCCCGAAGAAGCGGGCAGGACAAAAGGCGCTTTCGAGAGCTATCTGCTTGAAGCCGTGGAGTCTCTCAACGGCAAGCAGGTTGAGGTGAACAAGCTGCAGGAAAAGCTCATAACCGAGCCAGACAGCGTGGACATCCATGACGTGACTATTGCTGTGGCAAAGGCAAAAATGTCGCTGAACCTTGCGCAGACGGTCATTGACCGCGTTGTGTCTGGGTGGACAAACCTGTCGCAGAATAAATAGTACATAGGGCGAGTATGTTCGCTTTAAGTCCCACTATAGCTTAAGGCGAGCATTTCTTGATAAACCAGCATTTTCAGACTTTTCAAAAGAAGGTGGTGGTGCTATAATATGAAAACTGCATCCATATAATGATGGTGGGAAACATTGTATGAGGTGTTATTCGTTCACGGGAGGGGAAGATGAACGAATGGTTTAAAAATTCTTTTGGAACCATTAAAGAAAAGTGGGGAAAGTGGACGTTAGTCCAGAAAATTGTCTTGGTAGCCTTGATCGCCGCTGTGGTGCTGGCGATTATCATGCTGCTGACTTTTTCTTCCAAGCCAACAACGGTGCGGCTCTTTAATTCGCCCGTTACTGATGAAAATGCGCGGGAACGCATTCTGACTCGTCTTGATCAGGACAATGTGAAGGCATTTGTGTCTCAGGACGGCTACATCTCGGTGGAGGACGAGAAAACTGCGAAGAAGTACCGCAGCAAGCTCGTTGCCGAGGGATTGGAGCCTGCCCAGCGTGATCCTTTCAGTCTTTTCAACACAAACAAGTGGACTCGCAATGACTTTGATGACAAAGTGTCTTGGATAAACTTGCAGCAGCAGCGTGTGGAAGAGCATCTCTTGCAGATGGACGGCATAGACCGCGCACACGTAGAGCTTGCCATTCCTGACACCACTCTCTTTTCGGAAGACCAGAGTCCCGTGACTGCAAGCGTTATTTTGAAAGAATCTCCCGGCAGCGATATACTGTCAAGCCGCAGTGCGGTGAAGGGGCTTGAGCGCATCATTATGCGCAGCGTGGAAGGACTCACCGCAGAGAATATCACCATCACTAATGGTGCGACCGGTCTGCAGGTAAATGATTTTGAAGGTCTCGAATCTGTTGATGAGGTGAACCTCACCAAGCGCGAACAGGCGGAAATTCGCAAGCTTGAAACGGACTATGCCGCTTCAATTATGACTCAGCTTCGCGGTATCTTTGGCGAGGACCGCGTCACCATTGCGAACGTAAAGTTTGAGATGGATATGTCAAAGAAAGAGATTGTGGAGGATGTCGAGTACAAGCCTTTTGTGAAGAAGCAAGATAATCCTTCCACTCCTTATGACGACAGCGAAATCCTCGATAGCACTCCCATATCGCAGGAAAAAATAACCAAGGAGTGGAATGGAACCGGCTATAATCCCGAAGGTCCTGCTGGAGTTGAAGGGCAGAATCCTCCCGTCTATGATGATATGTCCAACGTCATTGGACGTACTACGGAAGAGGGAACTAAAACTAACTTCGCCGTGGGCAAGACAGTGACAAGAGGCAATGTCCGTCCCACTATAAAGCAGCGTACTGTCTCTGTGAACATCGATGGTACGTATGAGAAGGAAGTTGATGACAAGGGGCACTACGTCCTTGACAAGGGCGGTACCCGCATAAAGAGGACTTACGTTCCGGTAAGCGCTGAGGATTTGGCACAGGCGGAACGGCTCGTCAAGGCTACGCTTGCTGCCTATGATGCTTCCCGCGATGACAAAGTGGAAGTGACAAGTATCCAGATTGACCGCAGCAAGCAGTTTGAGGCAGAGGATGCCGCATTCTTCCGTGCGCAGCAGACAAGGCGTACCCTGTTGCTGGTGCTTGCGGGCATAGCCATTGTGCTTGTAGCATTCATCATCTTCCGCCTTATCAGCCGCGAACTGGAAAGGCGCAGGAGGCTCCGCGAGGAAGAGCTTCTGCGCAAGCAGCAGGCAGAGCGCGAACAGGCGCTGTGGGACGCAAAGCAGGACGGCATGGAAGTTACCATGTCCGTGGAAGAGCGCAAGCGGCAGGAACTTCAGGAACAGGCAATTGCACTTGCGAAGGAGCACCCCGAAGACGTGGCTATGCTTATTCGCACGTGGCTTAGAGAGGAGGCTTAATGTATGTCTGACGATAAAGCTCATGACAAGCTCAAAGGTGGCGGAGGGGGTGGCAAAAAGAAAAGCGGCTTGAAAGATTACAAGAGCCTGACCGGACGCCAGAAGGCTGCCATCTTCCTGGTGTCGCTTGGAAGCGAAGTTTCCTCCGAGGTGATGAAGCACCTGCGTGAAGACGAGGTGGAAACCCTTACCTTTGAGATTGCCCGCCTTGATTCCGTTGATGCAGACTTCAAGGAGCAGGTGCTGGAGGAATTCCAAGAGCTGATGCAGGCGCAGAACTTTATCACCACGGGTGGTATTGACTTTGCGCGCGAGCTTTTGGAGAAGTCTCTCGGCAGCCAGAAGGCCATTGACATCATCAACAGGCTCACAAGCAGCCTGCAGGTTCGTCCGTTCGATTTTATCCGCCGCACGGATCCTGCGCACCTCTTAAACTTTGTACAGCAGGAATATCCGCAGACTATTGCGCTTATCCTTGCCTACCTCGACCCCCAGAAGGCTGCCGTCATTTTGCAGAACCTTCAGCCGGAAGTGCAGCCAGAGGTGTCCAAGCGCCTTGCGACGATGGACCGCACGTCGCCTGACGTTCTGCGCGAAGTGGAGCGCGTGCTTGAAAAGAAGCTGTCTACGCTCTCCAGCGAAGACTACACCGCAGCCGGTGGTGTTGATGCCATCGTTGAAATCCTCAACCTCGTTGACCGTTCTTCTGAGAAGGCGATCATCGAAACCCTGGAAGAGGAAGATCCAGAACTTGCGGAAGACATCAAGAAGAGGATGTTTGTCTTCGAGGATATCGTTATGCTCGACGACCGTGCAATTCAGAAAGTGCTGCGTGAAGTTGACCAGCAGGAGCTTGCAAAGGCTCTTAAGGCTGTAGATACGGAAGTGCAGGACAAGATTTTCCGCAATATGTCTAAGCGTGCGGCAAGCATGCTTAAGGAAGATATGGAATTTATGGGACCTGTGCGTCTTAAGGATGTTGAAGAAGCACAGCAGAAGATAGTTTCAGTCATCAGGCGTCTGGAAGACAGCGGCGAAATTGTTATTGCCCGTTCTGGTGATGATGAGCTGGTTGAATAAGGAGAAAAGGTATGGCCCAGACTGTATTCAGACAAAATCAGATAAACAATGTGGAAGGAAGCACTATGCTTACGCTTCCGCATATATACGCCCCTGTTGTCGAGGAACCTGAGGAGGTTGAACCTGAGTATACCGGGCCGTCCGTTGAGGATATAAAGCGTGAGATTGAAGAGCTCCGCAGCCATTGGGACGAGGAAAAGGCCCAGATGCTTGCGAAAGCTCAGGCTGAGGCGGACGTGATCATCAAGAATGCTGAAAACACGGCTTTTGAGGAGATCAAACGCCAGAGCGATGAGGCTTCTGTTATCCGCAACGCCGCCAAAGAGGAGGCTGCCTCCGTCATTGCTGATGCAAAGCAGCAGGCTCAGAAGATTCTCGCCGATGCGAAAGCTCAGGAGCAGTCCCTGATTTCAAAAGCCCAGAACCAGGGCTCAGAGCAGGGGCGCGCCGAGGGCTTTGATGCTGGCAAGGCGGAAGTTGACCGCCTTGTGGAGCGTGTCCACAAAATCATTGAAGCCGTGCAGAACAAGCGGCAGGAAATCCTCGACAGCACCGAGCAGCAGATTGTTGACTTGGTTATCCTCATGACGCGCAAAGTGGTGAAGATTATGAGCGAGAACCAGAAGAGCGTCATCATGTCCAATGTCGTGCAGGCTCTGAAGAAGGTGAAGGGACGCGGCGATGTGACCTTGCGGGTGAACCTCGCTGATATCAAGCTTACCACGGAACACATTCAGGATTTTATCCGCGAAGTGGAGAATATCAAGAATATCACTGTGGTGGAGGATAGCTCCGTGGAAAAGGGAGGCTGTATTGTGGAGACAGACTTCGGCGCTATTGATGCACGCATTGCCAGCCAGCTTGGCGAGCTTGAATCAAAGATTTTGGAAGTATCTCCCATAAAGACAGTTGATAAGGCGGAGCTAAAAAATCCCAACAGTTAGAAAGAAAAGAGGGGGTGGGGCTCATGTCTTTCTTTGACAAATACATAAAGACTGTAGAACGTATAGATACAATCAAATACACAGGCGTTGTCAGCGCAGTGAAGGGGCTCACCATAGAAAGCAGGGGCCCCCGTTGCGTTATTGGCGAAATCTGCCGCATAAATATTTCCAGCAGGCACACGAGCATACTCGCGGAGGTTGTTGACCTTGAAGAGAACGTTGTGCGCCTCATGCCCTATGGCAGCACGCAGGGGCTAGAGGTGGGCAACGAAGAGGTAGCAAGCGGGCATGTGCTGGAAGTGCCGGTGGGCAATGGCTTGCTTGGCCGCGTCATCGACGCTACGGGTGTTCCCTATGACGGCAAAGGTGATCTAGCCCCCGAGGATTATTATCCCGCTATTGCAAGTCCGCCAAATCCCATGCTGCGCAAGCCGGTGGACAGGCGTATTGTCACCGGCGTGCGTGCCATTGATGGCTTGCTTGCGGTGGGCAAGGGGCAGCGCATCGGCATTTTTGCGGGGAGCGGCGTGGGCAAAAGCACCCTGATGTCGATTATTGCGCGCAACACGAATGCGGACATCAACGTCATCGGACTCATCGGCGAACGTGGCCGTGAGGTGATGGATTTTATCAACCGCGACCTAGGCGAAGAAGGGCTGAAACGCTCGGTGCTTGTCGTTGCGACGAGCGACCAGCCTTCGATTGCCCGTCTGAGGGCAGCCTATGTGACTACCGCCATTGCTGAATATTTTCGCGACCAAGGCAAAGACGTCATGCTTATGTTTGACAGCGTAACCCGCTTTGCCCATGCGCAGCGGGAAATTGGACTTGCCACAGGGGAGCCGCCTGCACAGCGCGGCTATCCGCCAAGCGTCTTTGATATGCTGCCTAAGCTCTTGGAACGCACGGGAACGAATGACAAGGGAAGCATCACCGCCTTCTATACGGTGCTGGTCGATGGCGACGATATGGACGAGCCTATTGCCGACAAGGTGCGCGGTACCTTGGACGGGCACATTGTCTTGAAGCGCTCGCTTGCCGACAGACAGCACTATCCCGCCATAGATGTCCTTGGAAGCATCAGCCGTCTGCACAAGCGCGTGTCCGGACCGCAGACGCTTAAAGCCCTGCAGCAGGTAAAGCGCTGGATGGCAGATTATGCTGAGCAGGAAGAGATGATTCTTGCCGGTGTTTACCAGAAAGGCAATTCCCCCGCAATCGATATGGCTATCGACAAGCATGCCGCCATAGAAGAATTCCTCTGCCAGGAGGAGCGGGAACACTGCACCATAGAAGATACCCTGAAAAAGCTTTCTGCCCTGAGCGGCATAGACATTCCCCCGTCTGAGTATGTGGAAAGCCCTGTTGTGCGGGTTGATATGCGTATATGAAGCGCTTTTCCTATTCCCTGCAAAAAATTCTGGAGCTTCGCGCCTTTGAGCGCAAAGAGGCAGAAGCTGAGCTGGGCAAGGTGAACGCGCAGATTGCCCTTGTCCAGCGGGACTTAGACCTCATCGCCGAGCGATGGCGCAGTACCCAGCAGCAGATGGATGCCGCCTATCAGGACACGATGCTCATGGCGAACGGACATTCATACCTTGTCCTGCTGACGCAAAAAAAAGAAAACTGTCTTGAACGCCTTGCTGTCCTGCAAATGGAAGCGGAAGAGAAAAAAGAGCTGGTCCGCAAGGCAATGCAAAAAGAAAAGGTTCTTGAAAAATTACAGGACAGCCGCTTTGCCACATGGAAAGCAGATGTCCTCAAAGAAGAAGAACTGGCTGTCGATGACGTGGTGACAGCCAGATATGGCACCAATGCTCAATAATGGAACGCCGAACCGCCAATAAATTCCCTTATAATTGACTGCCCGGGTACTGCCGTAGCCGGAATGGTAGAGAAATTGTTCAGGAACTGGAGCAATCTGTCTGCTTCGCTGAACTCCGCCTGAAGCGGGGTGACGCAGCGCAAGAGGGGCTCCGCGTACACCTTGAGCACGGGAATCTCATAATCAAGCGCCGTGTTCAGCATGGCATCCGCATTGTTCTGGAAGGGGAAAATGTGCAGCCGTTCGCCGCGCTGTACATTGTTCCACATGGCTATGGTGTCTGCCGCGCTTTTCCCGCGGAACTGTGCGTCGCGCACAATGCGGCGGATAAGGCGGTTGTCGCTCGTTGCTATGCGGTTGTGGTCGTCAAGGTTGAGCTGGGTGAGCGCGGAAAGATAGATCTTGAACTTCTTGTCGGCGGGAACCAGAGGCGTGAGCCTGTCATTCAGCCCGTGTATGCCCTCCATCACGAGGATGTCGTTCGGACCAAGGCTCATCTCGTCTCCCTTGAAATAGCTTACCCCCTTGTGAAAGTCATAGGAAGGCAGCTTGATTGTCTTTCCTGCAAAGAGATCGACAAGATTTTCATTGAGCATCTGGATATTGAGCGCTTCAAGGCACTCGTAATCGTAATCCCCATTTTCATCCCTCGGCGTCTGATCTCGCCCCACATAGTAGCTGTCAAGGCTGATGACCTTTGGCTTATAGCCAATAGCTTCCAGCTGCAGCGCCAGCTTCTTGCTCGTCGTGGTCTTGCCCGAAGACGACGGGCCTGCGATGAGCACTACCTGAGCCGTCCCCCGCGCGTGGATCTGGTCGGCAATGTCGGACATGCACTTTACCTGAAGGGTTTCGGTTATGTTGATGAAATCGTTTACCTTGCGGTCGTGAATCAGCTCGTTGAGCGAAGCCGCAGAGGTGACGTTCAGCTGCTTGCCCCATGCCTTGTAGCGCTTGTAGATTTCAAAAAGCTTAGGCTGGTCTTTAAATTCCGGCAGACTGTTCGGGTCTGCATGGCTGGGAAAGCGCAACAGGAAGCCTTCCTGATACGGCATAAGGTCAAAGACATTGAGCATGCCGGTATTGCTTACCAGAGGTCCAAAATAGAGGTCGGAAAATGCTTCCAGATGGTTTATGCGGATGCGGGCAGGACAGCGGTAGTTGAGCTGCTTGCGCGTTTCCGTCAGGCAGAGCTTTTCAAAGAGCTCGCATGCCTCCTCATAGGAGATAAAATCCGTCGAAATAACTTCATCCTCATTGATGATGCGGTACATTTCCGCTTTCAGAAGCTCTATTTCCTCCACCATGATGGGGTGGCCGTTTTCAATAGTGTAATAATAGCCGTAGCCTAAGCTGTGCCCCACAAGCAGCCTTGCACCGGGAAAGAGATTGTGTGCAGCCGTGGCAAGCACGAAGCAAAGTGAGCGCCTGTAGATTTCCGCGCCTTCCGCCGTGTTGTCATACACCGGACGGACACTTGCAGAGATGTTGATCGGGCTGTATAAGGAACAAATTTCGTTATTTACCCTCACGGCAAGTATTTTATGCCCGTTACCGTCAAGACGGTTCAGAACCGTGACAGGGGTAACTTCATCTTCCGCTTCCATAGTGGAATGGTCTGGAAAGGTTAAAGTAATTTGCTTCATACCCCTATTATAGTATAGTTTTGGAATAATTCAAGAAAAATTTTTGTTATTCTCTCTTTTGCTTATTACTGGCAGTGCCGATACATAAAGAGTAAGCGACTTGTTAAGACAAAAAAGAGGTGCAGGATGATTAGAGGATGGTATATTGGCGCGAGTGGAATGAATGCCCAGCAGGACAGGCTGGACACAATTTCCAACAACTTGGCAAATGTCGATACGACAGGCTTTAAGAAGGAAACGACAGCCTACAAAGAATTCAGCCAGCTCTTGCTGCGGCGCACAAAGGCTGATGGTGTGTATAAAAATACATTCGGTTCCGCAGATGCAGCTCCCATTATCGGCAAACTTGGACTGGGCGTAGAGACAAATGAGCTGTATACAGATTTCAGCCAGGGTTCCTTTAAATCGACAGACACCAACACCGACTTTGCATTGAGCGGCGAGGGCTTTTTCGTCGTTCAGACTCCCGATGGCGAACGCTATACGCGCAACGGCAATTTCCTTCTGGGAAAGGAAGGCATCCTGCTTACAAAAGAGGGCTATCCCGTGCTTGGCGAAAACGGCCCCATCCATGTGCCCGACGATAAATTCATTGTCAACAGAGACGGTATGATATACACACGGCAGGACAATACCTTGGTGGACCGTTTCAAGCTGGTGCGCTTTGACAATGAGCGCTACTTGAAAAAGCAGGGCTCTTCGCTCTGGAATACAAATAACATTGCGGGTGACTACCACATTGCGGAAGGCGATGAGCGCCCCCAGATATTGCAGGCATACACAGAGACAAGCAACGTAAACGTAGTGAACGAAATGGTTCAGATGATAGAAGTGAACCGCGCATACGAAGCAAACCAGAAGTCCATTCAGACAGAAGACAGCATGGTTGACACGCTGTGGTCAAAAGTTGCCAAGGTACAGCGTTAACAAAGGCGAAGAAGGAGTGTAATATATGGTAAGAAGTTTGTGGAATGCAGCCACGGGCATGAACGGGCAGCAGATGAACATCGACACTATTTCCAACAATCTCTCAAACGTCAACACGACAGGCTTTAAGCAGCACCGTGCCGAATTTGAGGACTTGATATATCAGGACATCAAGCGCGCCGGAACTCCTGCCACAGAGGATACGGTGACTCCTGTCGGGCTTCAGGAAGGTTCCGGCGTCAAGGTTGCCGCCACCCAGCGGATTATGTCCCAGGGCTCCTTGCAGGCGACAGGTGTGGACACTGATATCGCCATTGTCGGCGACGGCTTTTTCCGCGTCGAGCAGTATGACGGCAGCTGGGCATACACCCGCGATGGTTCCTTCAAGGTGGATTCAAACGGCCAGCTGGTGAACGCCAACGGCTTGCGCGTCATTCCCGAAATCATCCTGCCGGAAGGCTTTATGCTGCACACGCTTTCAGTGAGCGACGATGGTCGCGTGAGCGTGCGCGTAAACGGAGAGCAGGAAGCAATTCAGGTAGGGCAGTTAGAGCTCTACCGCTTCCCGAATGCCGTCGGCCTTGAAAACGCAGGCGACAACCTCTATAAAGTGACAAATGCTTCCGGCGCGCCGATTGCCGCAAGACCGGGCTTTGAAGGAATGGGTGTTACCAAGCATAAATTCTTGGAAATGAGCAATGTCTCTGTGGTAAACGAGATGGTGCAGATGATTGTGGCTCAGCGTGCCTATGAGTTCAATTCCAAGGCAATCCAGACAAGCGACAATATGCTGCAGACCGCAGTTGGCTTGAAGCGCTAAGGGAAGTAAGCAATGGATATACAGGGCATTAACAGCTTTTCAGCCTCATCCCCCCTCGCCGATTCCCATGCGCTTATGGACGCGGCGAAGAGCAAGAGCGAAAGCGGCAAGTTTCTAGACCTCGTCAATTCAATGCGGCAAAAAACGGTGCCTACCGTCGCTTCCAGCCAGATTTCATCTACCCGCCGCCTGACGGGGGATTACACACAGGGCTTTGCGGGCACCTACACCTCCGAAAAGGACAAGCACGCCAAGCCGCAGGGACTTGCCGCAACAGTGCGCACAAGCAAGGGGGCTGAACCCGTCATAGACAAGACCTCTGCCCTTTACGAGCAGTCCATGGAGCTTGAAAACTATATGGTAAAGATGATGCTTTCTTCCGCCCGCAAGACCATACAGAAAAGCGACCTTCTGGGAAAGGAAAACAGCTACGCCCGCGATATGTACGAGGATATGCTGTACGACAACTACGCCGAAGCGCTCACAAAGAACGCGAGCCTCGGACTTGCAGACCAGATATACATTGAGCTTTCAGGCCAGCGCTAAAAGCTAGGCGCTTGAAAGAAAAAGCCCGGTGGCAGCTGCCATCGGGCTTCTTTATTTATTTTGCTTTAGTATTTTTTGTCGGCATAGCCGATCCAGCCCTCATTTTCAATGAGCGCCTTTTCAAAGCCCTCCAGTTTGAAGGGGTAGCTGGTGGAAAGAGAGCCTGCAATGAGCTTTACCTTCCAGGTGCCGTCTTCCCGCTGCTCGATTTTGCATTCGGTGTCCTTGCTTGCAAAGCTGCGGAACATATCGTCGATGTCCCTTCTGGGCATATCGAGGGCGAGCAGGCCGCAGTTGTACATATTCTGGCGGAAAATGCGGGCAAAGTTCACCGCAATGACGCAGTAAATGCCGTTTACTTCCAGTGCCCAGGGAGCGTGCTCGCGGCTTGACCCACAGCCAAAGTTTTCCCGCGTGATGATAACCTTTTTGCCGGAAATATCCGTCTTGGGGTTAAAACCATCCAGCTTCAAATCTTCGAGCAGGTAGGGTTTTAATGCCTGCTTTGTATTCTCAGTGAGATACTTGGCAGGGATGATTTCGTCAGTGTTAATGTCTGAGCGGTCAAGAAATAAAACTGATCCACCAAACTGTTTCATTGCATTCCTCTTTTGTCGTTTATATTGGAAGCGCTAAAAAGCGAAGCCTTTAGCGCTCTCCTATTCGCCTTTAAAAAAGGCGGAATTTGTAATAGTACCCGCTATTGCCGTTGCAGCGGCAGTAGCCGGACTCATCAGATGCACCATGCCGCCCTTGCCCATGCGCCCGTTAAAATTACGGTTCGTCGTGGAGGCGCAGACCTCTCCCTCTGCCAGAACACCGTTGCTCATGCCGAGACAGGCGCCGCAGGTGGGGTTCGTGACGCAGAAACCCGCATCCATAAAGATAGAAATAAGCCCCTCGTCCAGAGCCATCTTGTAGATTTTCGGCGTCGCAGGAGAGACAATCCCCCTCACGCCGTCTGCTACGTGATGCCCCTTGAGCACCTGTGCGGCAATCCGCAAGTCCGAGATGCGCCCATTGGTACAGCTGCCGATATACACCTGATCAACCTTTGTGCCCGCCATCTCAGATACTTTCTTTATTTGGTCAGGCTTATAATTTATTGTACAAACAGGAACGAGATTTGACAAGTCGAAAGTGTAAACTTTCTCGTAACTTGCATCAGCATCGTCACACCACTTGCTGTATTCCTTGAGTGCGTCTTCCTTGCTCGCAAACTCATCCTTGATGAATGGCCAGAGGTAGTTCACCGTCTTCATATCCGGAAAGCAAATGCCACTTGTCGCGCCCGCCTCTACAGCCATATTGCAGATGGTCATGCGCTCTTCCATGTCAAAATTGTCAACCACGGGACCGGTAAATTCCGCGACGCAGTTGGTGGCGCCGTTCACGCCGATCTGTCCGATCAGGAAGAGGATGACGTCTTTTGCATAAACGCCTTCCTTCAGCTTGCCGTTGAGCACGAATTTAATCGCCTTTGGCTCGCGGAAAGAGCACACGCCCTTAAGGATGCCCACTTCCAAGTCAGTGGTGCCCACTCCCGCCGCAAAAGCGCCGAAAGCGCCGTGGGTGCAGGTGTGGCTGTCCCCCATGATGACGGTAAAGCCGGGACGCACATAGCCCTTCTCGGGAAAGATGGCATGGCAGACGCCGTTTGCGCCGATGTCGAAGAAGTCCTTTATGTCGTTCCGCCGCGCCCAGTCACGGAGAATTTTTTCCTGCATGGCGCATTTAGAGTCCTTAGCCGGAGTTACGTGGTCAATGACTGCCTTTATCTTTGTCTTGTCAAAGACCCTGTCCTTGCCCCGTTCCACCAAGTCGTTGATGGCGATGGGGGTAGTGATTTCGTGGCAGAATACGCGGTCAAGCTTGAGAATGTTTGTTCCTTCAAATGGTTTTTCCACCAGATGGGCATCGAATATCTTTTGTGCGATAGTTTTTCCCATAGATTACCTCTGTATAGTGTTGATAATGATGAAGTATATGTAGTATTTGCGAATTAAACAAGTGGGAGGAAAGCGCATTTACGAAACCACATTCTGGGGCTGTCCGTCAATAAACGCCTGCAGGTTTGCAACCACGATGTCCAAAAGACGCTGACGGGTTTCCACCGCCGCCCATGCGATGTGCGGAGTCAGCAGGCAGTTCGGAGCGCCATAGAGGGGATTGCCCGCATTCATCGGCTCTTCAAGGACAACATCAGCGGCATAGCCCGCTATGCTGCGAGTAACGAGCGCATCCCGTACCGCCGCCTCGTCAACCAGACCACCCCTCGCGGTATTGATGAGGTATGCCGACGGCTTCATTAAAGAAAGGCTTTCCTTGTTTATGAGCCCCTTTGTCTGGGGGGTGAGGGGGGCATGGAGCGAGACAAAATCCGAATTTTTGAGAAGCGTTTCAAAATCAACAGAGACAACGCCCTCTTTGGGTGTCCGCGTGCAGACAAGGACCTTCATGCCGTAAGCCTTTGCAATCTGTGCCACACGGCTTCCTATGCTGCCGTAGCCGAATATGCCCAAGGTCTTCCCTGCCAGCTCCATGAGGGGGAGCTGCCAGTAGCAGAAATCCTTCGCCTTTATCCAGTCGCCTGCCATAACGCTGTCGGAATGGAGCTGTACATGGCAGGCAAACTCGCTGAGGTAGGCAAAGACCAGCTGCGCTACCCCCGCGGTGCTGTATGAAGGCACGTTCGTCACCGTCACCCCGTGGCGGCGGCATGCCTCTATGTCGATAACATTGTAACCTGTTGCCTGTACGCCAATGTAGCGCAGGGAACTGCATCGGGCAAGTATATCTTCATCGATGGTTATCTTGTTTAGAAGTATGGCGTCGCTGTTTCCTATCCGCGCTACTACATCCTGTGCGTCGGTACGCGGATAGACAGTGACAGTTCCAAACTTTTCCAGAACCTTCCAAGATAAGTCGCCGGGATTTAAGGCATTCCCGTCAAGAACAGTAATCGTCATTATCGTTTATGCAAGCACTGTTACGCCTGCCCCCTCGATTGCCGCAGTTACCGCGGCTTCGGCGGCATCGTCACAGTCAACAAAAACCTGGCATTTGGCAGGAGTAGCTTCCACACTCGTAACTCCGGCAATAGCTTTTACCGCCGCCGTAACCTTTGCAGCGACATCATCGTCATCCATTCCTGTAACATAAATTTTTTTCTGCATCAGTAACTCCCAGAAATTTTATAATAACATTATAAAACGGCTATCTGTTTTTTTCAAGTAAATTTTGTGCTGTGCGGCCAAGCTTATTATTCGTAAGGGAATTTGTCGCAAGAATTCGAAAGCGACTTTGTCGTATATA
>ERZ842401.1747-NODE-1747-length-30280-cov-8.013797_pt1 | contig 30280 bp, 29 predicted proteins | sample MGYA00521270_ERZ842401 | MGnify/ENA primary metagenome ERZ842401 (study PRJEB31892, sample SAMEA3878208) | bioreactor metagenome | biome: Moose rumen | place: Sweden | collected 2011-10 | study: EMG produced TPA metagenomics assembly of the PRJEB12797 data set... | reverse complement strand
CCTGTCCGGAGGACCCTGCGGAGCAATATAAAAATAAACGTATTACCGATAATATATTTTATGTAAAAATCATCAACAATAATTTAAGGAGAAAATAATGAGTAAAAATAATAAAAATAAAAAAGAAATTCACACATCTGAAGGAAATGATGTATTATTCCCACTTATATTTGGAGTTGTTGCTACTATTTTGATGGCGATAGCAGCACACTTTATCGGAAATTAAACATTTGAAAATCCCCACCTTTTCGGATGGGGATTTTTTTAATATAAAATTTTTTGAAATCTCCTTATTGCAAATTATTTAAATATTGATGTATATAATCTGGCAAATTCTATGAACAATTCAAATGCTCCGCCTACAGAATTATCATCTTCTGCACGATTTATGTATTCACATGATCCTGATATCCGACGGCCTGCACAGTCCCATTCCCTGTCGTTATCAGCAACCGGCGTATATTGCTTATCATAACATTTGATCCGTCTTATATTGGCTCCATATCGTTCGAAAGTTAAATTTTTATACGGAAATCTCCCATTTATCATTTGACCGTCTTCATTAAATATTGCTTCCAGCAATAAATGATTCTTATCACTTTTTATTTCTTTTCTTGAAAGTATTAAATGCAAAAGCTTACCTTTTCGTTTTAATGACAACATAATATCCGCATCATTATTTGAGGAGTATGTACCAGCCTGTTTACTGTCGCCTGAACCTTTTACGCTCATTATTTTTACATCCTTTGTTAAGGAGCCATTATGACCTATCAACTTCACATATTGGTGTATTTTTGAATATAATTTTTTAGATGTTTCTCTCTTAAATGAATTCGCAGATATTGGAACTAATTTTTCATTACCACAAGATTTCAATGGTAAATTTTCAGCCTGCTTTGTAGGTTGAGTTTTTGCTTTTGGCTTTGCAGTCGATTTTTCAGGGGATAATTTTTCTCTCGAAACTGCTGTATCTGCCGATTTTGTTTTCACAGTATTTTTTGAATTGCCGAGAGATTGTTTATTTTTGATATCATTTGCTATTTCCGGCGCGATTTTCTTTATTTTACGCTCAAACGTATCGAAAACACTTTCGGGTTTATTTTTCTCCCCATATTGCACAACTGTTTTTACCAGTCCTTTTTGTTTTGCATATTTATTAGCGGAATTTTGAAAATCTATTGACTTGTATAATCTGCCATTTTCTATATATCTTGAAACCACTGTACCCATTTTGGTAACTACAGGTTCACCAACTTTAATAATATCCATCTTTAAAAATTCCCTTTTTTCATAATAAAAATCATAAAAATAAAATTTGCTATCTGATTAAATCATATAAATTTAAATTCCCACCTTTTCAGATGGGAATTTTATATTTACATATTTACATATTTATTATTCTTGTACTTCTGCAGGAATTTCTGATGTACAATGCGGACATTTTGTCGCACGAATATCTATTTGAGAGAAACAATGAGGACAAGCTTTTTGAGTTGCCGCTGATTCTGCAGCTTCTTCTTTTTTAGCTGCTGCCTGCAATTTGTTAATACCCTTGATTAATAAAAATACAGCAAACGCAACCATTATAAAACTGATTAATGTATTAATAAATACACCATAATTTATTGTAACAGCACCTGCTGCTTTTGCTGCTGCCAATGAATCATAATGAGGCATATTGCCTAAATCATCCAATTTTGTAGGGATTGTTAAATATAAATTTGTAAAATCTACTTTACCCATTAACCAGCCCAAAGGAGGCATGATTACATCATTTACCATTGAATCGACAATTTTACCAAATGAAGCACCTATAATGATACCGACAGCCATGTCAATTACATTTCCGCGCATTGCAAATGATTTAAATTCTTTCAGATTTCTTTTTAAACATTCCAACATAAAATTTCTCCTTTTTATTTACTGTTCTATCTTATCATAAATATCTTTTCTGTATAAGTTCTATTTCATCATATACATCCTGAATTAATGATAATGAATAATTTAATACACATTCAATTTGACAAAAATTATTAGCACTACAAGCATCCTTTGCAGTTTCAAGTAAGTATTTCGCATCTGACATTTTTTCTGAAATATTTTTATATAATTCTCTATCCATGATTTGTCCTCTTATATATAATTTATACAATGTATTGTATATTTATTACAATGTATTATATAGAAGAAGATTTGTCAATATGATATTATTCTATTTATGGATGAATTAAGAAAATTAGGCAATAACATTAGGGCAGAGAGAAACAGATTACATCTCTCACAAGAAGAACTTGCGACAAAAGCAAATTTACAAACACATCATATCAGCAACATAGAAAATGGTAAAAACGATATTAAATTTACTACACTTTTATCTATTATGAATGCTCTTAATGTTCCATTTGAAAGATTATATGATATTACAGAAAATCAAAAATAATTTATCTTTATTTCTTGGAGTGTTTAAATTAGCAAGTCTTTTCTGTATTTCATACCGGTAAATTTTATGTCCTCAATTTCTTCGGATAAATATTTTTTGGCTCTTGATAAAGTCATTGCGGTTTTTGTCAGTACGAAATTCATACCGATTTGTGAATAATATTTTTCATTATCCTTTTTTATATTTATAAAATCAACATCTTCAATATCATTGAGTCCGCTTATTTCCGAATTATCCAAATCAGAATATACGCAAACCGAAACAGATGAACAATCATTTGCTTTTATTTTCTCATATTCATCTGAGAAAAATCCGTTTATACAAGAAGTAAAAATCTTTATTAAATCATCGTCACATAAGTTTAAAACAGCTCCGGCATCATGATTTTGCAAAAATGGTTTTATATCCTGTATTAAAAAATTCTCATTTTTTGTCAATACACAATTTATACCAAGAATTCCCGTATATGGCTTGCCGTCATTATCAAGACAATTCAGTATATTTGTCACAATTTTTTTTACTTCATCAATTATAGTATTTGATATTTTATAATCAGGGCAATAACAGGCACATCCGTCAGTATATATTCCACCATTTTTATCAAGAAATTTATAATTTCCGACAACATTCAAAGGAATTGCACTATAACCATCTGTTACAAAATATATTGTAAAATTATGTCCCAAAATAAAATCTTCGATAAGTACATCTATTTCACCCTTTAAAAATAATTTATCGGCAAAATCCATTGCACTTTTATACGTTGTACATACCATTTTTTCATCTTCAGAAGCTGTATTCTGAGCGGATTTCAAAAGTACAGGATATGCGGAATTTTTAATATAATCTCCTATTTGTGAGAGTTTGTTATACATTCCGAATTTAGCAACAGAAGCGCGTAATTTATAAAGAAACTTTTTGCAGGATATACTATTAAAAATAAAATTACAACTTTCCCTGGAAGGCCCAAATATATTTTGACCATTTGACTGAAAAAACGAAACAATGTCAGCTTCAAGAGCCTTTTGACTTATCGGAATTGTCAAATCAATTTTGTTTTCCAATGCGAACATTAAAAGTCCTGTCAAATCATCTTCTCTGATATCAATTATTTCCATACAATCAGAAATGCCGCCGGTTGAGAAGATTTTTTCAACATATTCATACTGACTGATTTTTTTTGCTAAAGCAGAAGCCGCCGCTCCATTTCCGACAATTAAAATTTTAAATTTATCTTTTTCCATTCTTAAAATTATACTACATAAAATATATGATTTTTGTTAAGTTATATTAAATTAATTAAAATTTTAGTGTTATAATTATGACAAAGTTATTTTCATAATTAAAACACGGATAGAAAGGCAAGTAGTATGGCAGGTTTAGTAAATTTATTATCAAATGTATTTCAGGCACCGCAAATTACATCCGCTCCGGCTGTAAGAGAAGCTTCAAATCCGTATGGAAACAATCCGTTTGTAAGTTATAACGGCAGAAATTTTTCTAATCAGTATTACGCACAAAACAGACCTGTTAAAGGCGGTTATTTCGCCGGTTATTACAACGGGAAACAAAATATTGTCGGCAGAAGATTGTTTGTTGAAGTTTAAATCTAAGATTTTTTATAATTCTCTTTCATCAGCAAAAGCAATGGTATAATTATGAAACTTGCAAGGGCAAATATTCTGAAAGTATCTATAAATGCCCACAGTGTTGATTGTTCCATCAATGAAAAATGCATCAATTTCATTGCCATATAATGTGCTGTTTCAAAATCAGCATACTGTAACAAATTTAATGTAGTATTATGCACTCTTTCGGCATAGACAGGGTTAAGATCATTTAAATATCCGACCAGCATGTTTTGATGTACTTGAGAAAATCTTGAAATACAAGTTGTAGCAATTGAAGTCCCAAATGATGCCCCAAGATTTTTCATCAGATTTTGCATAGAACTACCCATTGTCAAATCTTCTTTTTTCAATGTTGCACAAGACAAATTAATAACCGGAGTCATAGACATAACCATGCCGGTTCCGTATAAAAAGTTTGGCAAAAATACATTTGCAAGTGATATTTGCATATTAAGTAAACCAAATAACAAGCCTCCTGCACCGATTAAAACCAAACCTATAAAACACGATATTTTTTCCGGTACTTTTCCTGTCACTGTTACCAAAATTATGAGACCTGCCAAACTTCCCAGCCCTCTCGGTATCATAGAAACACCCCCCAAAAATGCACTGTAACCCATTAATCCCTGTAACATAGAAGGTAAAAGCATTGCTGATGCAATCAAAACGAACAATAATACCATCTGAATTAAAGTCCCGAACAAAAAATTCAGATTTTTTAATAATCTTAAATCAAGTAACGGATCATTTTTATTTTTGAACTGTGTATAAAAAAACAATATTCCTGCTGTTGTTGATATTCCCATAAGCCAACAAATCCAGGAGGCATCAAACCAGCCCGCATCATTACCTTTATCCAAAACGACCTGCAATAAAAGTATCCAGACAACTAACATTCCAAAAGCAAAAAAGTCCATTTTCGCACCCTTTTGTTTTTTTGCATAAGGGGGATCTTTTATTAACTTACTTAATGATATCGCACATACAAGTCCGACAGGTGCATTTATCAGAAATATCCAAGGCCATGACCAATTTTCCGTAAGCCAGCCGCCTATGACAGGCCCGACAATAGGTGCTATTACAAAGGCAAAACCATATAATGACATTGCCTTTCCCCATTCTTTTTGCGGAAATATTTCCATCATTATTGCCTGAACCAAAGGTAAAATTGCACCTCCGCCTATACCCTGCAAAAATCTTGATATAATAATCATAGGCATAGAACGGGACAGACCGCACATCAAAGATGCAACAGTAAATAAAATTATACTGAATATAAAATATTTTTTTCGCCCGAATACTTTGCAAAAATACCCGATAGCGGGGATAATTATTGAACTTGCGACAAGATAACTTGTTACAATCCACGTTGATTCATTCCGGCTTATTGAGATTGTACCCGCAATATATGGCAAGGCAACATTTGCAATAGTTTCATTCAATGCAAATAAAAAAGCAGCAGTAACAAGAGGGATTGTAACTAACCACGGATTAATGGAAGGCGTCTGCCTTTCCTCCGCTATTTCGTTTTCCAACAATCTTCCTTCCTGTAAGGGGTAATTGAATATTTATTCAACACCGATGATAACTGTTCCTAAATGAACTATATAATAAAAAATACCTTACTGAATTTATAATATTGTATTAAAAAAAATTTTTCAAGTTAAATATGAATTTTGTTATATAATATTCCTATGAAAAGATTGGGATTGTTGTTATTATTACTGGGGCTTGGAGTTTGTCCGGTTATAGCTGATTATTCAGAAAATCAGGCTGATATTTCAAATATCATAAGTGCATTCAAAACCCAAAGCGCAAATGCAGGAAAAATTGTACGGGTTGGAATCGGGAACCAAAGTTTTTCAAATTACCTGTGGGAACAGGTTTCTATATACGGCACAGGCGAATACGAAATTTACAACAACAAAACCTACATTACTACATTTGATTCTAATAACGAAGTCAATGTAAAAATGGTTGGTAAAATATTTGTATTGACAGATAGTGAAGATAATGTAATTGCAAAGGTTTCAGGCCCTATTATTTTTAAAACAGATTACGGATTCATAGGTATAAAGGACTTAAAACGTGCAGGCAAAGATGCTGTTTACAGAGGTCAGGTTGAATTGATATGCCCAAAAGAAGGCTATTTTCATATAATAAATTCAATAAACGTAGAAGAATATCTCAAAGGAGTTGTACCTAATGAAATGCCTGTTCATTTTGGATTGGAAGCCTTAAAGGCTCAAGCAGTTGCCGCAAGAAATTATGTTCTTTCTCCAAGGGTGAAAGCTAATTCAAATTATGATGTTGTAGATTCAGTCGCAAGTCAGGTATATTTTGGTGCAAATACCGAAAAAGATTTGTCAAACAAAGCGGTAGAACAAACTAAAGGAATAGTTGCAATTTATGATTGGGATTTAATTTTAGCTCTTTATTCTTCAACCGCAGGAGGATATACAGAAAGTTATGAGAATGCCTTTTCAGACCCCAAAACAAAGGCTTTCCCGTCAAAACCAAAACCGTATTTAACCGGAGTTCCTGATTACGAGGATTTTGGAGTTTTGAATAACGAAGAAGATGCCGAAAAATTTTATACTTCAAAACCAAAATCATTTGATAATAAATCCTCATATTACCGTTGGGAAAGAGAATGGAGCCAGGAAGAACTACAAAATGAGGTTCAAAATAATATTGCCGCACAAAGTGCAGCAGGATTTGTACACCCTGCAGTTAATAAAGGTGAAACTATCGGCAAAATTACAGGATTAAATGTCTTAAAACGCGGAGTTTCAGGTAAAATTATCCAAATAGAAATCCGGACAGAATCAGGGAATTACATTGTTGAAAAGGAACTTGTTATAAGACGATTATTCACGGCAGCAGGCAAAGCTTTACCAAGTGCAAATTTTGTTATTAAGCAGAGCTTTGATGATGAAAATAATTTGGAAAAAATAAAAATATATGGCGGCGGATTCGGTCACGGTGTAGGTTTGAGTCAATATGGTGCAGGTTATATGGCAACGCATTTGAACAAATCATATGAAGATATTTTAAACCATTATTATAACGGCATTATTCTTTCTACAGAACCTGTCACAATCACCTCAAACCCTGTAAAAAATCAAATAAGCCAATCTTTTTACACTAAAAGCGGAAACGGTATATTGGTTGTTGATAATAAATCAAGACTTGAATATGTTGATTTGGTAATAAATGGGATATATGAATCAGTTAAATTAAATAAAAATGAGCGAATCAATCGGATAGATTTATCGCAATATTTACAAAACGGGTTGAATACGGTAACATTTAAGTATCCGTCATATATAAATACAATCGGCGGATTAAGATTATATATTGAAATAGCGGGGCAAAATGACCACTCAAACCGATAAAACACCAAGTCTTTTAAAAGCTGCATGGATAATTATGGTTGTTACGATTATCAGTAAATTAATCGGTTTTATCAGAGATATCATTATTGCTAATTATTACGGAGCTTCAATGGTTTCGGACGCATATTATTACGCATACCAGATACCGTCTTTATCATTAATTTTGTTAGGCGGAGTCGGGGGACCTTTTCACAGTGCAACTGTTGCGATTTTTTCAAAATTATTGCCAAATCTGAAAGAAAAACCGCCCGAAGCTGTCAATAAATTGTATTCGACATTTATGACGGCCACGATTATATTTTTTCTGGCACTATCTGTTATAATGTATATTTTCCCAAGACAGATAATGGGACTTATTATCTCAGGCGGCTCTGAACAAATGATTCATCTTGCATCGGTTCATTTGCAAATTATGACTCCTTTGCTTGTTATAGGCGGAATTGTCGGGATTTATTACGGCATTTTGATTATTTATAAACAATTTATGCTCCCGAATTTATCTCCTATAATTATGTCACTTGCAATAATCGGCATAGTTGTAGCAGTCCCAAGCGATCAAAAAGGTTATGCTCTTGCATGGGCAACAACTGTCGGTGCGATTTTACAGTTAATTATTCAATACCCCAATATCAGAAAACTCGGTTACAAACTGAAACCTAATTTTGAATTTGTAAATAATCCGCATTTTAAAGAAATCGGGGAACTTTTGTTTCCTGCAGTTTTAAGTTCAACTGTCGGACAGGTGAATATATATGTCGATATGTTTTTTACCTCATCAATTTCAGAGGGTGCATGGACTGCTATTGGCTATGCAAACAGGGTATTTCAGTTCCCTGTCGGAATTTTGGTTACTGCGTTTTTGGTCCCATTATTCCCAATTTTTGCAAGACTTGTTGCGGATAAAGATTATGACGGGATAAAAAATTATTTTAATAAAGGTGTCGGAGTGCTTTTATTCGGAGCCATTCCGATTATTATAGGAATTTTGGTTGTTGGTACAGATGCGATAAGACTGATATTCGAACGTGGAGAATTTGATGCAACTGCTACATTTATGGTCACAGAAGCTTTGTGGTTTTTGTCTGTTTCAATTATTCCTTATGTATTCAGGGATTCAATAACAAGAGTCTTTTATTCGTTTAATGACTCTGCGACACCATTTACTGTAGCATTTACTTCGATAATTTTAAAAGTATTTTTAAACTGGATTTTAATTTCAAAAATGCACTTTGGCATTGGTGGAATCACGCTTTCAACATCTCTGGTTACTTTATTCAATGCGAGTGTTTTAGGATATTTTATTACAAGAAAAATGAAAATGGATTACAAATCTTTGTTTATAAATCTGATAAAAATGTGTGTTGCAGGAATAATTGCGGGGGTAATTTGCTGGATTTGTGCAGTTCAATACGACAAATTTATTCACCTGTCAAAAATACCGTTTGAATTTTTAAAAATCAGTTTAATCGCTATTATTTGTTTAGTTGTTTATATTCCACTCAATTTAATAATGAAAATGGAATATGCAAATGAATTATTTGACCGTATAAAGTCGAAATTTTTGTTATAAAGTTAAATATTTTACGTTATAATATTTTTATTGTACTTTGATAAATGGTTTGTAAAAAGAGTAGGACAGTTCCATAAATCCTTTCTATGCACGACAAACTTTTCTGCACAAAGGTGTACGAAAGGAGGGACATGCAATGATGCCAGAGCAAATTAGAAGTAAAATAAAAGGCATCCTAGTGGTAATAGGACACCTTTTATTAATATTTGCTTCGTTGTTGTAGGGACTGCAACGGACTGTCGGTATATGGCAGTCCTCCCTACTCTAATTATAAACCATTTTTTCTATTTTTCAAGTGGAATTATGTATTTTTGTAACGATTAAGCAATTTTTGATAAGTCTGTAGTGTGCATTCCAATGCACAAAATATTTGAAATGGGACATAAACGGACTATTCTTTTAAGGCTGTATTCTATAGTTTATTTGGGTTCTGCTAATTTGCAAAAATTTATTTGTCCGTTTAGGAGTAAAAAAGTCTGTTATAGTCCATTTTGAAATAGTGGTAACCAAACAACTTCTGACATTTAAAAATTGGCAAAAGTCTGTAAAGTGCGATTTTTTGCACTCTATACGAATCTGGTTATGAAAATGGAATATGCAAACGAATTATTCAATCGTTTGAAATAAAAATTTATCCGATAAAAGGGTGATGTTTTAATTTTTAATTTAGTTTAGCATTACTTTACTATGCAATTATCTATCAATGATTATCTGGGAAATAATAAAGTGCGCTTGGAATATGCAAATACTCCATCCAAACCGCGCTACGCTCCTGCATACATTATTAGCGGCAAAAGAGCAGACGAATTTGTTCAAAAATATAATGAACAATCAAAAACACTTGTAAATAATTCTATCTTAATGACAATATCAGGCTTAATTATAGGCGGCGGTGCAGCTTTGTCAAAAAATTCAAGACCAATCAGCGTAATGATAAAATCCTGTATTGGCGGTATTATCGGATTAATTGCAGGTATCGGAATTTCAAAACATGAAAAAAATAAACTGATGGATAAATATCATGTAGAACAATATTAATTCAAACTTGTTAAAGCCTTATTAATGTGATATTCTAAGCTTATGATTGAATTAATGATTTTATATGTTCTTTTAAAACGTGATTTAACCATGTATGCAATAAAAAAGCATATTGCGGATAAATTTTCTCCGTTTACAAACCCCAGTTTTGGAGCATTAAAACCTGCTCTTGTCAGATTAGAAAAATCTAAATCTATAACATCCTCAAAAGTTATGTCAGAAGGCGGAAAACTTTCAGTTTTTTATTCAATTACTGATAACGGAGTGAAGGAATTACGCCGTTTACTGTTAGAACCATTTTCAAAAAACCCTGTTCAGTTTTCGTCTGATGCAAAAATTAAATTATGCTGTGCATCATTTTTATCAGATCAGGATACAAAGGAATTATTTGAAAATATTAAAGCAGGAGCGTATTTACACAGATTAAACGCAAAAAAGATACTAGAAGATGAATATAACACAACTGATTTTTATCAAAAAATAATTCTTGATAATACAATTTGTGAATACAATAATTTTATTTCTATGATTGAAGGTTTTGAAAAATAATATGAGTGCGATTGTTGATAGCGTTATAGAAAATTCGATAGCTGAAGAACTTGAAATTATAAAAGGAGATGAAATTATATCAATTGACGGTCACAAAATGACTGATATGATAGATTATAATTTCTACATGAAATCCGAACTTGTAACAATCGAGGTTAAACATTCAAACGGCGAAATTGAAGAAATCGAAATTGAAAAAGATTTTGATGAAGATTTGGGAATTGTTTTTGAAAGTGCAGTTTTTGATAAAATTAAACCTTGTCTTAATCATTGTATTTTTTGCTTTGTTGATCAACAGCCAAAAGGATTACGCAAGACTCTGTATATAAAAGATGATGATTACAGATTGTCTTATCTGCAGGGAACATATATAACTCTGACAAATTTGACGGAAAAAGACAAAGAACGAATAAAAAAAATGCGTCTTGGACCGTTTTATGTTTCAGTTCACACAACTAACCCTGAATTACGCATAAAAATGCTGAGAAACCCTAATGCCGGCAAAGCTTTGGCGAATTTAAAATGGTTCAGAAAAAACAAAATACCATTTCACGCTCAAATTGTTTTATGCCCCGGAATAAATGATGGCAAAGAATTGGAGCGCACATTAAGTGATTTGGCAGAATTAAAAAATACTGTACTTTCAACCGCAATAGTTCCTGTCGGTATTACCCAATTCAGGCAGGAAGAACTCAAACGTGTTGATAGCAAATGCGCAAAGGAAACAATTGAGATTGCATCACAATTTAAACGTGTGTGCTGTTCTGATGAATTTTTCCTGTTAGCAGATAAACCTATACCGCCCGCAAAATATTACGGCAATTACTGTCAGCTCGATGACGGAGTAGGTGCTTTAAGACTCACTTATGATGATTTTAAAAATTTAAAACTCCCAAAAGCAGTTTCTAAACCATATAAAATGATTTTTGCATGCTCTTATGCTGCAAAAAATATGCTTGAAAAAGCTGCAAAAAAAATGTCTAAAATAAAAAATTTAACAGTAGAAGTCCATCCCGTTAAATCAAATTACTGGGGAAAAGATATTACTGTCGCAGGACTTATTACTACAGATGATTTAATAAATACCGTAAAAGACATAGATTGCGATATTGCGGTTATTCCAACAGTAATGCTAAGACCTTATAGCGAAGACTTTTTAGACGGGAAAAATCTTGACTATGTAAGAAAAAAATCAGGTAAAAATTTCCTTGTTCAGAAAAATATTTATTCTTTAAAAGAAATAATAGACTTTTTAGAAAATATATAATTGATTAATTTATTTTTCCCTAGCCGTACCGGTTTCATAACCCGGCACAAGCAATGCCAACGGAATTACTCTTCCTAATTTTGTCCCAAATTCAGAACCACTGTTTACCATAGAAATTGACAGACACAAATCATCAACATGAGGGGCAAAATCTGTTGCCTTTATTCCTCTTTCAACCTTTTTATGGTAAAGTTTTTCATTTATTTCATTAGAAACTTTATTTCCCGCGATAATACCAACTGCAAGAGAGCCAAGTGTAGCAACCGCATTTGGAATATTTTCGCTTATTTTATTTACAATTTTTGCAAAAGTGTTTTCTTTGTTAATTTTTGGCATAAGTTTTTGTAAAGTTTTTTCATAGTGCTTAAATACTTTTGCCCCTGCCCAAACACAAGTAATCGGAACAATTACATCACCTAACAACTGGCTTAATACTTCACGCTTTTTAGCTTTTAAATTATCTTTATCAACCAATGCACCTCCTGCAAAACCGCCTGCGACAGAACCTGCAGCTATAGAAATTATTTTTGCGGCATCATCATATTCCAAAACTTTATCTGACGGTTTGAATTTTAATAATGCCCAATCTTTCATCGGAGTTTTTAATATTTTTAGCGGATTTAAACTGAAACCTGCGCGCTTACTCCAAAATGCTAACGGTAAAGCCATGCCAAGAGCCGATGAAGCCAAAACAACGGCTTTTTGTTTATTACTCAATTCCGAATGTTCTAAATAAGAGTGTGTAAAGTTTGCCCCTTTTGAGTTTATACTCAAAGGAGTATTATTCAAAAAATATTTTTTGTTGTCTGCAATAGATATTTTATCAATCATACACACTACACCTTTACGCTTTTATTATAACAAAAAACCGTAAAAGAAAATATTGCCTAAATTAAGTGTTAAGTAAATATTTGTAAAGCAGATAAATTTACAAAGAGGTTCTTTCAATTTCTTCAGTTGTAGAAACTTCTATTATGTCACCTTCCTGAAGATCATTGAATTTCCCGAAAGAAATACCGCACTCAAAACCTTGCGCAACCTCTTTAACATCATCTTTGAAACGTTTTAACTGCTCGATTGCACCTTTAAATATTTGTTCACCATTTCTGATAATAATTGCATCTTTATCTCTGATAATTTTACCCTCAAGTACATAACAACCGGCAATTTTACCTGTTTTACCAATATTAAATACCTGACGAACTTCAGCTTTACCAAGTTCAACTTCTTTAATTTCAGGATCAAGAAGCGATAATAATGTTTTTTCAATATCTTCCAATAATTGATAGATAATATCATATTTTTTAATTGTTACTTTTTCTCTTTCAGCTGCTGCCAGAGCATTAGCATCTTCTTTAACAGTAAATCCCAAAATCAAAGCATTTGATGCCGCTGCCAACATTACATCAGCTTCTGAAATATCACCGACACCGACGTGAATAATTTTTGTAGTAATTTCTTTTGATTCAACACCAGCAATCGCCTGAGCAACAGCTTCGGCAGAACCGTTTGTATTTGCTTTGATAATTAAATTCAATTGAGGGATTGCATCATCACCTGCAACGGCTTCTTTTCTGATATGAGCCGGCAACATCGCTTCAAGACGTTTATCACGAGCTTTTTCCTGACGTTCGGCAGTTATGGCTTTCATCTCTTTTTCATTTTTTACAACCATAAATCTGTCACCTGCCTGAGGGACTTCAGATAAACCTAAAATCTCAACAGGAGTAGATGGCTCAGCTTTTTGAATTCTTTCGCCGCTATCTGATAACAATGCACGAACACGACCGCAAGCAGTACCGACAACTATGCAGTTACCTGCTCTTAGCGTACCGTTTTGTACAAGCAATGTTGCAACAGGACCTTTACCTTTGTCTAAGTTTGCTTCAATTACAACACCTGTTGCTTCGGCTTTTGGATTTGCTTTAAGATCCTGAACATCTGCTACAAGCAATATGTATTCTAATAATTCATCAATACCGGTACCCTGCAAAGCTGAAACTTTGACAACAATTGTATCTCCGCCCCAATCTTCAGGAACCAGACCATGTTCTGTTAATTGCTGCAGAACTCTGTCAGGATTTGCTCCCGGTTTATCAATTTTGTTTACGGCAACAATAACAGGAATTTCAGCAGCTTTTGCGTGATTTATTGCTTCAATAGTCTGAGGCATTATACCATCATCAGCAGCAACAACCAAAATTGCAATATCTGTAGCCTGTGCACCTCTTGCACGCATTTCAGTAAACGCTTCGTGACCCGGGGTATCCAAAAATACAATTTTCTTGTCGTTGTTATCGCCTAAATAAACCGTATAAGCACCGATTGATTGTGTAATACCACCAACTTCAGTTGCTACAATTTTGTGCTTTGATGCACGAATACTGTCTAATAATGTTGTTTTACCGTGATCAACGTGCCCCATGATACTGATAACAGGAGCGCGCTTTTTAAGCAATTTTTTATCTACATTTGCAAGTGCATTTTTTTCTTCTTCTTTTTTAAGTTCTTCTTCTACATAAGCTTCCAAATCTTCATCAAGAACTTCTAATTCATATTCTGCACAAACTTTTTTAATAACATCTACATCAATAAGCTGGTTTACGGTTGCCATAACCCCGTTCATCATTAAAAACTTTACAATATCTGCAGGGGTTTTTCTGATTTTTTCAGATAATTCGGCTATTGTCATTGCTTTATTTACAACTATTTGTTTAACATCTTCAAGTTCTTCTGTCTTTTGAGTTCTTTTTTTATGATGCTGAGCAGCAGCCTTTTCCAAAGAAATCATTTCCTGTTCTTCTTTTTTGGAATTAAAACCTTTGTCTTTCTTTTTACCGGAGTTTTTACTTCCGCCAAATTTTCCGCTGCCGCTGCCTTTATTTTCGTATATATCCTGCGGAATTATTCTGCGTTCTATAGGTTTTTTATTCCCGAAATCTTTATTTCCGTAAGGCTTATCCCCTTCACGTTTTGGTGAAAATTTTGAATCTTTATCAAATCTTTTTGGTCTGTCAGGTCTGCCTGCTTCAAACTTTTCAGTCTTACCTACAATTTGAACCGATTTTGGAGCAGATCTGCGGACAATTTCTACCTTAGGTCTTTGCACTTTTTCAACTACAGGTTTTTCTATAGCTTTTTTAAGTTCTTCTTTTCTTTCTTTGGCTTCTTCTCTTGCGGCTTCTCTTGCGGCTTCTTTTTCTTCAACTTTTGCCTTTTTTACTACAAAAGCTTTTGGCTTTGATTTTGTCGCACCATTTGCCATAAAATCTTTCAATCTTCTTATTTGATCAGGAGTTATCGTGCTTGAATGAGTCTTACCTGTAATCCCCATTTTTTCAAGCTTTTCAAGAATTTCTTTACTTGATTTGCCAAGTTCTTTTGCTAATTCACTAATTCTTATCATTTCGTAACTCATCTAATAAATATCCTTTCAATTTAGCGGGTACAGAAGCTTTCAGAAATTTTGAAATCTTATTTTTTTTAAAAGCAGATTCTATACACGAATTATTATAGCAGAGATATACAGATCTGCCAAATGTTAATGAATTTGGATTTACAATAACACCTTGTGCAGAATTTGTAATTTTTATTAAATCTTTTCTGTCTTTGATTTTCCAACAACCTGCACAACGTCTGTCTGTCATTGCATATCCTCTTATTGAGCTTTTTGAGCTAATTTTTCGAGTTTTAACTTTTGATCATACTCAATTAACATATTTATAAGCTCATCTAAATCGCCATCTATTACAGTCCAGACATTAAGGTTGTGGTTAAGTCTGTGATCTGTTAAACGTCCCTGAGGGAAATTGTATGTACGAATTCTTTCACTTCTGTCGCCCGTACCAACCTGAGAACGACGCAGGTCTGTAATCTCCTGCATTTGTTTTTGGACTTCCATATCATACAATTTTGAACGTAAAATTTGCATTGCACGTTCTTTATTTTGCAACTGGGAACGTTCCTCCGTACAGAAAATCATTATTCCTGTAGGTTTATGGAATAAGCGGGCTGCAGTTTCAACTTTATTGACGTTTTGACCGCCTGCGCCACCTGAACGAGCAGTCGACATTTCAATATCTTCAGGTTTGATTTCAATTTCGACATCATCAACTTCCGGCATAACCGCGACAGTTGCAGTTGAAGTATGAACACGTCCCTGGGATTCGGTCTCAGGAACACGCTGAACTCTGTGAACGCCTGATTCATACTTTAATTTTGAATAAACCGCATCACCCTGAATTGATATAATTATTTCAGAATATCCGCCGGCTTCACATTCTGTTTTTGAAAGGATTTGAGTCTTCCATCCCTGTTTATCAGCGAATTTTAGATACATTCTTGCCAAATCTCCTGCAAAAATGTTAGCTTCATCTCCGCCTGCACCGCCACGAATTTCAAGCATAATATCCTTATCATCCATAGGGTCTTTCGGAAGAAGCAAACGTTTCATTCTTTCTTCATAATCCGGAAGTTTAGCTTCATTTTCTTCAATATCCGCTTTCAGCATTGCGCGCATATCTTCATCTTTTTCTTCCTGCAATAACAATTTATCATCATCAATTGCATCAGTTGATTTTTTCCAGGCATAATACAATTCAACAGTTTCTTCCATTGACTTTCTTTGCTTTGATAAATCTCTGAATTTATTATAGTCCTGAATTACTGCAGGATCAGACAAAGTTTCGCCTAATTCTTTGTATCTTTTTTCTATTTGTAATATTTGATCTAACATATCTTTCATATTTCAATAATATCAAGAACAAAAAAGAATGCAAAGGACTATTTTAATCTAATGTTATAATTTCTTGAAACATACAAGTAAATTTGATAATATCTATTTATGGAAAACATCATAGAAAAATTAAAAAGTTTAGGATTCAACTCTTATGAAGCAAAAGTGTATATTGCTTTGTTAAAAAAGTATCCTGCAACAGGCTATGAAATTTCTCAGCTTGCAGACATACCTCAGTCAAGAGCTTATGATGCACTAAAATCTCTTGCTGCAGATAAGATCGTAATTACAACCGATGATAAACCACAAAAATATTCCCCTATTTCTCCTAAAGAATTAACGCAAAGATTTAAGAGAAAAATAAATTCAACAATAGATTACCTTGAAAAAAAATTACCAAATGTAAAAGAAGACTATAAAGAGCCATTACATACCATTTCCGGATACGAAAATATTTTGGAAAAAACAAAAGAAATTATTAAAAACACTAAAAAACACATATATATTGAAATATGGAAAGAAGATTTTAAACACATTGAAAAAGAACTAAGAGCGGCTTATGACAGAGATATTGATGTCAAAATTATTGCACTTGGAGAATTTACGACCAATTTTGGACTTGTGTATCAGCATGCCGGAGCAAAAGAAATTGAGCATAATGCAGGAAGTCGTTTGATATATTTACTTTCAGACACCGAAGAATGTTTATTTGGAAAAATTGAGCAAAATGTAACCTGGACAAAAAATATTGACGTTGCATACCTGCTTTTGAATTTTATTGTACACGATATGTATTTACTTGATGTAGGGCAAAATTTCCCTGAGCAATTAAAATATTTCTACGGCGCAGGAATGAAAAATCTGAAAAAGAAAATTCTTGCATACGATTCAGTAAATATACATTAATTTAACTTTTCTTAATATATTTTAAATAACTAAGCAATTACACTTAAGTAAAATACTTTATATAAATGGTTAGTTATATAGGAGAAATATTATGCTAGGTATAGGTAGAAAAGCAATATCGACAACTGTTAATTCTGTCGTTGATAAATGCATAAGAAAAATTACAGATTCAGCTAAGTTGGTTCATAGCTCTAAAGCTGCCCCGGGGACAAGAAAATATTATACCGATTTAAGACACAATTTTAGAATAAACTCAGATAAAGGTGTTTTAAAATTACAATCTGAATACTCATATCCTCATGTTTTAGAGTCAAGGTGGGATGATGTAGTCAGCAGAACCTATGAACAAGGCGGGAAAAAGGTTACAACAAGATATGACAAACGATTAATTGACGGACAATTTGACAGAGTCGATGTCCGAACGAAAAATGGCAAAAAAACTAAAATTGAAACAAGTTATGTCGATAGAGATATTAAATTGTCTCCCGGTGAATATTTGCAATATACAATTCAAAACAAAATAAAAGAAATTGCACAAAATACAAAAAGTGGTATTCGGGATTTATTCAGAATATTTCCTCGGGTTGAGTAAAATATTATAATTATTAGCAAACAAAAAGCCTTGATATTTCTATCAAGGCTTTTTTAATTTTACATGCACGGCCAAACTAAATTATTTAACCATGCTTAATGGCTTTGGGCCTGCATTTACGATTTCACTTGGCATATTCGGATATTTAGAAGTGAAGTTATCATTGAACATTTGAGCCAATTTATTTGCAGCTTCGTCATAAGCAGCCTTATCAGCCCACATTCCTCTTGCATCTAACATTTCATCAGGAACGTTAGGACAAGAAGTAGGATAATCCACATTAAATACATCATGGTGTTTGAATTCAACTGAATCAAATGATCCGTTCAATGCAGCCGTAACCATTGCACGAGTATAAGCAAGTTTCATTCTCTTAGCACCTGAAGATGCAGAACCGCCTGCCCATCCTGTATTTACTAAGTAAACCTTAGTACCGTATTGATCTAATTTATCACCTAACATTTTAGCGTAAACTGAAGCATCCATTGGCATAAATGGTTCGCCAAATAATGTTGAGAATGTAGGAACAGGTTCTGTAATTCCTCTTTCAGTACCGGCTAATTTAGAAGTGAAACCTGTTACGAAGTGATACATTGCTGCGTTTTTGTCTAATCTTGAGATTGGAGGCAATACACCGAACGCATCAGCTGTTAAAAATACAACAACTTTTGGAATTCCACCCATTGAAGGAATAGCAGCATTGTTGATGTAATTGACAGGGTAACCTACACGAGTGTTTTCCGTTAATGAACCGTCAGCAAAGTCTAATTCTCTTGTTTCAGGATTCATAATTACGTTTTCAACTAATGAACCAAATTTGATAGCGTTATAGATATCAGGTTCATTTTCTTCAGTAAGGTTAATACATTTTGCATAGCATCCGCCTTCAAAGTTGAATACACCGTCAGGTGACCAGCCATGTTCATCATCACCGATTAATTTTCTTGAAGGATCAGCGGATAATGTTGTTTTACCTGTTCCTGAAAGACCGAAGAAAACTGCTGTTTCATGAGTTTGCGGATCCATATTAGCTGAACAGTGCATTGGAAGAACATTTTTCTTAGTCATTACATAGTTCATAGTAGCAAATACAGATTTTTTGATTTCACCTGAATATTGACTGCCTGCAATGATAATCATATGAGCTTCATAGTCAATAGCTATGCAAGCTTCTGAATTAGTACCATCAACAGCAGGGTCACATTTAAATCCCGGTGCGCAAATGATTGTATAATCAGCTTCACCGTAAGATGCTAATTCTTCTGCTGTTGGTCTGATTAATAACTGATGAATGAACATATTTTGAGATGCCATTTCGTTAATAACTCTGAATTTTTGTGTATATTTTTTATCTGCACCTGCAAAACCATCAAAAATAAATACTTCTTTACCATTCAAGTAATCAATCATTTTTGACTTAATTGAATTGAATGCTTCTCTTGAAATTGGTCTGTTTACTTTGCCCCATGCAATATCATCATGTATGCTTGGAGTATCAACAATAAATTTGTCTTTAGGTGAACGACCTGTGTATTTACCTGTTGTAACAACAAGTGCACCATTGTTTGCTAATGTTCCTTCTCCGCGTCTTAGTGCTGCTTCAGTTAATTGAGCAGGAGTCCAGTTTCTGTGAACTGCAGAGGGAGAAGTAATACCTAATTTTTCGATTCCGAAAGTTTCCATATTAGTTATCCTCCTTTAATATGTTAATTTCTACAGATTAATTGTAATATAAACACTATAAATTTGCAATACAAGCTATCGGAATATTTATTAAAATACTGATACAGTTATTAATCATTAATTTTTTGCCTCGGCAGATATAAATATGCTACATTACAAATATTATTAGAATTTAAGATAATGAATATATTTAAAAAAATTATAATATCTATAATATTTTCAATAATTGCAGTACTTTATACTGCTCAAATTTGGCAATTAAGATATTTCCCTGTGAATTTGGATATTGAAGGCGGCAAAGGGAAAGTAAGAGTTTCTGTTACTATATGGGGAACTGATAAAAATTATAATTATACATATGAAGAAAAACATAAAGAAGTTTATTTGCCACTAAGAAGAAAAATAAAATTGAAATTTAGTAATATTGAGAATGCCCAAAAAGTTCAATTTACATTTGAGAAATTGAAAACATATAAACCTATATTGGTTAATAATATCAGTATAATAGATAAAAAGCATCTTATTGATATAAAAAACTATGAAATTAAAATCGGGACTTTAGCAGAAGAAAAAGGTAAATTAAAACTTATTCCACAATATAAAATACTTTTTGATAATTATATAAATTTTGGTCATAGGGGAATACTGGAACAATATTATTTTAATAATTATAATCGCATAAATCACCTAAATTACCTTGGTATTGGAAAAATAAAATACTTCAGAAGGGGGTATTTAATTGCATTTGATCATCAGCCTAATATAAAATATTGGAATTTATTTAAAGTAAATTACTTTGCTTTGTCATTAATAATTTTTATTTCATTTATTATCGCATATTTTAGTCTGGATAAAATAAGTAATACTTTAAAGAAAATATATAATCAGAAATCTAAACCGGATTTAATATTTGTAATTATCTTGTTTTTATTACTATTTATCCCAATGCATCACATAAATTTAAACAAAATATCTGAAAATGAAAACAGAGGATTTACAACATACAAAGATATTTATACAAAAGATAAAGAAATTAACTTTAACTATTGGAAAGATTTATCGCAATGGATAGATGACAGATTTTTTACACGAGAACAACTTATATCCATTAATACAAATATGACTTGCACTATTAACCGATTTTACTGTCAGTCAAACAATTCTTTTTTATACAAAAAAGGAAACTTTATGTATGACAATTCTATTATCGGTTTAAAAAAGATAGATAAAAATAAAAAAAATATATTGAAAGAATATGCTCATAACATCAATAAACTCCAAAAATATTGTGATAAAAAAAACATAAAATTATATTTTCTTATAGTTCCCAGAAAATATGATTTCTTTAATTACAAAATTACATATAAATACACTCCTGATCAGGCAGATGAAATTATAAAATATTTAAATAAACATACTAAAACAAAAATAGTCTATCCTAAAAAGGAAATGCAAACAGCAAATAAACAAACACCTGTCTATTTCAAAACAGACCATCACTGGACAAAAAAAGGCGCATATACAGGTTATTACGCATTAATGCAGGAGATAAAAAAAGATTTTCCTGATGTTGTTATTTTAAACGAAAAATCTTTAAAAAAATACTATGACAACAGAGTAAAAGAAGGATTTGACAGTAAATTCAACAATGGCAACACATACAAACGCTTAAGAATACCAAACAACATGGCATCAAATATACTTGACACTCCATATTTATACTACACAAACCCCGAAAAAAAGAATTTAAAATTAATAAAGGGATATCACATAGACTTGAAAAATTTATATGATGAAAATGAAGACAAACGTTTTAAATTTAAAAAAGGATACAATAAATCAGTAATGCTTATCGGAAACTCTTTTACAGGAAATTTACTTGATTTTTTACCATACAGTTTTAAAAACACCGTAAGCTACAATGATAACCGCAAAAAAATGAATTTTGAATATTATAAGCGTATAATAGAAATTGAAAAACCAAATATTATTATAATTAATTTTAATTCTGCTAATTTATACAGAATTAATAATCTTTATAATGAAAAATGATATTTTGAAATTTTAAAATATTTATATTACTCTTTCAATATGAAACGTTTAATAGGAATATCAGATATCCATGGAGAATATGAAAAATTAAATTCTCTTATTGACGAAATCTCCCCATCAAAAGACGATACTATCGTGTTTATGGGAGATTACATTGACAGAGGTGCAAAATCAAAAGAAGTTGTGGATTGTGTAATTTCGATGAAAGACGTTTGTAACTGCGAATATCTAATAGGTTCGCATGAATATGCACTTTTACATTCAAACCGTGATGAATATTATAAGTATTTATTTTGGAATTACGGCGGGGATGCGACGGCAAAAAGCTATGGCGGATATGAAAATATTTTTAAAATCCACGGGGATTTTTTCAATTCTTTAAAACCATATTATTTAACTGATAAATATTTATTTATTCATGCCGGAATACGCATTGGAATACCTTTAGAGCAACAGGATTTGGTCGATATGGTTTATATCAGGAGTGAATTTTTCAATCACAAACACCATCTGCCGCAAAAAATCATTTTCGGACATACCGAATTTGACCAACCAAAAATCTGGGAGGATAAAATTTGCATTGACACAGGATGCGGAAAATTTAAAAATCACCCTTTAACAGCATTTATCAGCGAAAGCGAAAATGAATATTTTATTCAATCTCCTAATGAAATTTAGAGTGTGTTTACACAAAATTTTATAATATTGTCATTCTGAGGCTTTAGCCGAAGAATCTCAAAGCTTTTAAAATTTATGAGATCCTTCGCTTACGCTCAGGATGACGATTTGTGTGAACACATCCTAAATATAATATTTTCTATTTTCTTTAATATTACTTTACAAACAACTTATTTATTGGCAAAAAAATATATAAAACTACTTTTATATAAATATAGGTAAAAGGTAAAAGGATATGCTTAAGTTATCAGTAAACGGCATTGGCAGAGATTGTAATTGCGGACATTCAAGCAATATAAAATTTAAGGGCAAAAAAAATCCATATATCGGGGAAGATAAATCAAATAACAATCAATTTGATTTTAGCGAAGCGGCGAAAAATTTCGGCAAAGGTGCAATTAGTCCTGTTACTGCCGCTATTAAACATCCGTTTATAACAGCAGGTGTGTTGGCAGGAACCGTTGCGGCATGCTCAATTGTGCCTGTGCTTGGGCCTGCAATGTTATTAGGTTTCGGGGCATTGAGCGTAGGACAAATGATTAAAGGTTCTGCAGATGCGGTTAAAAATTATAAAAACGGAGAATACGACAAAGCAGAAAAATCTTTTGATTTAATCGGACAAGGTACAGTTGGAACATTACTGTCATTAATTGGAGTTCGCCAAAGCGCACAGGTCGCAAAAGAAGCCAAAATGATGAATGAGCTTAACGTAACCAAATTAGATGACTCCGCTTATACTCAAATTCTGAATGAAGTTAAAAATAATAAATTTTCAGCTAATTTAAAAGAAATAATATCATTATTTACGACAAAATCAGGTTTGAAATCTGTAGCAGCACAATTTAAACCGGAAGTTTTAAAACTGCGGGCGCAAAACTTTATAAAAATATTTAAACCTGAAATAATTGAAGAAAAAACTACAAGACCAAAATTCAAAACAACAGATGAACAAATCGCAGAATTTAAAGCATCTCCTGAAGGAGTAAGACGTGCCGCTTTAAGTGATAAAGAAATTGAAAATGAAGTTGTAAATTTATTTGATAAAGCATTTGACGAACTTGGTATTCCAAAAAATCAGCGTCCGAATTTGGAAATTAAAAAGAATGCGCAACTTGAGCATGGCGGGAGTTATGGAAAGAACAGGCATACTCTTGAAATTAATCCTGATGCATACCGTTCCGGAACATTTGAACTTGATGATGTTGTAATGCATGAAGCAACACACTGCAAAGAAGCACTATTAAGAGCGGGTATCCCAAAAGAACGTGCACAGGAAATTGTCAAGAACGAACTCGTATCAAGAATTTTGAACGGAGAAAGTGAAAATATTGTCGTAAAAGGCGGACTTTTTGGCCCTGAAATGATGGAACCTCCCAAAATGCCTCAGGCAATGAGAGAAGAATTTGCTCAACTTGCAAAAGATATGTGCTACACAGACGATAAAACATTAAGTTCAAGAATCTCAGATTTTATAAGACATACTGATTGGAAAGCCAAAGGAAATGAATCTTTTAACTCTGAGCAGCTTGAACAAGCCGAAAAAGCATTAGAACCACTGTTTAACAGATTGCGTGCAATGGTTGATAAATACCCGCAATACTCTGAAATGAACAAACCAAAACCTCCATATCTGGATGGAGATGCATTTACCAAATTACTGAAGTATGTTCAATCTGAGCAAACAAGATATCAGTGTTTTTCTGATATACGCATAAACAGAGGCACATCTTATCAGCCTAATTATGTTGATGTTCCGGAATTAACCGGAGAACAACTCGCACAGGCTGAAAAATCCCTAATAGATAATATTACTACTATTGAAGGCAACGGCAGAGTTGCAGGTATCAACGGTATGTTTGCATCAAATAAATCATTTAATCAGTATCAATTTAGTCCTGAAGAAGTTTTGGCACAAAAAAACGGAAATAATTTCTTAATCAGAAATCTGACTGCAAAAATGAATGAAATGAAAGTCGCAGGCACACTAACTCCTGAGCAGGAAGCAAGTATGCTAAAAATAATAGAAAAAGCCAAAGCTGTTGTTGAATATAAAACAAAAGGTCTTGAATACTACGAGCAATATACAAGATTAATTAATAATCCTTCCGACAAAGAACTTGCGGCAGCAGTTAAAAATCTTGAAAGTGAATTGGCTGCACTGAAAGAAAAAATTAATCCGCAGGAGTATGAAACGATTACAAGAATCATTACAAAATACGGATTTCAAAAACTTTCTACTGTGGCAATTCCAAGAAATGCTATTTATGAAATATTATCAGAATTTAAAGAAAAACAAGCCGCATAAAATTTAAAAAATATATAAAACTTGTTACAAACCGAAATAAAAATTGATTGTATTCGGTCATAATTTCATGTTTTTGCTATACTTTTAGTAATTGCAAAACATCAGGTTGGATGTACCAGGCAAAGCTGAAAGGATAAATAGTTGATGAAGAAATTTATGACCTTTTTAATGTTAGTATTAAGCGGTATTCAGAGTGCGAATGCAATGAATGTAGATGCTTTTATGGATAAACATATTGCTCCTGTCTCTGATTTTATTGCGAAAATAATTTTCTATCCGATAAAATATACTCACGGAACAACTCATATTGAAGTTCCTATAATTATTTTCTGGATATTATTTGCGGGTATATTTTTTACGATTTACTTCAAAGGCATTGCAATATGGGGATTCAAACACGCTGTTGATTTAATTGTAAAACCTAAAAAAGACAGTTCGGGAGAAGGTGAAGTTTCATCTTTTCAGGCTTTAGCGACTGCATTATCAGGCACAATCGGGATAGGAAGTATTGCAGGAGTTGCAATTTCAATCTCAATCGGAGGCCCCGGAGCCGCATTTTGGATATTTTTAGGTGCAATTTTGGGTATGTCAATCAAATTTGTTGAAGCAACATTGGCGGTTAAGTACAGAAGATTTAACTTAGACGGATCAATTTCAGGCGGCCCTATGCACTATATCGCACACGGCTTAACAAGAAAAAATATGCGCTGGCTTGGACAACCGTTATCTGTAATATTTGCAATTCTTTGTATCGGCGGCGGTATTACAGGCGGTAATATGATTCAGATAAACCAAACCGCACATCAGATAATATTCATTACCGGTGGCGAGCACAGCATATTTCATGGTTTTACATGGGTAATTGGTCTTACGGCTGCAATATTAATCGGACTTGTAGTTGTCGGAGGTATCAAAAGTATAGCTAAAGTTACAACAATTCTGACTCCTACAATGTGTGCTTTATACATCATTTCAGGGATTATTGTTATCGGATACCATTTCATGGACATTCCTGCAGGAATTGCGTTGATTGTCAAAGAAGCTTTTCATCCGACAGCTGTTGCAGGCGGGGTATTTGGAACAATTATAATTGGTTTAAGACGTTCTGTTCAGTCAAATGAAGCAGGAACAGGTGCTGCAGCTATTGTTTATGCAACTGCACAAACAAAAGAACACGTTTCACAGGGATTTGTTGCATTGTTAGAGACATTTTTAACAGGAGTTTTATGCTTATTTACTTCTTTTGCAATTGTATTTTCAGGAGTGCTGGATAATAAATCAATAGGCAAAATTTCAGGTATTGAACTTGCGTCTAATGCTTTTCAGTCGGTCATTCCGTTTTTCCCTGTAATTCTTTCAATAATTGCGGTATTATTTGCAATGTCCACATTAATAAGTTGGGCTTATTACGGGCAGAAAGCATGGACATTCCTTTTGGGAGAAGGTAAAAAACGTGTATTCACGTTCAACATGATTTATTGTTTATTTATAATTATCGGGTCATGTATGAATGTTCAATCAATAATTGATATTACTGATGCAATGATGATTGCAATGTGTGTACCAAACGTAATTGTTCTTTATATACTTTGCAAAGACGTTAAAAAAGATCTTAAAGAATATTGCCGGACACACAATATTGCAAAATGGTTAAATAAATAGTGACTATAATTGTCATTCTGAACGATTATCAGGAGATTCTTCGGCTAAAGCCTCAGAATGACAACAGCGAAGAATCTCACACATTTCGATAAATAAAAAAGGAAAATAATCATGAGTTCAAAAATATTTGTTACGGTATCAGGGGTTGATAAAGTAGGTATAGTTGCAAAAGTTACTGCGGTACTTGCACAATACGAAGTAAATATTGAAGATATTAAACAAACACTCATGCAGGGGCATTTTGTTATGTTTATGCTTTGTGATATTGCCAAATCAACATATACATTTAAAGAAATTAAAGAAGCTTTGATCAATGCAGGCGGTGAAATGGGTATGGAAATTTGGGTACAAAAAAAAGAAATTTTTGATAATATGCACAATATATAGTCTAATAACCGTTTAAAAAACATGCACTATAGTGATTTGGCATAATTTCTTTCAATAACGGAACCCCCAAGCTGCATTTTTCCATGCAGTAATCACATCTTGGATGAAAACGACATCCTTCAATAATTTGCGATAAAGCAGGCGGCTGTCCTTTGATTGTTTCCAGTTTTGAATATTCATTTGAGGGAATTGATTTTAACAAAGCTTTTGAATACGGATGATTTGGATTTGAGAAGAAAGTCTGTGTTGAAGCATATTCAACAATTCTTCCTGCATACATAACCGCAATATTTTGTGAATTTTCACTCACAAGAGCCAAATCATGCGTAATCAAAAGAATTGATGTTTGATTATTTTGTTTAATTTCATTAATCAATTTCATAATCTGTGCCTGAATAGTAACATCAAGTGCAGTTGTAGGTTCATCTGCAATTATAATTTCGGCACCTGTAGCCAAAGCCATCGCAATGACAGCACGCTGTTTCATTCCGCCTGAAAATTCATGAGGATAATTATTTAAACGTGATTTTGCATCCGGAATTTGAACCGCATCAAATGCCTCTACCGCCTGATTAAAAGCCTCTTTCCCGGACAGATTTTTATGGATTTTTATAACTTCCAACAACTGATCCCCTACCGTATATAAAGGATTCAAAGATGTCATAGGATCCTGAGGTATTAACGCAATTTTACCTCCACGAATTTTGCTCATTTCAGATGTTTTTTTAGTTAAGATATTTTCACCATTATATATAATTTCTCCACTCATAATTTTTGCAGTTTTTGGTAAAAGATTTAGAATACTCATAGCGCTCATTGTTTTCCCGCAACCGGATTCCCCAACCAAAGCAAGAGTCTGACCTTTTTCCAAAGAAAAAGAAACATCAAAAAGCGCCTGATAAAAATTATCCTCTGATACAAAACCTAAATTTAAATTTTTTACTTCTAATATTGACATTAAATAAATTATAAATACTTTAAAAAATGAAGTAAATAGTTTTAATGTCGGATATTTATAATAATTACTTTAAATAAAAGGGCAAAGTTTATCAACTTTGCCCGCAATATTATAGGGTTATTTATAAAAAAAAGGGGGGGTATTTATACTGCGCAATCTGCCTGTTGTTTTCTTGCAGAATTTGTAAAACTATCGATTAAAGAACCTGCCGCCCATCCTGCTACCGCAAGAATAGGAAGTTTAACGGCTAAACTTTTTAAATTAAATGCTTTGGCAAGAGAGCCGCCTTTAACCACTTTTAAAATTCCGCCACCCAAACCTGCAACAAGTCCTGCGAAAATCCCTGTTTTCTTTCCGCTGTTTGATTCCTCATAAAGATTTCCTTTTTCTGTTACACGCAAATTAGGATTTTGAGCTAAAAGTTCCTGATAATACTGTTCTGCCTGATTTTGATCATATGGCATTTGCGGTAATTGCTGACCTGCAAAAGGCTGATTGTAAGAAATATTTTGCAACTGCGAAGGAACCTGAGCCTGCGGATATTGAACAAATTGCTGTGTTTGAGGTGCTTGTACCTGAGTCTGAGGAGTGTACATAGGTCCAAAAATGCTTGCCCTTTGTTCTTCCGTAATATTACCTGTCTTTAAAAAATCCGGCATTATAAAATCATTTGAATAATTTTTGCCGTTAAATCCGGCACTAAATAAGCTTCCTGCTATACCGTTATTAATCCCAAAATTATTGGAATAAGGTAATGCCGAAACTGTTGATGGTGTTGTTGCACTAACATTACTAACCTGTGTTGATAATTCGTTTCCCATAAAATAACCTTTCCTACAAAATAATTAATATAACCCTACATTTATATAAAGTATTTTTGATAAACAAAATTGCCTTTTTCATTACAAATTGTTAATATAACTCTCAAAATTCAATATAACTGTATAATTAGCATATGGATAAGAATTTTTTTGCAATATTCAAAACATTTTTTAAGGTCGGGGTGCTATTATTAGGCGGAGGCTATGTTATCCTGCCTTTATTAACTTCTGAACTTGTTGATAAAAAAGGTTGGATAACATCTGATGAATTATGCGAATATTATGCACTCAGCACAAGTTTACCCGGAATAATAGCAGCTAATACCGCAATTTTTACCGGTAAAAAATTATTAGGTACAAAAGGCGCTATCGCAGCAATTTTAGGGGTTACAATGCCGGCATTTATCGCTATTATCCTGATTGCATCAATTTTAAGTGAAATTACAAACTTCCAAAGTATTAACTATATATTTTGGGGAGTAGGGATAGGAGTAATTGCACTTTTATTTTTTGCGGTTAAAGAAATGTGGAATAAATGCGTAACAGATAAATTCTCGGGTATAATTTATACAATATGCCTCATACTCGCACTGAGCGGAAAAATTTCTCCGGCTCTTATTGTTATTTTTGCCCTTATAACAGGTTTGGCTGATCAGTTTATTAAAGACAGGAGATTAAAAAATGATTAAACTTTATCTTCTGTTATTTGCTCAATTTTTTCATATAGGAGTATTTTCTTTTGGCGGCGGATATGCGACTTTGCCTTTTTTATATCATATTGCCGATAAATACTACTGGTTTTCACAATCTCAATTAACTGATATGATTGCCATATCATCAATAACTCCGGGACCGGTCGGAGTAAATATGGCGACATTTTCAGGTTTTACCACTGCGGGAATTTTAGGTGCATTGATTGCAACATCTGCAATTATGATACCTTCATTTATTTTTGTCTCTGTCGTATATAATATTCTGGATAAATTTAAAACTAATAATTATGTTATTAGTGCGGTAAAAACTTTAAAACCAGCCGGATGTGCATTGTTATCGGCCGTGGGAATTAAATTATTATTTACATCTAATCTTCACCTCATAGGCATATTATGTTTAATTGCATTTTTGATTTCGGGATTTTATAAAAAACAAGATCCGATTTTTTATTTGGGGATTTCTGCTATATTCGGACTGATAATAGGACACTTACAATGGATAGGGGTTTAAAAGTTCTAAATAAATTGTTAAGTTATTTTAAATAATAATTTTCTGCATTATTCAATCATAATAAGAAATAATAAATTTGTATAAAAAAACAGCCACTAAAACTTAGGCTGTTTTTATTCTTCTTCTACAAGCGAACCAGATTTTGAAAACTGGCTGTTGTAAAGGCTTGCATAAACACCATTTTGTTGCATCAAGGTTTTGTGGTTTCCTTGTTCCACAATACTTCCATCTTGCATAACCAAAATAACATCTGCATTTTTTATTGTGGAAAGACGATGTGCAATAATAAAACTTGTGCGATTTTTTGTAAGATTGTCCATCGCTTGTTGAATTTGAGTTTCTGTTCGAGTGTCCACACTGCTTGTTGCTTCGTCCAAAATAAGC
>ERZ842401.1745-NODE-1745-length-30292-cov-10.202897_pt1 | contig 30292 bp, 26 predicted proteins | sample MGYA00521270_ERZ842401 | MGnify/ENA primary metagenome ERZ842401 (study PRJEB31892, sample SAMEA3878208) | bioreactor metagenome | biome: Moose rumen | place: Sweden | collected 2011-10 | study: EMG produced TPA metagenomics assembly of the PRJEB12797 data set... | reverse complement strand
GTGAACAGATGTCTATTCCCCTAAAGGATACAGTCAAAGAGGTGACTCAATGGAAAGAACAGGGCATCAGGGATGATATCTTCTACCTGAAAATGTGGGAGAAAACCACAGAAAGAAACAGAATGCTCACAGACATCTTCAAAGTTCTTCACACAATCTCTGGGACAAAGTTTGACGAAATAAGTTTCAGAACTGCCATGAAAGAATTTGATACTTGGTGGGATGAGATTGAATAACGGTTAAAGGTTAATGGTTAACGGTTATAGAAAGGAGGTGTTATATGAAATAGGAAATAGAAAGCGAACTTAGTGGTTTAAAGCGAAATTTTTTTTATTCATAATTTTTTCATGGGCTTGCCTGTCGTGAGACACGCAAGCTTTTTTGTTGGTAAATCGGTCAATCGGTAAATCGGTAAATCGGTCAATCGGTCAATTTGGCTACTTTCCCCTACGAACGACCTTGGAACAATTTACTTTCCTTTTACGCTATTGAGGAAGTTTACCATCTTCTGGAGATTTTCTTCTGTGTACATTGCGGGACCGCCATGACCTCCCTCTGCGGGGTATGTTGCCTCAGTCTTGACACCGGCGGCTTGCAGCAGCTCGAAGAACTTTATACCTTGACAAACGGGAACGACATTATCCTTCTCTCCGTGGAAGATGATAACAGGTGGGTCGTTTTTGTCGATATACTCCACGGCACTGAGACTGCGATATTTGTCTGGCTCCTTGTCGATTTTTGATTTCAGCAGCACATCTTCCGGACTGTCCTGACCCATTGTCATATGCTTGCCACAGTCCATAGCGGTAAGATCTACAGGACCAGACCAGTCGCAGGCTGCATTAACATTGCTTGGCTGACTGGTGTATTGTCCCAGATTTCCTTCGAGGTCGAGGGTAACAGTGCCTACGGTAGCTGTCTTTATGCCACTGGTGGTTGCCATAGTAGAGGCGAGGTGTCCACCGCTGGAGAATCCGCTGGTAGCGATGAATGAGGGGTCGAAATGATACTTACCGGCCTCACCACGCACGAAACGTACTACGGCACGGATATCGTGAAGCTGGGCTGGCCACTGGGCATCCATACTGCTGCGATGGTTAGGGCAGACAACGGCATAGCCGGCATTGAGAAGAGCACGGACAATGGTACCGAGGTCTGCGACACCCTTGCCATTGTTGTTAAACCAGGCGCTGCCGTAGATATGAATCACCACAGGATAACTGTCTTTTTGCTGCTTGGGCAGATAGATGTCACAGGTGTGATATGTCTGGTCGTCACCGGTATAGTTGACATTTTTCCACTCCTGAGAGGTTTCTAACGTCGCTTTCTGCTGTACGCCTCCAAAGCCTCCTGCCGGCTGTGCAGAAAGGGTAATCAGACCAAAAAGCGATAATACACACGAAGAAATAAAGCGTTGCATAGGGACAATTATGAATTATGAATTGTGAATTATGAATTTACTTTGTGGGCAAAGGTATGAAAAAAGGGACGAAGTGCCAAATAAATTAATATATTTTTTGTTGTTAGAGAAAATTGTTGTAATTTTGTCCGCAGAAAAAAATATTAACACTTTACAGTTATATGAAACAGGTAAAATTACTTCTGACAGCGATAGTAGCAGCTATCTTGGTGAGTTGTGGTACTACAACTCAGGTGCCTATTACGGGCAGAAAACAACGTCTGGTAGTTAGTGACGAACAGATTTTGAGCCTTAGCAGTGATGAGTACAGCAAATATATGAAGTCGGCAAAGCCCTCAACTGATGCTGCCAATACGGCAATGGTAAAACGTGTGGGTCAGCGCTTGGCATCGGCTGTTGTGACTTATCTCAATGCCCACAACATGGGAAACGAAGTGGCAAACTATCAGTGGGAGTTTAACCTGGTGCAGGATAATCAGGTTAATGCCTGGTGTATGCCTGGTGGCAAGATTGTTGTCTATGAGGGTATTCTGCCTGTTACAAAAGACGAGGCATCGCTTGCCGTAGTATTGGGACACGAGATAGCACATGCTGTAGCAAAACACTCAGCAGAACGTATCAGCAATTCCTACAAGCAGCAGACGGCAATGTCGGTAATCGGCGGTGTAGCTGGTGCTGCAGGTGTCAGCTCCGGCATACAGTCGATAGCATCGGCAGCCATTGGCATTGGTGCCCAGGCTTGGACCTCCGGCTTCTCACGCAAGCAGGAGAGTGAGGCAGACCATATAGGACTCATCTTTGCCGCTATGGCAGGATATGATCCGGATGTTGCAGTATCTTTCTGGCAACGCATGGCGGCTGTGGGAAACAGTTCCAACTCTATCTTTAGCGACCACCCGTCTGACGAGAAGAGAATAAAACAGATACAGGCATGGTTACCAGAGGCAAGGACGTATTATAATCCGTCAGCAGCGGCTAATGTTTCCACATCGCCTTCTCCTGCCGTAAAGAGCGTTTCGCTGAAAAACCTGTCGAAGACAAGTAAGAAGTGAAAGGTGAAAGGTTTATTTCTTAACTCTTAACTCTTAATTCTTAACTTTTAACTAACCATGAAGGTCCTGCTAATCAACGGAAGTCCGCACGATAACGGAAATACATACCTTGCTCTTAATGAGGTGGCGCAGTCACTTAACAAGGAGGGTATAGAAACAGAAATCGTAGGCATCGGAAAGCGTGCCATACAGGGTTGCATAGCCTGCGGATGGTGTAGCAGGATGGGAAAGTGTACCTTCAACGACGACCTGTACTACAAGATATGGCGTGCCGTAAAAGATGGTATCGACGGCTTGGTGGTTGGCTCACCAGTATATTATGGTGGTCCTAACGGCTCCTTGTGTGCCTTGCTCGACAGGGTGTTTTATTCTCTTGGCAATGAGCTGCAGTACAAGCCTGCCGCCAGTGTTGTGGTATGTCGCAGAGGGGGCGCTTCTGCTGCTTTTGACCGGCTGAATAAGTACTTCACCATAATGAAGATGCCAGTTGTCAGTTCACAATATTGGAACATAGTATATGGCATGAATCAGGGTGAGGTGACAAAGGACGAAGAGGGAATGCAGACGATGCGTACCTTGGGGCAGAATATGGCGTGGATAATAAAACGCCTGAATACACAAGAAGAGGGACATCCGACAGCGGAATCACCCGAGTGGACGAACTTTATAAGATAGTTAAGAGTTAAGAATTAAGAATTAGGAATTAGGAGTTAAGACTTCCTTGCAGGTGAAGTAGGCTGTCATGGTGGTGCCATGAATGCCGTGAATCATCAGGCTCTGTCCTGTAAGAAGAAGGTTGGGCAGAGGAGTGCGAGGGGTGAGAATTGTCATCAGGTGGTTGGAGTAATCCTTGCGGATACCATAGGCATTACCTTCCGGTGCATTGTTGTAGTCGCGCCAGGTAAGAGGTGTAGAACAATAAATTTCTTTTACGGCATCACGAAGACCAGGCAAGAGTGTTTCAGCCCTTGCCATCAGTTCTTGTGCCTTAGCGGCCTTGAAGGCTTTATAGTCGTCACCGCGATGGCCAAGGGTGGTATCGTGCCACTGTGACACCTCGCTCCACAGCATTGGGGTGAGGATGTCTATCTGATTAGGTTGTGCAAAAGAGATGAGTATGCCGTTTCTGTCCCACACGTCAGAAGGGGTGGAGTAGAGGAACTTGTTATGGTTGGCATAGAACTGCTCTGTATCGAGACGCAGGGAGCACGTGAAGATGCCAAAGGTGTTTTCCAGTGACGTCATGCGACGGCGATAGATGCCTTTGACGACCTTGCTCTCCTTGATGAGATTGATGGTGAGCGAGGGGTGGATGTCGGAAATGAAGATGTCGGCATCATAGCGTTCGCCATTCTTGCAGACAGCAGTACTAAGTTTACCATCTTTCTCGATAAGTTCTATCACCTCGCTATTGCAGAGTATCTCTCCACCATTACCTTCTATCTGCTTTACGAGTTGGTTTACGAGTACGTTTCCAGGTGCATTGAGTCGCCAGCTGCTCTGTATGAAGGAGGCGTTGCCGTGGGCGAAGTTGAACAGCGGCAAGGTCTCACGGTTGAGTTCCATCTTGAGGGACGTTCCCGAGAGAACTGCGATTAGCAGCGGGTCGGAGAATGTCTCGTTGAGCCATTGCCACGCATTGACGTCGGCATAGTGCATGCTGGTGTCCGTGTCGCTGTCGCGGAGGACTTCGATATATCTTTGCAGCCCGGCCTTCTGTGACGGAAAGCGTTCGGACATTACACGCAGAAAATTGTCGTAGCCCTCAACGAACGGGAATGTCTCGCTGCCGATGGTGACGCGGTCGAAGCCATCAGGGTCTAGACGCTGCCAGGGAAGGGACAGCAGTCCGAGTTCCTGAAAGATGTCGTGGAGCACCTGGCCCTCACCGATGCCGCCAACGTAGTGCAGGCCGGTATCGTAGTCCATGCCATTGCGGCGATAGCTCTGCATGCAGCCACCTGGCTGATGCTGCCGCTCCAGAATACGCACGTGCAGCCCCCGCTTTGACAGGAGAACACCGCACTCAAGGGCACCAAGGCCCGAACCGATTATGATTACTTCTTTAGCCAACGGAAAATAGCGGGTTGTAGTATGTATGACAGGGCTACTGCGGATATCATGCCCACGAGGGTTGCGAAGCCTACCGACTGGAGGGCCGGATGCTTGGCAAGGAGCATGGAGGCAACAGTAACGATGAGGATGAAGGCAGAGAAGAGTATGGCCGTCTTATGGAATGCCAGCATGTGGGCCGTGGTGTGATTCTTCTCGCCGATGAGTCCTGACATGATGAATATGGAATAGTCAACACCAATACCGAAGATGAAGGTAGAGATGATGATGTTGATGAGATTGAAGCGGATATTGAAGAGTGCCATTGCTCCCAGAACGATAATCCATGAGATAAGGATTGGTGCAAAACCAAGCAGGGCATATCTCCAGTTGAAACGGAAGCTGAGCAGCAATACGACAAATACGAATGCCATGCTGACCCATTGCAGTACGTTGAAGTCGCTGTTGAGGGTAGTAAGGCCGTCTTTGGTGTAGTAGTTGGTATCGAGCACCATCATATCCGGCTCGTTGGCAATGGCATCGCAGACGGCAGTGTATGCCTTCAGGTTGCGCGGCATAGTAACATTTGTAAAGATGAGCCAGTCGCCAGCCATTGTCTGCTCCATCAGCGTTGACTGATAGCCGACAGGAATGAGGTCTGCCTCATAGAGAGGGGCAGGAGAGTAGTCACCCTCTACCAACTCATAGAAAGGCGAATCGGCAGGAATGAAAGGACGCACCTTGTTGATGCGCTCGGGTGTCCAGAACGCCTTCCATGCGTCGATGCGCTGCTGCTGCTCTTTGAGGGGCACGAAGATGGAATTGGTGTGGGTATAGTCCTTCACCAATCCTAATTTCTGCAGAGAGTCGAGCTTCGCCTGCAGCAGACTGAAATTCTGAAGGGCTTCCTCGGCTATCTTGCCCTGAGAGGCAAAGTATCTTGTCGTGTCGGTAAGTTCGCCGGTGGAAGCTGTCTTAGAGTCCAGCAGGTGTTCCGCATATTCCGTGTTTGGAGACAGGTAGCCAAGGTGGCTCATATCGGCATCGAAGTCGGTACCCTTAATGGCGTATGCTGTAACGAAAACGATAACGAAAACGAAAACGATAGCCAGCAGGGGCTTCTTTCGGTCGATAGGATAGTTGTTGAACTTATCTATTGCAGCAAAGGCACGCTTGTTAATCCTGTTGCCTTCCAGCTCCATGAGGTGGGGCAGATAGATGAGCGAGAATACCGTGGTGCCAATGATTGCAAGGGCTGCGAACAGACCGAAGTCCTGCAGCAGGTCGGTCTTGATGAAGATAAGTCCCATGAAGGAACCGATGGTGGTGACGCATCCCAACAGCACGGGTTTCGTCTCGTCGTTAATCACCTTCTTGGCATCGCCGGTGTATTTATAGTGTATGATGATATGCAGCACGTATGACATTGCGACGCCCAGCACTATCGCTCCCATGCCGAGGGCCAGGAGTGAGAACTGTCCGCGAATGAGATACATCACGGAGAGTCCGAAGAATGTGCCGAAGACTACCGGCAGTATCAGGAGAGGAATGGTGTTCCATGTCCGCATGCAGAGAAAGAGTACCAGCAGCACTATCAGCGTTGACCATCCGACAGTAGAGACGAGGTCGTTCTTGATGGTGGAAGAGTTATAGTATCCGCTTGCCGGAGTGCCGTAGTAGGATATCTTGACATCGGGATGTGTCTTGGCAAAGTTGTCGATGAGGTTGTTGAGATGCTCGAAGAGAGCGGAGCCCTGTCCTGTATTCGTAGAGGAGAACGCAGGAGATATAAAGGCAACGCATACCGTAGAATCGGGTACGAAGAAGTGGCTGTCAATGGTGGTGTACTTTCCGCCGGTAGAGAGCAGCGGCTTCATCTGCTTTGCCAGAATATCGCGCATACCGATGGGGTCCATGTCAATGAGTGAAGACAGCATCTCGCCCGTCTCCTCACTGTTCTCCATCGCCTTCTCCTTGTCATTAGCGTTGATGGCCTGCTGTTCACGGAGATGTTGCGGCGTCAGCAGCTTGTCGAACTGTGCATAGGCGCTGGTGTCGATGTATGCCGGCAGATTCTCGACAAGGAAGGACACACCCTCGAACATCATGTCATCAGGGATGCTGCGGAAAATATCGATGCCGGTAGTATCGCGAGCCAGAAGCGAGTCGGAAAAGACATCGCAGGTGTTGATGAGCCGGCTTACGGCTTTTGACTTCGGCTCCTTGGAATTGTCACTCATTTCAAAGAGCAGATATGTCTTGTCTTTAATCCTGAGGTCCGCAAATGCCGTCTTGATAGAGCCGTCAGCATTGCGTGATGATGGCATCAGCTTGTTGAGGTCTTCTTCAAGATGTATGCAGGCAGCACCATAGCCTGTGATTAAAAACAATAAAACCATCGAGAACCACATTTGGTACTGATGGCCTTTAAAATATTGATAGATGTTGAAAAATATCCGAGTCATTGTACTGTACCTTTTAGGGTCATGTATGTCTGCTTGCTGTCTTTTATCTCAGCAAGGATGGTATAGCTCTCGTCAACTGAGACTGATACCGTTACTTCCGGACATACCTCCGGGGTCGCAATAGCCGTTAGGCGGCATTGCTTGATGGTGTTGTAGTGGAGGCTCTTTCCTGTCAGCATCATAGCACACTCGAGGATGGTCTGCATATTGCAAACGCCAGGGCATACGGGATTGCCGGGGAAATGGCCGTCATACACACTGCAATTGGGAAGAATGGCAAGGGTGTATGTAGCACTCGTGCCGGAAACGTCTTCCTTTGTTACTTTATAGAATTTATCTTTAAGGAACATATATCTTCATTCTTGTGTCGGCAACAAATTCTCCACTTTCCTTCTTACACTCACCGCTGATGATAGTGACACCATCGACGGTAGGGCCCATGGTAATGGTAGTGATGAGGACATCACCAACGGCAGGGCGCTCGGTAAGATGGAAGTTCTTTACTTCACCGATGTATCCGACAGGAGGTTCAGTAGCACCTTCTTCTACGACGGCACGATAGCCGGCAAAGGCAGATGCCGATTGGGCAATATGCTCTATGATACCTACTTCGGCAATAAGTCCATCAGCCTCCAGAAAGAAATTGTCCTCTCTGACAGCAAGGCGGCATTGTGCTTCGTCGCCATTAACACACAACAACTCGTCCACCATCATGATGGGCGAGCGTTGTGGTATTAGTTGCTTAATATTAAGCATGAGACTCAATGTAGTCGTAAAGGTCATTGAAAGTCTGCACCTTTGGCAGATCTTCTGCTGGAATCTTTACTTTGTACTCGTGCTGGATGAGAGCAACGAGGTCAACGAGAGAAAGAGAATCAAGAGCCAAAGTGTTCTTAATGTTGGCTTCTGGAGTGATTACGCTTTCTTCTACTTCAAACTCCTCTGCAAGAACAGAGTTAATCTTAGATACGATTTCTTCTCTTGTCATCTTGAATTAATGTTTATAGATTTTTTATAATTAATGTTGAGTTAGTTCCACCAAAACCGAAAGAATTCGATAAGAACATATCAAAGTGTGCTGATTTTGTTTCAGGGATAATATTGATGCAGTTAGTTTCTTCGTCAGGTTCTTCAAAGTTAATATTTCCGGCTATGAAATCATTCTTCATCATGAGCATAGAGTATATACATTCAGCAGCACCTGCGGCCCACATCTCGTGTCCCGTCTGTGACTTTGTAGAGGTTACAGGTACTTTATAGTCACCAAATACCTGTGCTATTGCCATTGCCTCACGACCGTCACCAGCATGAGTAGATGTAGCATGGGCATTGATATAACCAATCTGACGAGGATCTATGCCACCATTCTTAAGTGCCAGTTCCAAAGAGCGTGCCGGACCTGCTACGTTTGGTGTAGAGATATGATCACCATTACCTGAGAATCCCCAACCGACTACCTCTGCCAGTATTGGAGCGCCACGCTTCACAGCATGTTCATAGCTCTCAAGAATAACTGTAGCAGCACCGCCGCCTGGAACAAGTCCGTCACGATTCTTGTCGAATGGGCGAGAGGCCTTTGTAGGCTCATCCTCACGGGTAGAAAATGCCTGGATGCCGTCGAAGGATGCGATAGAATACATATTAGCCTCCTGACCACCACCGCAGATGATACAATCCTGCAGACCATTCTTGATGAGCAGATAGGCATTACCTATTGCCAAAGAGCTTGAAGCACAGGCTGCAGAAGAGGTGAGGTTGATACCACGAAGACGGAACAGACATGCCAAATTCATGGTAATGGTAGAGTTCATTGACTGGAAGATAGCACCAGAGCCGCAAGCAGAGGTGTCTTTGAACTCACGGAACTTATCGAGGGCATTCATCGTTGCCTCTGCGACAGAGTCATTACCATAGATAATACCTACCTCATGGCTGTCGAGAAAATCCTGATCTATATTTGCTGCCTCCAGGGCATCCTTTGTTGCCATATACGCATATTGTGCCTCCTCTGGCATAAATTGACGCAGGTTGCGAGAAACAAATGGCTTGAGGTCTGGCTTTGGCACATTAGCACACAGTGCTGAACGGAACCCAAGGTCTTTACGCTCCTGTGAGAAAATAATACCACTCTTTCCTTCGAAAAGTGACTGACGAACGTCGTCGAGGGTTTGGCCCAAACATGACCAGATACCCATTCCTGTAATTACTACTCTATTCATTTGCAAGATTTTTTATCATTGTGTTATGGGTTAATGGCTTGTCAGTAAGAGATTTCTCCCAGCATCTGCGACGCTTTACCATTTGAGGATTAAGAGGCTTCCACTGTGCCAATTCCTTAACATTATATTCTAATTGCGGATTTGTTTCACACCATTTAATACCTTTCTTATTATAGATTGGTATCAGGTCATCAAAGAACATCGCGTTGAGTCCCATACCATGCAGTTCCGGTTTCACGCCTATGAGGAGAAGCATTGCCTTCTCGCTCTTTTTGATATAGATGTGTTTTATCAGCTTCAACCATCCAAAAGGAAGAAGCTTGCCTTTCGACTTCTTCAAACCTTCTGACGGGTCGCGCAATGTTACGGCTGCACCAACCAATTCGTCCTTCTCGTTAACGATGAATGGTATCAAGTCCATATCAAGCAGGGGAAGATACATATTGATATAGTCATCAACCTGCTTGTAATCGAAGACTGATGTGCCATAGAGTGGGGCAAAGGCCTCATTGAACATATCGAAGAGTACATGTCCGTAACCGGCTTTTACATCTTTCATTGTCTTCTTGATAACACGAAGGTGGAGTTCCTCCTTCAGATATTCTGATACACGGTGATAACGTGCTGGAATTTCTTTTGGAACATTAATGCGTACCTGCAGCCAGTCAACGGCTTTGGTATACCCCAGTTTCTCCATGTGCTGGATGTAGTAGGGGTAGCTCCAGAATTCTGCGGCAGAACCACCTAATTCAAAGTCCTCAACTAACATACCTTCTTTATCGAAGTCAGTGATGCCCATAGGACCTTCTATCACCTCCATTCCCTTCTCTTTTCCCCATTGCTCAACAGCATTCAGAAGAGCAGAGGAGATATCGAGAGAGTCATAGAACTCTATATTTGTGAAACGTACGCGGCGTACATTCCATTTAGCATTTGTCTTATGAGAGATTACACCTGTTATGCGTCCTACGCATTCTCCGTCTCTATAAGCAACGAACGATTGTACATCAGCATATTTCAAGCTGTCATTGTGCTTTGGGTCGAAGAAGTTGCGAGTATCCATGTCCAATTCTGGGACATATTCCGCACATCCTTCATAGAGTCGGTGAGGAAGGGCAACGTAATCATCCATTGCCTTCTTGGTATCAACAGGTATAATCTGTATTTTTGACATTTACTGTGCTGCTGCAGTATGAAGCATTTCGTAGATGCAACTGCAAACTCCAAAGAATACTACTCCGAGGGTGCAGATGACGAGTGTCAGTTTTGTGTTGAAATCCATAGCAAAGGTAGGAATTGGTTCTCCATCCTCTTTTTTGTTGCGGATATACATTGCTTTTACTATCAGCAGATAGTAGTATAGTGACACTACGGTATTTACGAGTGCTATGAATACGATGAAATAAGGCCAGAAAGTAGGTCTTCCATCTACTGCTGCCAAGAATACGAAGAACTTAGAGAACATACCTGCAAACGGAGGAATACCACCCAGAGAGAAGAGTGACAATGTCATGAGGAAAGCCATCTTTGGATTGGTGCGATAGAGTCCGTTGTATGTCGCCATGTCTGTACGTCCGCCATTAGCATTCTCTACTGAAGCAATGATGGTAAATATTGCCATGTTGGCAACAATGTATATCAGTACATAGTACATCAGGGCTGTTATTGACATGATACTGTCACCACCTATTACTACAAGCATGATATAACCTGCCTGAGAGATAGATGAGAATGCCATGAATCGCTTCAACTCTGTCTGGCGTATTGCCATGAGGTTTCCGACAGTGATTGTCAGAACAACAAGTAGCATCATCGCAAACATCCAGAAAGGAAGCAATGGGATGAATACTTTGTACAACAGAGAAGCAAGAGTAAATGCTGCAGCTCCCTTGGATATTACGCTGAGGTATCCAGTTACAGTTGTAGGAGCGCCCTGATATGTGTCAGCTGTCCAGAAGTGGAATGGTACGAGTGAAATCTTAAAGCCTAATCCGGCAATGAAGAATACCATACCCATTACAGACAGGTTTGATGGCTTGAGCAACATTCTGAAATCATCGAAATACAGATGTCCGGTAGCTCCATAGAGGAAAGAGATACCATAGAGCATTACTCCTGAAGAGAATGTGGCAGTAAGAATGAACTTCGCTGCTGCTTCTGCTGACTGGTTACGCCATTTGTCGAGAGCTACCATACATGCCATAGGAACAGAAGCCATCTCAAGACCAAGGAAGAACATCAGGAAGTCGCCTGCGGACATCATCATATACATACCAAGAAGAGTTGATGCTGTCAGCATGTAAAACTCACCTTCTACCATCTTTGACTCTGTGTTATTAAGCCAGTTGCGTGACTGTAGTACAACGATAAAGGTACCAAATGTAAGGATAGCCTTCATCATATTGACGGCTGGGGTAGCATGATACATAGAACCGAAGAGGTCTATGGTATTGCTGTTACCCATGATGGTAGGAAGAATACATACTATTGTCTGCGCCAGAAAACAGATGCTGGCAAATGGATTCAACCATTTCCTTTCTGCATCGCGAGCAGAGCAGAAGTCTTCTATGAACAATATTACCAAGAAAGCAACGAGGGTTGCCTCAGGTATCATATATAGAAATTGACCGTAATTCATATTTTATAGCGTTCCTATGTTTGTTAGAATTGGAATAACACCTGTCTCAATGACATTGCTTGCCCAGAGTGGGAAAGAACCGAGACCTGCTACACAGAAGATGAGGCAGCATACTGCGAATTTCTCATCCCAAGTAGCATCGGTAAGTGTTTCATAATGTGGGTTGGTAACATTTCCGAAGAGGATAAATCCGACTGTTCTAAGAATATAGACAGCTGTTACTACAATAGAGGTACATGCTATTATTGTGCAGCAACGGTGGAATGTATCTGGATTCTCGAATGAACCGACGAAGATTGTCATTTCTGCGATGAAGCCGGAAAAACCTGGAAGACCAAGGTTTGCAAGACCAGCAATTACATATCCTACAGAGAGGAATGGCATAATCTTCATCAAACCGCCCAGCTCACGAATGTCACGTGTATGGGTTCGTCCATATATCATACCGATGAGTGCGAAGAACAATGCTGTCATAAGACCATGAGAAAGCATCTGCAGGATAGCACCTGTACATGATACCTTTGTCATCATAAGGAGTGCGAAGAGTACAAGTCCACAGTGAGACACAGAAGAGTAAGCATTGATAAACTTCAAGTCGGTTTGTACACAAGCGCTGAATGCACCATATACGACAGATATAGTGGTAAGTATAAGGAATATCCACGCGAGATCATTTGCTGCATCGGGAAGCAGGAACATAGCGATACGGAAGCAACCATATCCACCGAGCTTCATGAGCACACCAGCGTGAAGCATAGAGACAGATGTTGGCGCACATCCGTGACCGATAGGAGACCATGTGTGGAATGGGAATAATGCTCCAAGAACGCCGAAACCAATGAATACGAATGGGAATAAAGCCTTCTGTATTTCTGCAGGAATCATTATTGCTCCATTTGTGTGGTGGGCAATGTCAAGCAGATTCATTGTCTGGCCACCGCTGAAGAAATAGATACCTGCAAGACCTACGATGATAAGGGCAGAACCACCCATAAGCATCAGGGTCAGTTTCATAGCAGCATATTCCTTGTTGCCGGAACCCCAGTAACCAATGAGGAGATACATAGGAATCAAGGCAACCTCATAGAACATAAACATGGTGAAGAGGTCGATGCTGATGAAGAAACCAAACACACCAGTAGAAAGCAATGTGAACCACAGGAAGAACTCCTTTGTCAGCGGCTGCAGCTTCCATGAAGCGAATGTGCCTGTAAATACTATGATGCTTGAAAGCAGAAGCATCACTACGCTGATGCCGTCAACACCTACGGCATAAGATATATTCAGTGGAGCAAACCATACATGACTGTAGGTATAAAGCATTTCTGCTGTATTGCCTGCGGCACGCTGGCTTATAAAATCGATAGTGAGCCATACTGAAAGTGCCACGAGGCAAGAGGCTCCTGCTACCATCACACCACGTACTTCATTGATGTTTCTTGCAAGCCAGAGGCCAAGAAGCATCAGTACGGGAATCAGTACAAATATTGATAATATACTCATCTTTTAATATTATAAGCAGATTAGAAGTAATGTTATTGCTATGACACCTGTTATGAACCATACGGCATAACTGCGTACATCACCATCCTGTGTTGTACGGATGCTTTCACCTCCAGCATTTGTGCCCCATGCAGTGAAGTCAATGAAACCATTGATGATGTGTTCATCAATCCATTGTACTGGGATAGAGACATAACGGAAGAGTATCTTATGTGTCACAAATTGGTAAACCTCATCCATGTAGAAGCGCTTGTATGCCCAACGATGGAGATTTGGCGCAAGAGAGTACATCTTATCTGCTATCGGCTGCTCTTCACCCTTGAAGATATAGGTGGCGAGACAGATTGATATGATGGCGATTAATGTAGATGTAATTGCTATATGTGGGTCGAAGTGTATGGTATAGGCTGTGCCGCTTGCTGTTACAAATGAGCCGAATGATGCCCAGTCCCAATGCAGGAAACCACCAAGGGTAGTGAAGATACCTACACCAACTGTAACACAAGACAAGAAAATAAGTGGGAATGTCATTGTCCATGGCGCCTCATGTGGCGTATGGTGTGCATGCAGCTCCTTGTTCTCAGTACCCCAGAAGATGCCGTAGTAAAGACGGAACATGTAGAATGCTGTCATTGCTGCAACACCTGTCATCCACCAACCGCAGATTGGTGAGTATGCGAAACATGCAGAAATAATCTCATCCTTAGAACTGAAGCCAGAGAAGAATGGAATACCTGCAATAGCGAGACAAGAGATAAGGAATGTAGCATGTGTGATAGGCATATACTTTCTCAAGCCACCCATTGCAGACATCTCGTTAGAGTGTACTGCATGAATGATACATCCTGCACCAAGGAACAGGCAGGCCTTGAACATAGCATGAGTGAACAGGTGGAACATTGATGCCATATAACCTAATGATGAGTGATTGTTGATATATGCCTCTCCATAATGTCCTGGTAGGCAGACACCTAATGCAACCATCATAAATGCTATCTGTGAAATAGTAGAGAATGCCAAGACTCTCTTGATATCGCTTTGTGCACATGCTATTGCTGCTGCGTAGAAGGCAGTAAAGGCACCTACTACAACAACGATGGACAGTTGATCTGGTGCATAGTCAATCCACAGAGGGAACATACGTGCTATCTGGAACACACCAGCTACGACCATCGTAGCAGCATGGATAAGGGCGGATACAGGTGTCGGACCCTCCATAGCATCAGGGAGCCATATATGGAGAGGGAACATTGCTGACTTACCAGCACCACCGATAAACATCAGCACAAGAGCTGTTGGCAGTATCATACCACCAGCAAGGAAAGCCTTGTCTGCGTTACAGTTTGTAAAGGTGTTAGCTGCTGCACCGATTATCTCTGTACCCGTAAATGAGAAGTTGAAACTCTGGGTGTAGAAGCCGAATATCAATATACCGATAAGGAAGAACATATCGGCAAAACGAGTTACGATGAATGCCTTCTTTGAAGCATGTACAGCTGCTGCGAGAGGGTAGTAGAAACCAATGAGCAGATAAGAGCTCACACCTACCAACTCCCAGAACATATACATCTGGAAGATGTTTGTTGCCAACACCAATCCCAACATTGAGAAGGTGAACAGAGAAAGGAAAGCATAGTAGCGTTGGAATCCCTTTTCTCCGTGCATATAGCCGAAGGAATATATATGTACCATCAACGATACTGTAGAGATGACAATGAGCATCATCACTGATATCGGATCAAGTAATATACCAAGGTCAAAGTGTAAAGCCCCCAATGGTAGCCATGTAGTATTATAAGGTACTACCGTAGCATAGGTACCGTCAGCAAGACGATCCATACCAAAATACTGGAATGCTGTGATATAACAGAGTATTGTCACAATGCCGAGAGAACAGGTTCCCATCAGGCCTGCTGCCTTATGTGACCAGCCATTCTTACCTCTAAAGTAATCTATCAAACCGATTACTAAGAATGAGAGCAGAGGCAGAAGAAGTATACCGATTGTATATTCGAAAGTCATAGTTCTTTTCTTTTAATTTGGTTTGATGATTAAAGTTTCATATTTTGTATGCTTGTTACTGAATCACTCTTGAAGTGACGGTAAGCATTGATGATTATTGCTATTGCAACGGCAGATTCTGCTGCACTGACACCGATAGAGAAGAGTGTGAAGAACATTCCCTCCATTGCTTCCGGATAGAGAAGGCGGTTGAACGCAGCGAAATTGATATCAACAGCATTGAGTACCAATTCAATGCTAACGAGCATAGCAATCATGTTACGACGGGTTACGAAACCAAATACGCCGATGAAGAAGAGTAGTGCACTGAGCACGAAGAAACATTGTACTGGTACCATTTATTTGTCCTCCTTCTGATTACGTGATACAACAAGTCCTCCTATGATACATGCCAGTAGGAAGAGTGAAATAAATTCGAATGGCAGTACATACTGATATTTCTCAGAACCCATCAGTGTCTCACCGATTCTCTCCATTGGAATTTCTACGTCTGGTACAGAGCAGAACTTATCAAAGAAAGCAGTACGCAACTGTGCTATTATGACTGTCAGACAGCCTGTGAGGGCTACCAGTCCTGCAATTGTCATACGCTTCCAGTCTATCTTTTCCTTTATACCCTGAAGGCGACGCTTGGAAATCAGCTGTATGGCAAAGATATATATCATTGTTATACCGCCGGCATAAATGCTCAATTGTGCCGTTCCGATGAATGTATAGTCAAGCAGGAAGTATAAACCTGCTATTGCAAAGAGCACAAAAAGCAATGCGGTAACAGAACGCATGATACTCTTTGTCATTACGGAGAATATGGCTGCGCAGAGTATTACTGCTGCCAATATTGCGAATACTATTATATTTGCCATTCTTATGCCTCCTTTTTGTTTACCTCTTCGTCAGCCTTTGGCTTTGCCTCAGGAAGTACTGGCGGAATATTGAGGTGTAATGCTAAAGCATCACGGTTAAACACTGCATTCTCAAAGTCCTTACGAAACTCGATGGCACCAAAGTTACAAGCGTTTACGCAAAGTTGGCAGAACATGCAGTCACCAAGATTGTAGAGGTAGTCAACCAATACTTTCTTCTTCTTGCCATCTTCTGTTTCTACCATTTGTGATGTAATCTTGATAGAGCCGTTAGGACATGTCTTTTCGCACAGCGTACATGCAGTACACTTGTTCTTGCCATTTTCATCGTGTGGCATTACCAAAGTGCCACGATGGCGTTCAGCCACGTGCTGTGTCTTGCGGTTTTCGGGATACTGCTCGGTTATCTTCGGAGTAACATACTCGCCCATGGTAATGTCCATACCCGTGAGCAGAGTCTTTACTCCTGCCAAAGCAGTAGCGAAGTATGATTTATTGTTAGCCATTGTGTATTATTTGTCTTTCTTTATTGCAAGGTCAACACCTACGAGTTTCTGGTCTCTAGCAAAAGCAGACCTGAATTTCATGGCGCGAACACCGATTATTATTGCCAATGCCACGATTGCAGCTAGCACTACGTAGCTGATATACTGTATGCCGGTAATATCAAATGCTACGCAAACAGTCATCAGAACAAGGTTGCAGAGTGCTGCTGGCATGAGGTATTTCCATTCTAAAGTCAGTATCTGGTCGATACGCAGACGTGGGAAAGTCCACTTAATCCACATCAGCAGCCATACCATTGCAAAGGCTTTACCCAAGAACCATACAATACCTGGAATATAGTCCATTACAGCATCAAATTGTGCAATACCGATATGTATCGGACACCAGCCACCTAGGAATACAAGACTTGTCATACCTGCCACAATGAAGAGGTTCAGGAACTCTGCCAGATAGTAAAAACCGAATCCCATACCAGAATATTCTGTGTGATATCCGGCAGTAAGCTCTGACTCAGCCTCTGCAAGGTCAAACGGACCACGGTTTGCCTCAGCATTACCAGCTACGAGGAAAATGAAGAAAGCAATTATTGCAGGGATGTGTCCCTGGAATATCAGCCATCCGAAAGGACCTGTCTGTGCCTCTACGATACCGCTTACCTGCATAGTACCTGTCAGTATGCATGCTGTGATAAGACATAGACCCAGAGACATTTCATAGGATATCATCTGTACTGCGCCACGCATTGCTGATACGACGCCATACTTGTTGTTAGAAGACCATCCTGCAAGGAATATGCCTATAACACCTATGGCGCTCAGAGCGGTATAGAGGAATATGCCTACATTAAAATCTAATACAATGGCACCCTTATTCCAAGGTAAGAATGCAAAAGCGCCAATAGAACCCATGATGACGAGTATCGGAGCCAGAGCATACAGCAGTTTGTCGGCCTTGTCAACAAAGAATATCTCCTTGATGAGCATCTTCAATACATCGGCAAACACCTGCAGCAATCCCCAAGGACCAACACGCATAGGGCCAAGACGACATTGGAAATATGCACACACCTTACGCTCCATGAATATCAGCGCGATTGCAAGGAGGGCATAGCCAACTATTATAAGCAGACCAACGACGATACACTCAATAAGAATGGTAAGCCATTCAGGACATCCTATGAGGTTCATCAGCAGGTCATGAAACCATGTTGAAATTATTGAAAAGTCAAACATAACTATAGTTATATAAATAAGGTGTGTGATTATCTGTCAATATCAGGGATAATATAATCCAATCCTGCGCCAACAGCAATAAGGTCGGCAATCTTTGTTCCCTGCAGCATTTCGTCGAGTGCTGCTACGAGTGTCAGAGCCATAGGACGGAACTTCATACGGAAAGGTGACTTGTCACCCCTTGAATCCAGATAGACACCGAATTCTCCGCTTGTTCCCTCTACTGCATAGTACCATTGTCCTTCCGGACACTTGATAATAGGCTTCTGCTTGATGTAGTATTCACCCTCTGGTATATTGTCGATAAGCTGCTCAATAATACGCAGAGACTGCTCAATCTCCTTCACGCGGAGATAGTAACGGTCCTGTGCATCGCAGCCGTCGAGTACTACCTGCTTCCAGTCTACCTTGTCATATACACCATAAGGGTAGTTCTTACGCATATCGTTTGCCCACTGTGAGGCACGACCGTTAGAACCGCTGATACCATAGCTGATACACTGTTCCTTTGTGAATACGCCTACACCTTCAAGACGCTGATGTGTTATAACGTTGTCTCCAAATACATTGACATACTCGTCAAGCTTTGGACGCAGGTATTTTATCAGTTTCTTGCAGTTCTCCTGGAAGTTTGGATCTATATCATCCTGCAGACCGCCAATTCTGTAGTAGTTCTGAATGAGACGTCCGCCAGTTGTCTCTTCCATAACATTGAGAACATACTCACGGTCACGCATACAGTAAAGGAATGCTGTCAGAGCGCCAAGGTCCTGCGCATAACATCCTAAGTATAGCAGATGACCGTCAATACGCTGCAACTCATCCATGATAGTGCGGATAGTCTTGATGCGGTCGTTAAGTTCTACACCGAGAGCCTCTTCTATTACGCCTACCAAAGCGTGACGGTTCATCATAGCTGAGAGGTAGTTCATACGGTCTGTCATAGCCAGAGTCTGAGGATATGTCATCTCTTCAGCCATCTTCTCAATACCTCTGTGGATGTAACCGAGGTGCGGATAAATCTTCTTTACGGTTTCTCCGTCAAGAATAGTCTCAAGGCGCAACACACCGTGCGTTGATGGGTGCTGTGGACCGATATTCATTACAAAATCACCTTCTTTGAAGAGTGGGTGAGTGGTCTCAACCACTTTGCCGTTAGCATCAAGATTGTACTCCGTTGTTGTTGATACCTCTACATCGTCTTCAAGTGAATATTCTTCTGAACCAACGTAGTCCTTGCGGAAAGGATAGCCCTTAAAGTCGTTTCTGAGGAACAGACGGCGCATATCTTTGTTGCCAAGGAAGCGGATACCATAGAAGTCGTATACCTCTCTCTCAAGCATTTCTGCACACTTATACAAATCGCTGATAGAATAAATGTAATATTCACCATCTATCTTCTCAGCCATTGTCTGGGTGCTTATACGCTCGTGTGTTTCTGTGTTTTCGAGAATGTAGATACAGCCGAGTGAATACTCGTCTTTGTTTTCTTCACCTTCGGAAGTACCAAAATCCTCACCAATGATGGTAACGAGATAGTCAAAGTGCTTCTCGTTCTTCAGTTTTGCCATCTCAGAGGCAAACTTGTCAAATGAAAGTACTGTTGGATTAAGTTTCATTTTCTTTGCCTCCTTTATTATTTGAATGTATCGTTGATTTCTTTTTTCACAAAATCCTTCACCTCACCGGCAGTCTTTTTCATCTCGTTGATGAAATTCTTTGGTATGTCGCTAATAACAAGTGGATCTGGATTATCTTCCTTATGGTTCACACCACCGAAGAATTTCTCCACCTTTACCTTTCTCTGCAACTGCATCATACCATAGAGTATTGCTTCCGGACGTGGAGGACAGCCTGGGATATATACATCCACTGGCAGGAATTCGTCTATGCCTTTTACTACGTGGTAGCTCTTCTTGAAAGGACCACCGCTGATGGCACATCCGCCGACAGCAATGACATATTTTGGCGTAGCCATTTCGTCATACAGACGCTTGAGTACTGGAGCCATCTTGTGAGTAATGGTGCCTGCACACATTATCAGGTCTGCCTGACGTGGGCTGTTTCGTGTTACCTCAAAACCGAAACGAGCAAAGTCGTAACGTGCACATCCGCAGGCCATAAACTCAATACCGCAGCATGATGTAGCGAAAGTCAGTGACCACAACGAGTTACTGCGTCCCCAGTTGATGAGAGAGTCTAAGTTGCCGACAATAAGGTTTACTCCATTTTCGTTGAGTTCGTTGATGAGCGCCTCCAGTGTCTCGTTATCTTTCCATTCGTTATATGGAATGTTCTTGATACTTGGCTTTCTTATTTCCATTCCAACGCTCCTTTCCGCCATGCATATGCAAGGCCAAATACTAATACTAGCATGAAGAAGCCGATAGAAGCTAATGCCATCACGCCAAATTTGTTAACAACAACTGCCCACGGATACAGGAATACAGTCTCTACGTCAAACATCAGGAAGAGTAGGGCAAAGAGGTAATAACCTACGTGCATCGTCAACCACGATGTGCCGCGAGTAGGAATACCACACTCAAATGGCTCACCCTTTACTGGTGCATACGTACGAGGACCAAGAAGCTTGGCCATAATGTATGCCGCAACAACCAGAAAAACAGCTGTTATGATTACGGTAATAAACAGAGTGAAATACATGTTTTTTATAAAAAAATTTAATTTCGCGTGCAAAGGTAATAAAAATCCTTGAATTGACAAAAAAAACTTTTTAAAATAATTATTATGGCACGTAATTTGCCATATATACCGATGAAAATAGTCTCACTTTTTATATTTTTGCACGCATTATGAGTAGATATGAAGTTCCAGTTTTACTTTTGACAGGTTATTTGGGAAGTGGTAAGACAACACTCCTCAATCGTATCCTTAATAACGAGAAAGGTATAAAGTTTGCTGTTATCGTCAACGATATCGGTGAAGTCAACATTGATGCCGATTTAATCGAGAAAGGTGGCGTAGTAGATAAGCAGGACGATTCTCTGGTTGCTCTGCAAAATGGATGTATATGCTGCACCCTCAAAATGGATCTTGTTCAGCAATTGAGCGATATCGTAAAGCTACAGAAGTTTGATTATATCGTCATAGAGGCCAGTGGCATCTGTGAACCTGCTCCAATAGCACAGACAATATATTCTATCCCAAGTATGGGTGACCAGTTCTGCCAAGGTGGCATACCTCGTCTTGATTGTATAGTGACAGTTGTTGATGTTCTTCGTATGAAGGATGAATTCGGATGCGGTAAGTCCCTGCTTGGTGCAAAACGTGACGAAGAGGATATAGAAAACCTTGTAATTCAGCAGATTGAGTTCTGTAATATCATTCTTCTGAATAAAGCATCCGAGGTTACTCCTGATGAGCTGAAACGTGTGACAGAGATAGTTCGTGCCATACAGCCAAAGGCTGAGATTATACCTTGTGACTATGGTGATGTCGATTTCGAGAAGATTCTCGGCACTGGAATGTTTGACTTCGATTCTGTTGCTACTTCTGCAGCATGGATTTCCGAGATAGAGAAACATAATCCACATGAAGATAACGAAGACGAAGACGAAAACGAAGACGAACATCATCATCATGAACATCATCATCACCATCATGATCATGATGACCATGAAGAGCATGATGAACATTGTGAGTCACATCATGGTGGAGAGTGTACCTGCGGACGCCATCACCATCATCATAATGAGGAGACTGGTGAGGCTGAGGAGTATGGCATAGGTACTTATGTGTATTATGCCCGTAAACCTTTCGATATCGTTCAGTTTGACGACTTTGTTGCCCGCAAGTGGCCCAAGAATATCATTCGTGCCAAAGGACTGTGCTGGTTTGTTGACCAACCACACCTATGCTATATTTTCGAGCAGGCTGGCCGTCAGGTAAAGCTTGAGAATGCCGGACAGTGGTATGCCACGATGCCTGAGGAAGAATTAAAGCAGTTCCGCATTGATAATCCGGGTGTAAATCGTGATTGGGATGACCAGTATGGTGATCGTATGCAGAAACTGGTGTTTATCGGGCAGAAATTGGATAAGGCAGCAATTAAGAAAGAACTTGACAGTTGTCTGGTGGAATGGAATAACGATTAGTGGTTAAAGAAAAATAATGCGAAAAGCTGTTGTTTGCATTTCTGTTGTTTTTGCAATATTGGTAATCACCCTGATTGCCGGCAGCTTTTACATGTTGCATTATTCTCTGGCATCCAATCCTCTCAGGCTGGATACAGAAAGAGGTTATAAGGAATTGTTCGCAAACTATCCTGAAACCATTGAGTGGATGGATAGTCTGCGTCGTAATAATGCCCTGCATGATACGATTGTCAGTATGCCGGAGGGCTATCGGTGTCATGCATACTATATTATGAAAGATAGCAATCGTACCGCCATCGTTATCCACGGGTGGCGCGATATGCCAATAAAATATTTTTATCTGGCCCGCATGTATGAACGGGAGTTTGGATATAATGTCATCATTCCCGATGTCTATGCCCACGGAAAGAGTGACGGTGATGTCATCAGGATGGGGTGGCTCGACAGACTCGATATGCTACGTTGGATAGAAATCTTCAAGACAGACACGATGGTGGTTCATGGTGTTTCTATGGGAGGTGCTACGACAATGATGCTCTCAGGCGAGAAAATGCCTTCAGGCATCAAAGATATAAGGTTTGTAGATGATTGTGGCTATACCAGCGTATGGGATGAGTTTGCCGGTGAACTGAAGAATCAGTTCGGCTTGCCTGAATTTCCACTCATGTACACTACCAGTCTTTTGTGCAGCATTATGTACGGATGGAACTTTGATGAGGCTTCAGCTATAAATCAAGTACGAAAATGTCACTATCCTATGTTGTTTATTCATGGGGACAGCGACACCTTCGTGCCTACCGAAATGGTATATCGTCTGTTTTCAGCTAAGAGAGGTCCGAAGGAACTTTGGATAACAAAGAATACGGATCATGCACACTCCTATCTGAATCATAGGGAGGATTACATCCTTCACCTGAAGAAATTCTTAAACCTCTAACCATTAACCATTAACCATTAACCATTAACCATTAACCATTAACCTCTAACCTCTAACCGTTAACCGTTAACCATTACTTCCTCAACAACCCTACTATGCGTGCCAGCTGGTTTGGTATGCGTATCTGTTGCGGACATTTTGGCAGACATTCCTCACAATCCATACATTGGTTGGCGCGAGCCTCTGCCGGTATCGTTTCAAAATATTGTGATATGAATTTATCCTTCATTTCGCTGTAATTTGCAGCATCTTTGTCAGGAAGCGGTAACAGGTGGTCGTTTACGGCATTATTGTGGAAACTGAAGTTGCCCGGAATGTTTACCCCGTAAGGGCAAGGCATGCAATATTCGCATGTGGTACATGGTATCGTAGGATAGCCCGACATCTGGTCGGCAATCTTTTCCAACAGCCTGTTCTCCGCTTCCGTACAAGGCTCAAGAGGTGAGAAAGTCTTTACGTTGTCTATGAGGTGGTCCATACGGTTCATTCCCGAAAGTGTTGTCAGGACGTTAAGGTAGGAGCCCACCCATCTGAAGGCCCATCGTGCCGTGCTGTCGTCAGGATGTACCGCCTTCAGCTGGTCTGTCAGTTCCTGTGCCATTCTTCCGAAGGCACCACCGCGAAGGGGTTCCATAATGACACATTGTACACCCATCTTCTCACATTTGTCATAGAGATATTCCGCATCAGCATCGTGGCGACGACCTTGTCGCATGGAAGCATGACGCCAATCGAGGAAGTTCATCTGTATCTGTACGAAATCCCATTTGTATTCGTCCTGTCTGTCGAGCAGCCAGTCAAAATCACGTACGTCACCATGATATGAGAATCCCAAATGCTTTATGCGTCCGGCCTCTCGTTCCTTCAGCAGGAAGTCAAGTATTCCGTTGTCCAGGAAACGCCCTTTCAGCGAGTCCATTCCACCACCTATGCTATGCAGCAGGTAGTAGTCGATATAGTCAACCTTCAGTCTCTCCAGCGACTTCTCATAGAGAGCCTTTGAAGCATCGAACGACCACAGCCTGCCATTCTGGTTCGACATCTTTGTGGCAATAAAGAATTTATCACGGGGATGGCGGCTCAGGGCTTCGCCTGTAAGCACTTCCGACTGTCCTCCCATATACATCGGGGCAGTGTCAAAATAGTTCACACCGTGACTGATGGCATAATCCACCAATTCGTTGACAGCAGCCTGATCATTAGGCAGACGCATCATTCCGAAACCAAGTAATGAGATATGTTCTCCCGAACCGTGTTGCACACGATAGGTCATCTCATTCTTTGGCGCATCACCTGTCTTGGATGATTTTTCGCCTAACAGCGGACTTGCAAAACCGCGTATAGGCTCCAGTCCCATCATTACCATTGCAGAACCGGCACCTATTCCGAGACGCCTCAGGAATTCGCGTCTGTCAAGATTCTTTCTTGCCATATTATTCCTCCCTCGATATATATATAAATAAGGTTTCGGGCACAAAGATAAATAATTTTCCCCAAAAGAGCAAAACTTTATGGCAATATTTGCTATTATTTATTCCTTTCCGAGAAACTTAGTACTGATATATTGTTGGAAGGTTTCTTTATACATATCTCCAACAGGCAGATATGTTTCTGCATCCATGATGATGCGGTTCTTGTTTACCTCTTGTATCTTTGTAAGGTTTACGATATACGAACGATGTATGCGCATGAAGTTTTCTGGCAGTCTTTCCTCCATTTTCTTCATGGAAAGCAGGGTGACGATGGGTTTCGGTTCGTCATCGGTGTAAATCTTCAGGTATTCACTCATAGCCTCAATATATCGAATCTTGGCAATGGTCACTTTCACCACTTTGTAGTCAGTCTTCACAAAGAAAGTACCCTCATCATCGCCCCCTTGAACCCTTTGAACCCCTTGAACCCTTTGAACCCCTTGAACCTCTTGAACCCTTTGAACCCCTTGAACTCTTTCCTTCAGCCTGTTTGCCGCACGCTGAAAGTCCTGCAGGCCGAATGGCTTCAGGAGATAGTCAACAGCATTTACCTTGAAACCCTCAACAGCATATTCGCTATATGCCGTTGTGAATACTATCAATGGTGGAACCTGCAGCGACTTTACGAAATCCATTCCGTTGAAGTCGGGCATATTTATATCGCAGAAAATGGCATCAACGGTATTCTGCTCCAGGAACTGTTGTGCCTCGATAGCACTCCGACATTGTGCTGCCAGTTCCAGAAATGGTATCTTCTCTATGTATGAGGCAAGTTGCTGTAGTGCAAGCGGCTCATCATCTATGGCGAGACATCTTATCATATAAGTGGTATTTCAAGTTTTACGTGATAGGTGTTTGTCATATCCTCTATATCCAGAGTATAATCCTTTCCGTACAGCAATGTCAGGCGTTGCTTGACATTTGAGAGTCCTATACCGCCCTTTTCCTGATTAGGTCTTTTACACTTGCTGTTGCTACATTCAAAGTGTAGCCTGTCATCTTTTATCTCTGCCTTGATATGTACGAAAGATGACTGCTGATAGCTGATGCCGTGTTTGAAGGCATTCTCTATGAATGTGATGAGTACCAGAGGGGGCACTTCCTTGTCTGGTATTATTGTCGGCAGATCTGTCGTCATATCTACATTCTCCGGATAACGCAGTCGCATCAGGGTGAGATAGTGGCGTATGAATTCAAACTCACGATACAGAGGGACACCCTTCTTGTTACCTTCGTAAAGTACAAAGCGCATCATCTTCGACAACTCCACAATGGTGTCTTTTGCCTTCTCGGGGTCTATATCCACCAGGGCATGGATGTTGTTGAGGGTATTCATGAAGAAGTGCGGGTTTATCTGATACCTCAGGTACTCCAGCTGCTGCTGAAGGTTCTCCTTCTCCAATATCATAAGCTGCTTGGAGTCGTGACGTGACTTGTAGTAGAACTTAATGCCAAGATTCATTCCCAGCATCAGTATCATGACGATGATGGCAACGATGTCATGCTCTCCAAATAAGATGGGTGGTCTCTTTTCTGCAAAGGGTGGATGATGAGGGACTTGTGGACCTTCTCTCGACTCTATCATCTCTATCCTTTCCCTGTCGTGGGCGAAATCCTCTTTCGGCTTGTGAGAACATTGGTAGGTAATAAATATTCCTACTATCACAATAATACTGCTGAAATACAGTATTCGCTTCCGTTTCAGTACCAACAGAGGCGCTAACAAGTAGTTGTGTATCCAGAATATAATGAAGTATATCCCCAACTGCCCCCAAATCCTGAATATATCCTCCCATTCGAAGATATAGTAAGGGTCGTCTGCTGCTCTGATATATGAACTGAATACAGGCACTGCGAGGAGCATTCCCCACAGTACCAAGTATGTCAGATTTTCGTTTCTATTCTGTTCTTGCATCCATTTCATATAACGCAGACTTTTTGCAAATATTGCTTTTGAGCATTGACCGTTGACCATTGTTCTCTAACCGCTCACCGCTAACCGCTCACCGCTTACTGGGCATACCGCCGCCAGGCATTTGGCCGCCGCCGCCCATAGAGCTGTTGCTGATGGTGTTTGATGCCGTTACAGTCGTAGAGCTGCCACCATTTGTGAGGGTATAGCTGCTGCCGCTCGTGATGTTTGGAGAACTTATCATGATAGTACCGTTGCTGTATGATATTGGCATAGGGAAAGAACACAGTGCCGTGCCGTTGCTGCTGATGCTTACGGTGCCATTCTCTGTTACGGAACCCGATGCCGAGATGATACCCTGTGAGGTGCTGCCCAGGCTGACATCATTCCTGCCGCCAATGGCAAAGATGTCTCCTCCGGTGATGTAGAGCTTCTTCTGCTCGTTTACGTCGATGCCTGCCTCTGCTCCGCTGGCACCACACGCTATTATCGTGCCGCCCTTCAGGTACATGTTGCCGTTGGCATCTATGGCATCGTTGCTGGTACCGACAGCTACCACGCTGCCACCGCTTATTGTCATATCTCCCGTAGAGTTCAGGGCATCATCATGAGCATATACCATAACTGTTCCATTCGTGATTTCGAAAGTTCCCTTGCTCTCGATGCCCTCAGCATTGTTGCCGCTGGTGCGTACCATTATGTCACCACCCGTTATCTGCAGAATGCCGTAGGTCTCTGTCGGAGTTACTGTGTCATCTTTATATCCAATCTTCATACCCTTTGGTGAAGACGTGTAGGCGCTGGCCAGGTTGTCCGTATTACCCGTATAGTTGTGGCTCTCTGTCGTACCGTTGCTATAATACAGGCCACCTTCAGTTATTATGCGTATCTTACCGCCTGTTATGTAAGCCTCCAGATCGGCCTTTATGCCTTTGCCGCCACTTCCAGTAGCCTTTGAGTATACCTCTCCGCCGTTCATGTAGAAAATGCCGTCACATGCTATACCGGCACCAGCCTTGGTCTCCATATCCTCGTCGTCCCATTTTCCGTTACCTGTGGCAATCGCTGTCGTACGTCCTCCGTTAATCTTAACGTTCACGTCGCCATTGATAGCCTTTGCCCCCGCAGCCGATACCTCAACGTTTATGATACCGCCGTTTATGATGATATCGTCGCCACCCTTTATGCCGTGATTGGCGGTAGAGTTGACATACAGGTTCACACCATTCTCGATAACCACATTCTTCTTGCCGTGAATACCATTATTGTATGTACCGTACACATCCAGCGACCCTGTTCCTTTGATGAACAGCTTTCCCTTGCAGAAGATGGCACCCTTATGGCTGTCGTCAGCCGTAGTGCCGTCTGTAACCCTGTTCTCACCAGTAACGGTAAGGTATGCATTCTGACTGCTCTGCAGGTCTATGGCTGTAGTTCTCAGGTTTGTGATGTTAGCATTATGCAGGTTCAGCTCATAGCTGGCATCACCCTTGATGGTAAGCGAACCGTCAGACAAAGTACCTGATACCACATAGCATATACCTGTTGTGCTCCCATGATTGGCGGTAATATCGTTTCCGCTGGCTGTTATTGTGACGCCATCAACAGTCGAAGCAGTAGGATTTGCCAGGTCTATATTTACTATAGTATTAAAGGTGTTCTCGCTCGGGCTGTCCCCATCTGCCGGATAAGTAGCAGCCACAGTAGAAGCCGGCTCCTCAGTAGTTCTGTCAATTGCAATGGTAAAATTCTTCATTGTTGATAGGGTAGAGGTTGTCACCCCTCCGTCCGTAGAGACTTCGTCGTTACTGCCGTCTGTAGAGATATATTCCTCATCCAGAGAATCACTTGAACACGCAGTTGTCATAATCATTGATGTCATAGCCACAGCTACTACCATAATGTAATTAGTCAGTTCTTTCATAATAGTTCCTATTTTAATTATTAATTGTTCATTGTTCATTGTTAATTATTTCCGTTATCGTCGCTAACCGCTAACCACTAACCACTAACCACTAAACGTTATTGTTTCCGTTTGCAAAAGTATAACGATATATATATCCTGTAAAATTTTTTCAACGAACCGCCAATTATCTTCAATGAAAACTGCTCACCGCTATTAATGGTTATAGGCTATTGACGTTTAGTCTTTTAAATAGTCGCTCATCGCTAACCGTCTTTAATCCTGTTTTAAAAAGCCCCGACTTGCGTTTGCAGGTTGGGGCTCGTTTGTTATCGGATACTTATCTCTTTACCATTTACCCATAGGCGGTGTCCGTTGGGTTTGATTTGCGTGGCATCGCCGGTGAATGAGGTGATGTGGGCGTCGGCGGTGAGGGTCCACGTACAGCCGTCGCCTAGTGTGACATCTACCTTACCCGTATCAGTCGAAATAGTGTTGCCTTCGGCATTGGTGATATTACCACCGATGCTGCCCGTGAAGGTGGAACCGTCAGAGAGCTTCAGCGTCAGTTCGGAGTCGCTGCCTACGAGGATGTTGCCTTCCAACTGCTGACCGACGGCATTGAGCGTAGCTTTGTTACCGGCTCCCTGCCACCCGTCGGCACATACTGAGAGAAGCACATTGGCGGAATCGTCGTTCACAAGCTTAACGCCGTTGAGGGTGATGATGGCATTGGTATTGGTGACATGAAAGAGGTGTCCCTGTTGATTCTTCAATGTACCGCCATTCATAGTGAAATGCGAGTTTCCTGTAGCAGCGTCGCCTGAGAACGACTGGAACAGCATGATGCCGTCGAGGAACTGGGCATGACTGTTGCGTCGTGTGTTGCTGACGGTCATCTGGCAGTTGTTCAGCGTAATGCTGTTCTTGCCTTCGATGACTGCACCTTCTGACATAGTAGATGTGAGTACAGCATTGCTCACGGTGATGTCAGCAGTAGAGTAGATGACGGGAGATCCCTGGCCGTTGCTGGTATAGCTGCCACCCTCGACGGTTACTGTACCGCCTCCTCGGTCGCTACGTATTGGAGCCGATGAGCGTCCGCTGGTGTTTATCGTCAGGTTTCTGGCTTTTGTCACGCCACCGCCAGTGGTCATAATACCGCCGGAGCCGTTGCCAGTGGTGGTGATTTCAGTATCTTCGATGATGACCGTAGTACCGTCGCCTTCGGCACCGTTTCTGCCACCGTTACCGCCGTAGGAGAAGACACCGTTGGATCCTGTGGCGCTACTGGTAATAGTACCGCCCTTAATGGTGGTGGTGCTGCCTCCCTTAACAAGCAGGGCTGCATTAACACCATAGAAGCTGCAGTTGTCGCCACCGTCAGAGTCGCCGGTCTTGGTGATGGTGGGTTGGGCGATGGTTACCGCCTCCTTGGTGGATATCAGCAAAGCACACTCGTCGGTCTTACTGCTCTTGTAGGTTTTTCCTGTCTCTGTTGCAGCCTTCTTGAGGGTTGTTGCTCCTGTGTACTTGATATCCTTTTGTCGTGAGCCAGGACCTCCGAAACCGCCTGGAGGCATACCGGCAGGTGGATTGCCCGGAGGCATACCTGGTCTTCCGTCCTGTCCCATAGGTGGACGTTGACCGTTAAACTCTGGTTTCTTCTCTTGTGCCATTGCCGAGCCGGACAGCATCATCAGGCTCAGCATCATAATCATTACTTTTTTCATTATTATAATTTTATATCTGAATTGCGATGCAAAATTAGTAATAATGCTTATTAGGGCCAAAAATATTCTGCGAAACGGTCGTTTAGTTCAACGAAAATGATAGCGGTTAGCGTTGAGCGGCCTTTGAAAGGTTAAAGAATAAGCAGAGGTTTTTACGGTTTTTTGGGTCACCTGCAAACCCCTGTGTTCATAATTTAAACAAAAACTCTAAGTTTGCAGCGTGTAAGAAAAAGTTCAGAAAATTTTT
>ERZ842401.1744-NODE-1744-length-30298-cov-4.444896_pt1 | contig 30298 bp, 20 predicted proteins | sample MGYA00521270_ERZ842401 | MGnify/ENA primary metagenome ERZ842401 (study PRJEB31892, sample SAMEA3878208) | bioreactor metagenome | biome: Moose rumen | place: Sweden | collected 2011-10 | study: EMG produced TPA metagenomics assembly of the PRJEB12797 data set... | reverse complement strand
CAATCTGGTTGTCGATAGCAACGCCTCCGTTGGCGGGCAGTTCAACATGCAGACACATCAGTTCTTCTTCTTCGAGAAGGAGCGGAAGTATGGTGGCATGCGTGGATTTGATATTGCGAAGACCCTTGCAGGCGACGACCATGATGGGATATTGCTTAACACTACTGTATGGGATATACTCGAAGGGCATCGCATAGCCATAAAGAACATCGAGAGTGGCGAAGTGGGATACATCACCGCCCGATACCTGGTCGTAGCAACCGGTGCCGTGCCGTTCATGCCTACATTCATTGGCGACGACATCCCAGGCGTTTACACTGCAGCCGTGTTCCAAAAGATGATGAACCAGGAGCACACCCTGCTTGGCAAGCGCGTGCTGACCGTGGGTGCCGGCAACATAGGCTACCTGACCTCGTATCAGGGTATGCAGGCGGGGGCAACCATCAAAGCCATCATCGAGGCCATGCCCCACGAGGGCGGCTTCCCGGTGCAGGCCAACCGTGTACGCCGCCTCGGCATCCCGATCATGACGGGCTACACCCTTGTACGCGCCATACCCAACGCCGACCACACGGGCGTGACGGGAGCCGTTATCGCCAAATGCGAGAACTTCAAAGCCATACCCGGCACCGAGCAGGTGATTGACGATATCGACATCATCAACATCTGCACCGGCCTTGTGCCCGACGACCAGATATTGACCAAGGGCAAGGAGGTGTTCGGGCTGAACACCTACGGAGTGGGCGATGCCGTCCGAATCGGCGAAGGCACCAGTGCGGTGCTGCGCGGCAAGCAGGCCGCCTACGAGGTGGCGCAGAACCTCGGAATGCGCATAAACTATGAAGAGTATCTCGAGGTGTCGCGCCAGTATATAGACTCGCAGCAGCGCCCGGTTCGTGTCTTGGAGAAACCCAACCTGCCGGCAAAAGAGCGTATGATGGCGAAACCTTTCGTGCAGGCCGACTGTCTCTACGGCTTTGCCTGCAACCCCTGCTCTTTCTCATGCCCGCAGGGGGCTATCACAAAACCCACTACATCATCCACCCCAACCGTCGATTACGACAAGTGTATCGGCTGTATGCAGTGTGTGGCCAAATGTCCTGGCTTGGCCATCTTCGGCTACGACCTGCTCAAGCAAGTATGTTTCCTGCCCTTTGAATACGAGGCTGCCGAGGGCGCCGCAGTCTATCTGGTCGACAACAACGGCAAGAAGCTCGGCGAGGGTGTGATAGAAAAGATTCTGAAGAAGGACAACAAGACCAACATAGCCCGTGTGAAGACCAACAATGTCATCGGCGAGGCCATGACCGAGGTGAAGGGTTTCATACTGAAAGAGCACTACCCGGAGCCGTTGCAGATGAAACCGCTGCAGCCCGTGGATGGCGAGACCTACGTGTGCCACTGCGAGGATGTGTCGGTCGACGACCTGCTGGCCGCCATCGGCGACAGGAAATATATCTCGGTCGATGAAATCAAGCACATAACCCGCCTGGGTATGGGCCCCTGCCGCGGAAAACGCTGCATCCCGAGGGTACGGCAAATAATGAGAGCCCACGGCATCGAGGTTGTCGGCGACGCCACACCACGCGCACCTTTGGCGAGCCAGGTGACACTTGGCGATGTCTATAACGAGAAAGCCACGGAGGTGTATGTCTTCCCGAAAGCCAACAACGTGAAACGCGAAGAAGTGGAGGTGTTCATAGCCGGCGGCGGCATCGCAGGCAGCGGCCTGTTCCGCTACTTTGCCGAGGCAGGAAAGAAGCCCGTGCTGGTGAACTACAGCCGCGGTGCCTCCTGGCGCAATATCGGCGGTGGCCGTCCGGCATTCTCCAACCCCGACATCGCCGACATCGCCACACACAACCACGAGATTTTCAAGGCCATCCAGCAGGTACACAACATCAACTACAAACCCACTCGCTATGTGAACCTGGTGCACGACGAGGCCACCTACAAGTCGCTCGATGCCTCGCGCGCGTGGAGCGATGCCTACATGGTTGAACGCAAGGACTTCAAGAAAGAAATCTCGCCTTTGTGGGACACCGAACGCTCCACCTATAGCCACGCACTTATGACGCGCGACTGCTGGCAGGCCACGCCGGGCAAGGTGATTGACTATATCCGAGGCATTGGCACCGGACTTGGCGGACGTGTGTTCGAGGACTGCGAGCTGCTACATGTGGAACGCGCGGGCGAGAAATACAAGGCTCTGGTCAGAACACACTCCGGCGAGTATATTGAGTTCACTGCCGTCCATTTTGTCAACGCCATGGGCTGGGGAGCCGAGCGTTTCACCGACATGCTCGGCATCGACACCGGCCTCTATCCGGTGAAACACCAGGCCTTTATCACCCGTCGCCTGCCGATGATGGGCGTGAAGGGCGACGCACTCGACATGATTATCGACCGCCGCCACTACAAGGGCTTCAGCGCCGTGTATGGCCAGCAGTTTGCCCACACCGGGCAGATTATCGGCTGCGCCTCGCCCGACTGCGACTCGTTCGAAGCTCGCCAGAACCTCAAATACAACAGCAAGGAGTTCCTGGAGATTGTGTCCGAGGTCTTTGCCGAGTGGATTCCCAACCTGCGCGAGGTGGGCTTCCACGCAGTGTGGGCCGGCTGGTACACCGAGCCGCGCTATATTGTCGATCCCGAAGTGGGCCTGCTCGTCGGCCTGCGCGGCCACGGCTTCATGCTCGGCCAGTACCTGGCCAAACTTTATGTGGACAAGTATCTCGGACGCGAGGTGCCATCCTACATGAACGACTTGAGCATAAAAGGCGCCGGCCTCAGCGAAAACGCATTCAAATAGGCCTTTGGCAAATTTCCTTAACTTCCTGGGAGGCAGGCTTTTCCAAGTCTGCCTCTCCTTTTTTTTCAAAAAAAAATTGTAAGTTATGGAAAAAGTGTTACCTTTGCAGTGTATTAGATAACTAAAACACTCGTATACGTCTATTGAAATCACTGAAAAACAACTTAGTAACGCCATATTAGTCGCAGTGTCATAAAAATAACGTAAATTTGCACTGCCTGCGATGGAATACAATCAAAGGTAAATAATTGTAAGATAATCTGAAACACATTAATTAAAATCCTAAACCATGAAAAAGCTTTTAACATTACTGGTGCTATTCGCTCTTGTGGGCTGCACCACTCTGTTTGCACAAGCAGAGAAAAAAGGCAAGGAGACGAAGTCGGACCTTACCGCAAAAGTCCCTGTTGACAAAAAGGTGAAGATAGGCAAACTCGACAATGGGTTGACCTATTACATCCGCGCCAACAAGAAACCCGAAAACCGCGTACAGTTCCGCCTTGTAACCAATGCCGGCTCGGTGCTCGAGGACGATGACCAGCAGGGTCTTGCCCACTTCTGCGAGCACATGGCCTTCAACGGCACCGAGTACTACAAAGGCAACGAGATGATCAGCGAGCTGCAGAAAAACGGTATCGAGTTTGGCCGCGGTATCAACGCCTGGACTGCCTTCGACGAGACTGTCTATTATGTCGATATGCCGAGCGACAAGCCCGAAATGATTGAGATGGGCTTCAAAATCCTCGATGGCTGGGCCGGCAAACTGCTCTTCACCCCCGACGAGATCGAGCACGAGCGTGGCGTTATCATCGAGGAATGGCGTGGCGGCCTCGGCGCCAGCGACCGTATCCAGAAAAAGACCTTCCCCATCATGCTGAAAGACTCGAAATATGCCGAGCGTCTGCCCATCGGAAAAGAGGAAGTCATCCGCAACTTCAAGCGCGAGACCATTGTGCGCTTCTACAAAGACTGGTATCGCCCCGACATGCAGGCTGTGATTATCGTTGGCGACATCGATGTCAACCAGATGGAAGCCAAGGTGAAGGAGTACTTCGCAAAACGCGAAGCCCCGAAGAACCCTCGCAAACGCCCGAACTATGACATTCCCAAGAACAAGGAGCCCCTCATTGCCATCGCCACCGACCCCGAAGCCACAGGCACGACACTGGCCATGTTCTGGAAACATGACAAGGCCCCCCAGGGTACAGTGGGCGACTACCGCAACCTCCTTATACGCCAGCTTATCAACGGTATGCTGAGCGACCGTTTCAACGAACTGTGCGAGAAAGCCAGCTCACCGCTGGTGGGTGCCGATGCCGGCTACGAAGGATTCCTCGGCCGCTCGTGCGACGCGTTCGCCGTGTCGGGCGTTCCCAAGGACGGCAAGGTGGATGCAGCCATAGAGCTGCTGCTCACCGAGATGCACCGTGTTGACCAGCACGGTTTCCTGCAAGCCGAACTCGACCGCCAGAAAGAGGAGCTCCTCAGCCGTTACAAGAAAATGGCCAAAGAGGAGAACAAGACCCAGAGCGTGAGCTTCGCCGGCGAGTACACCAACCACTTCCTCGAGGGCGATGTGATACCCGGCATCCGTCAAGAGTATCGTTATGCCAACGAGTTTGTGCCCGAAATCACCCTCGACGAGGTGAACGCCATGGTCAAGGGCTGGATTACCGACGAGAATTTCGTCTGCTGGCTCACCGCCAACAGCAAGGTTAAAGTGCCGAACGAAAAGACTGTGCAGAAACTCTACAAGAAGGCTATGAGCGCCAAGACCACCCCCTGGGTCGACAACTTCAAGGACGAGCCGCTCTTCAACAAGCAGCTGAAGGATGTCACCGCCAAGGTCACCAAGGAGAACAAGGCTCTCGACTATAAGGAATACACCTGTCCCAACGGCATCCGTTTCATCGTGAAGAAGACCGACTACAAGGCCGACGAAATCCGCATGAATTCGTTTGCCAAGGGCGGCACTTCGCTCTATGAAGACAACGAGGCCTATATGGCTCAGACTGCCGCCTCGCTCATCGACGACGCAGGTATAGCACAGTTCAACAGCACCCAGCTCACCAAAAAGCTCAAAGGCCTCAATGTGAGCATATCGCCCTCTATCGACGGCGAGACCCAGGGCTTCAGCGGCAACTGCTCGCCCAAAGACCTGGAAACCATGCTACAGCTATTGTATCTCTACTACGATGCACCTCGTAAAGACCAGGAGTCGTTCGACAAGAACATCGAGCAGCTCCGCAGTCAGATCAAGTTCATGGGCGAGAATCCGCAGTTTGCTTTCATAAAGAAGTATATCGAGACCGTCTATCCCGACAACAAGCGTCTCGTTATCCTGCCCACCGAGCAGCACATCAACAGCCTGAAACTTGACCGCATCTACGAGATATTCAAGGAGCGTTTCAACGATGCCAGCAACCAGACCTTCTTCTTCGTCGGCAACATCAGCGACAAGGACATCGACCTTATCGCCAAGTATATCGGCAACCTGCCTTGCACCGGCAAGCAGAAAGGCGAGACCTGGAAAGACCGCGACCCGAAGTTTGTCAGCGGCACCCCGCGCGCCACTGCCTACAAGGGCACCGACAACCAGGGTATGCTGATGATTTACGGCGAGACACAGGGATTCGTCAATACCAAAAAGAACAAGGTTATCATCAACCAGTTGAGCGACGCAATGGAAATCACCGCTCTCGAAATCATCCGCGAGAAGATGGGCGGCACCTACAGCCCCAGCGTCAACGTGAGCTATGATATCGATGGTGACGGCAAGGGCACCAAGGTCTCCTGGATGTTCTACATCGCTTGCGACCCCGACAATGCCGACAACGTCGAGAAGGCCGCAATCGAAATCCTCAACCAGTACATCGCCGAAGGCCCCAACGCCGAAACACTCGGAAAGGTTCAGGAGCAGCAAATTGCCAACCGCGAGACTTCCCGTCAGGAAAACGGTTTCTGGATGGGCCAGATCATGGGCAGCTACGAGTACAACGAAGACCGCGACGACATCGACAAATACCCCGACTTGGTCAAATCTGTAACTGCCAAGGATATACAGCAAGCTGCCGCCCAGTTCATCAATATGAAGAACTACGCAGTCATCATGCTTAAACCCGAAAACAAGAAATAGGCACTGGATGCCGGTTTCGCGGTCGCGCTGCAAAAACGCCGTCGACAAGCCGGCACGGTGCGACCACAATCCTATCGAGAAGAGGGGGGGGGGCCAACAGGTTGCCCCCCCTCTTCTTTGTGCAATAAAATTCGTCGGCACACCGTTTCTATCCAACAACAATCATCCAACGCACAACAAACCCCGCTGACCAATGACACCTGCAAGGATTGCCGACAGCAAAGCCCCCGTCGAACATTGGGCGAAGATTGTGGAATTCGAGACACTCGACTCCACCAACCGTCACTGCGCCAACATGCAGCTGGAGCAGGTGGAGGAGTTCTTCACGGTCTGGGCACGCCGGCAGACCGCAGGCGTCGGGCAACGCGGCAACCGCTGGCTAAGCGAGGGCGGGAAAAACCTTACCTTCAGCGTTGTTCTGCACCCCACTTTCCTTGAACCCGAGTTGCAATACGAGCTGACAAAAGCCGTCGCGCTCGCTGCCGCCGACTTGGTGGCGAGGATTTGCACTTCGCACACCGTGCGTATCAAGTGGCCAAACGACATCTATGTAGATGGCCGCAAAATATGCGGCATCCTGACCGAAAACACAATCGGCCGCCGCTACGAGACTTCAGTATGCGGCATAGGGCTAAACGTGAACCAAACCGCTTTTGGCGAGGGCGCCCCCAATGCCACATCGCTGAAATTGCTGACAGGATGCGACCACGATTTGCGCGATTTGCTGTACTCCCTGCTGGATTGCCTGCGCTACAGGTATGAGCGGTTGCGCAACGAATCGTTTGCGGGCGCTTTCGATGACACCGACAGTGATTATATGGCCCGACTGCTCAACATCGGCATCGCCCGCAGCTATCTCTACAATGGTGAGACGATCACCGCCACCGCGACGGGTGTGTCGCGCTGGGGACACCTGCAGCTCACAACGGCAAGCGGACAGCATATAGAGTGCGCCATCAAGGAGATCCAACTGCTCACCGGCCATTGAGTCAGCCTCCGCCGGGGCTTTTCCTACCGCTGCGCCGCAGCCTCTTCCATAAGCTCCCACGGGATGTGGCAGTAGCCGTCGGGATGCTTCGCCAGGTAGTCCTGGTGCTCTTCTTCGGCAAGGTGGAACGACAGCAGCGGCTTCACCTCCACCACGACAGGAGCGTTGTATCGCGATGCAACCTTGCGTATGGCCTGTTGTATCACCGCGAGGTCGTCGGCAGCGGTGTAGAAGACACCCGTGCGATAGCGTGTACCCACATCGCCACCCTGCCGATTCAGTGAGGTGGGGTCGATGGTCTTGAAAAACATTTCCAAAATCCGCGAAAGGCTTGTCACCGACGCATCATAGCGCACATGTACAGTCTCTGCATAGCCAGTTGCATCGGTATAAACCTCTTTGTAGGTCGGATTGGCGGTGTGTCCGTTGGCATAGCCGGCCTCGGCATGCAGCACGCCGCGTAGCAGCGAGAGGTAATGCTGTGTGCCCCAGAAACAGCCGCCGGCAAGGTAGATGTCGCGCACCGGCGAACAGATGCTTTCACAAGCCCGGGCAAGGATGCCGGCGATGTTTTCGAGCCCCTCCTGATCGTTGGCGTCGAAGGTGTCGGTTTTGTCGCTGTCTATATCGAGCACCGCCCACACTTCCCCTCGCACAAAAAGCGGTACCACAATCTCGCTGCGCGACTCCGAGCTGCAGGCTATGTGGCCCTCAAACTGCTCCACGTCGCGAACCACTATGCTTCGCCTCTCTTTCCACGCGGTTCCGCACACACCCTTGCCATAGCCGATGCGCGTGCAAGCCACCGGCCCCTGAAAGGCCGAGAGTATCAGCTCTTCGCCCGCCACTCGGTAAAACCCCGTCCACCAAAAGCCAAAGGCATGGTGAATCAGTGCGGCGGTGTTTGCAAAAAGTGAAAGCACGTCTGCCGGATTGTCGGCAAATTGCCTGATCTGGTCGGCAAGGATTCTGTACTGGTCTATTTTGTTCTGCATTTTTTTTGCTATTGGTGATCGGTGTTATGAGCCTTGTCCGGTTTATGCCCTTTCTGTGGCGTGTGAGTAGTTACTGGTTTCCTCAAAATCCTTTCATCTACCAAACAATCGAACAAACGAAAACGCAAAGGTACGTAATTTTGTGTAATTTTGCAGCGTCAAACTGAAACGACTCACGTTCGCTATAATCCTTGATACCATGTTAGACAAACTTGAAGCCATAAACACCCGCTACCTTGAAATAGAGCAGATGATGAACGACCCCGACATCACGTCGGACATGAAACGCTATGTGAAGCTCAGCAAGGACTACAAAGACCTGCAGCCTGTTGTGAAAGCCTACCACGACTACAAGGTCCTCCTCGACACGATTGCCGAATGTAAGGAGCTGCTGCAGAGCGAGAAAGACGAAGAGCTGCGCGAGATGGCCAAAGAGGAACTTGTCGAAAGCCAGGAGCGCAAGGAAAAGATGGAGGAGGGGATACGCGTAATGCTTATCCCCGCCGACCCGCAAGACTCGAAGAACGCTGTGGTCGAAATACGCGGCGGCACCGGCGGCGACGAAGCCTGCCTCTTTGCGGGCGACCTCTTCCGCATGTACACCCGCTACTGCGAGAAAAGACACTGGAAAATCGAAATCGTCGACTTCAACGAGGGGACGGCCGGCGGCTACAAAGACATCACCTTCAACGTCATCGGCGAGAAGGTCTACGGAACGCTGAAATACGAAAGCGGCGTACACCGCGTGCAACGTGTCCCGGCGACCGAGACGCAGGGACGCGTGCACACCTCGGCGGCTGCCGTCGTGGTGCTGCCCGAAGCCGAAGAATTCGACGTCGACCTCAACATGGCCGATGTGCGCATCGACACCTTCTGCGCGTCAGGGCCTGGCGGCCAGTGCGTGAACACCACCTACTCGGCGGTACGCCTGACACACATCCCGACCGGCATCGTCGTAAGCTGCCAGGACCAGAAGTCGCAGATAAAAAACAAGGAAAAGGCCATCATGGTACTGCGCACACGCCTCTATGAACGCGAGTACAACAAGTACATGGAGGAGATGTCGTCGAAGCGCAAAACCCTCGTGGCCACCGGCGACCGCAGCGAGAAAGTCCGCACCTACAACTACCCCCAGTCGCGCGTCACCGACCATCGCATCGGCTACACCATGTACAACCTCCCGGCCTTTATGGACGGCGACATCCAAGACCTCCTCGATGCCATCCAACTGGCCGAGAACGCCGAAAAGCTGAAAGCCGCCGTAGGCTGACCGCAACCCACCGCGAGAGGCATAAGCTCCCGAAACATTGTCAGGGGTGGGCTAAAATTACATTACTGTAACGTCTCTTCGAGACCCAGAACCACTGCCCGTGGAGCTGCAGGGGCAAGCCCGGCATGAGGGATGTATTGAGGATTAAGGTCAGTATTATGTGGATGCCGGATTGCAAACCCGGTACATCGTCACTTCGGATTGTTCATGTCGGAAGCCTCCGACCTGAGGCGGAAAGCGATGGCTTCGACTTCGGAGCGAAGGTAGCCAACGGTGCGGTTGTTTATTTTGCGTGGCTTGCAGCCGTTCCGCCTCATGGTTTGCAGAAACTTTTGACGCGAGCGTGTGCCGATAATTCGCATGCCCTCGTCGTAGGTGACAAATGAATGTTCGTCGTAGCCACCCTGACTTTCGAGGTCCATTTTCTTCACCACCGAGGCCACATAGTCCTCGTTGCATTCGTCGTTGTCGATTTGTTCTATCCAACGCGCGAGCGTGTCGCGAACCAGTTTCATCAATGCTGACTTTGCCATTGTTTTTTGATTTTGCGGACTTTGAGATAATGTATCGTAGCCAAGACCAGAGTGGTTGATAGACCGGCGATTATCAGTAGCGACGGGACAATGACAATTACATCTGCCGGAAAGATGTCGAAAAAATTGTCGAGTTCCACCAAAGCGTCCTGTGCGGTGATGCCATACATAGTCCAACGCAGATAGCGACAATGGAAACGTCCTTGAGCAGTCATACACAGACTGATACCTATCTCGAAAAGCACTCTGTAAGCCGCTGACCATATATCGACCTCGAAAAAAACAGACGCAATGTATGTCGAACAGATGTAGAGTGCCACAAAAATAACAGTAAAACGAATAAATAATTTGCTCATAGCATTTAGTATATATGTGGTAATCAGGAAACGGTGTTGCAAAGATAGATTTTTTTTCGTTTTGTAGCCAACGTGTCGGAAAAGTATTGTGCCGTTCTGCATAGACAACTGAAAGACTGACATTTGAACCGGTCTGAAATGTATTAGTACTTGCACTGGTAATAAGGGTACTTTTGCAGGAGTGAAAACCTCACGTCGGAACTACTGGTATGAGACCAAGAAGCAATCTTTGAAAAATCCTCTTGAAGGATTAAATACTACTCTAATTGACAAACTATCTAAATCTCAAATCCGTGAAGAAGATTCTATTAGCATTTTGCACGGTTGCGTTTATAGCATCCTGTAGCAAAAACACACCTTGGGAGTACAAAGTTGTTAAAGTCGCTGGAAAAGAAGCCGAGATAATGGCCGATTATGGCTCACTTGTCTATGGCGACCAAACATCCATGCTCAATAAAATGGGCAATGAAGGATGGGAATTGGTCAGCACATACACGGAGACATCAACAGCATTTCCGAACTTCGGCAAATACGAGTATGTCACTGGCATCCGTACCAACACCAGAACAAGTGTTGTTAACTTTATCTTCAAAAGGCAGGGCAATGCTAAGGGAAAGCCGAAACAACAAGTCAAGGAGTCCAAATGAAATCAGCTTCTGCATTCCTAATCATTTCATCGATGATTCTGTTATCTTGTTCTCATAAGAATGAGGCGATAGAGTTATCACGGGATTTCTTCACTTCGCTGTCTGATACAACCTATAGCAAGCCGAGTGATTTCTATCCACAATATTACTCATTAGGCATAGAGGCCAAGTCTGACTTTGTTGACATCGAAAAATCTGACATAATCGAAAAGAATGACACTTTTATTGTGCGTTGTTACAACAACTACACCAATAGTGAAGGAACGTTCAAGCAGGACAGTGTTATCTTGTTTATCACTAGGAACGAGGAAAATAAGTTATACATCTGTGATTCCAAGGGTCTCATTGAGATAGACAAGGAACTGGAGATGTTTGGCACGGCAACAGGGGCTTTCGGCAAAATACGTCCCAATGACCAGGCTTTAGCAAATCGCATCAATCAACTGCAAGGTCTGGTGTGGATCAAATACATACAAGCAATAGCAGAACTGACTGATAAGGTCAAAATATCCAACTGGTCATGGAGAAAAAGCTATGGTGGCTACGCTCATGGAGAAGGACAGGTTGTCAACAACCTGGACTATGCCATTTCCGGTGTCAAATACCGCTTGTATTACTATGACCGAAAAGGGGATTTCATGGCGGAGGATGAAGGAGTCATCAGTAAGACGCTATATCCAGGTGAAAAGTACAATTTTACATTTTGGAGTTCAAACGCCAAATATCCAAATACTGCCAGGCTCGATCTTGACTTTCCTGACGATTTGATATTCAAAATTATCAAGGAATGGACATATACGGGAACGGAGTTCTCAGAGTATATGAATAAGCAACAGCTATCAGACAGCCATCTCCTACAAACATAAGCTTTTCACAGAGCGAATGTAACCTATTAGGCAAGTAATGAAAACCCTGTACAGTATCGGTCTGAAAGACCAACAATCGCTCAGCCCAGGGCAACGCCCTGGGTATAGGGATGTGGGTAAATACGCCCTGAAAGGGCAGAAGAAAAACTGTAGTCCTGTTGCTTTTGCCCTTTCAGGGCGTAATATGAAAAAGCATTTTACAGTTTACTACCATTTTTCTTCGAGGCTATTTTAGGGGCCACAACAAAAAAAGCGAAACAATGAAAAGGTGCTGCTTTGTCATTCTGTTCCTGGGGTTGTGTGCAACAAGCCATGCGCAACTTTTATCAGAATTTTTCAAGATGTTCAATTCGAGAAACGTGATAAACGTGATACAGGACGAGGTCACTGAAAGCGGGGTTCGGATAATCAGGACGGAATACAGTGAGGTATTCAACGGATCTTATAACAGCAGTGCGGTTGGATTGAGATGCTTCATTTTCGGGAGCGACACGACTTTCGCCATAAGCATGATGCTGCGTTTTCCGTCCAACGTGCCGAGCATTGACGCGGGGAATGTAATGTTATTAAAACTGTCCAACAAATCGGTCTTTACGCTCAAAAACTCATCCAGTGTAAGTCAAATGGATGCCGTGCTTGGGGTGAAAAGCTATCATGATGTATTTTTGTCATACGATATTTCAGAGACAGACCTTATCCGACTGATGGATGTCGGTGTGAAAAGGATACGCATAGAGACAAATTCTGGATTGATTGATTATAATATTTCAAGAAACAAGATGTCAAAAAGCCTTGAAGAAGCCTATGATGCCGTGTGGGATGCCATAGAACTCTCTTCCGACAATACATTTCAACCTTAATACGCAACTATATGAAGAAAATACCATACAGTTTACTGCCATTTTTCTTTGTGACACTTTTTGCGGTCGGATGCGCAAAAGAGGATGAAGCGACAAATGACGTCACGCCGTATACCATCAACATAAAAGTAGGTGAGACCTACGACCTGGGAGAGATTGGCCCGTGGTCGGCTTGGAACCCGTTTGTGGCAACAGCATGGCACAACGGGAAGGTCACGGGGCAACACGTAGGCGAATGTACGGTGAACTGCCCTTATGATGAGAGACAGTTCAAGTTCCTGGTGAGCGCTAACATAAATTTGTTCAAAGATCCTATTACAACATGGGGCGTTAGCAAGAGTTACGTGATTTCGAAAGAAGGAAGTGGCTACCAGACAAATGGTGAATTAATCACATGGGCGCGTCAGGATTCTGTTTCTCCATACATTGCTTATTCTTTAGAAAACGGAGAACTGACATCGGCAACAATTTTTGTTTATAGTCAATACATGGAGCAGGCGTACAACCACCTGTCCGAACGGTATAAATTTGTTTATTACGAGGATGGGAAAAGTACTTTCATAAACGCGAATAACATGAACAATGCGACTACAATCGTTACGCTGAAGCTGTATACCAGTACAATATGCGGGCGCAACTGTACTTATTGTGGAATTGTCTATATGAAAAACACTTAAACGAAAAAAGAATATTCGAAGATGAACAGTCACGTTTACAGATTGTGGGCCACAGCATTTTTTGCAATCTGGCTGGCTCTATGCGGCGAGGTGCGGGCGCAGGTACCCGACACAGTTGCGAGGACAAGCATTTACGGCATGCTGCCGAGCGAACCCTTACGGGTAACACCTGCGAAAGAGACTTCAATCGAAAAAAAAGCAAGCTTAGAAACAACGGAGCAGGAGCAGGATCCGCTCCTGAAAAGGGTCGAACAGCTCGAACGGAGAAACAAAGCAAACCGAAGAATAATGATTAACGCAGGCAATCACCTCGAAAAATCGGCGCAGAGTGACAAGGCTTCAATCGTAGTTGCCTGCATAGGCGGGGCTGTTGCGGGTATGATTTATGGCATCACCATACCGTATGGTAGACCAACGATGATCCATGGGCTTGCATGGGGGAGCGCGATAGCCACAGCGTCGAGCATAACATCGTTCGTGCTGCACTGCAAGTCGATCAAGGAAAAAAGGCTTGCTGGAGAGGAGATGACCCTGATTATTTATGACTGACAGGGTTAAGCGCAAGATAAAGTATTACTGATTGGACGGTATGCGATAAGTGGCGTCCCCCCGGCACACTGGCGACGGGTGGATGGAGGACTACATGCTGTAGTCGATAAAATCCTTTACTGCATCTGAAACGGGCTGCGGCTTCACACCGAGTTCGTCGCACATCTTGCGGTTGCAGTAACTCTCGCACACAAGCAACTGGTCGATGTTGCGGCTTGTGAACGACACGGCGAGGCCGCACCGGTGCAGGAGGTCGCCAAGCATCCCTGCCGCCTTGCACAGCGCCACCGGAATGGCAACCACACGTTGCTTGTAGCCGCCTATCGAGGACTCGATTTCATAAAGCTGCCTGAACGTGAGGTTTTCGCCTGTGGCAAGATAGCGCTCTCCTCCCCTACCCTTTGACAGCGCGGCCACAGCAGCCTCGGCAACCGTCCGCGCCCCCACGAAACTCTTGCCACCTCGCGGGATGAAGAGCAAACGTTTTTTCCACCCCACAAGCAACAACCTGCCCGACGACGGTTTCGCGTCATACCGGCCAATGATAAAGCCAGGATTGATTATCACAACCCTCACATTGCTGTCTGATGAGAGCAGGAGACGCTCGCCTTCGAGTTTGCTTTGGGCATAATATGACTTTGCAAAGGGCGGCTGCATAGGCTCGTCCTCGCACGCCAACCCATTCCTGCCCTTGTACCCTATAGTGTTGGCTGTGCTTACATGGACGAGCGTTGTTACATTGCCGGCCTCTGCAGCACGCAGCAGCGCTGCGCACAAGTCGCGGTTTACAGGATAGTAGTCCTCCCGGTGCCGGTGCGACATGTCGGTGTCGCCCGCGCAATTGATTATGGCATTGCAGCCCTGCGCTGCGCCGCGAAGGGTTTCAAAATCGGTCACATCGCCTTCGGCTATGTTGCATTCCCCGTCGTAGCGGGAGAAGTCAACCTTGACACCTTTCGGATTTCTTACCAGGGCCACCACTTGGTGACCTGCCGACAGCAACACTTCGAGAACATTGTTTCCGAGCAGCCCCGTGGCGCCGGTCAAGAGTACTCTCATCTCTTCTTCGGGCGACGGAAACTGAAATCGTACTGCAGCTTGACACCGACATTCATCATGCGCAGACTTTGCACCGCATTGCTACGGAGAGTGGGGTTGGCTACAATCTTGCCATCCTGCCGCGACACAAGCGGCTCCGAGTTTTCGGGATGGCACTCGTTGAAACCGAATTCAACATACGCCCCTATTCCGAGTGCGTCGCCCCGCTCCCTGCCTACACGATAGCCGGCCTCGAGAAGGCTTGTCACAAAAAACGGCTTGAACGTGTTGCCGCGCGCCGAGCAGTCGTACGGAACAGCCTCGATGTGCTGAACGCCTGCACCCTCGGCGGGGATGGACACCGCGTTGTTTCCTATCGAGACGCACTCTGTTTCGGTTTTACCGTAGGTGGAGGTCTCGCGCAACTTCAGCGGTATGTTGAATTTGGCTCCGGCAACAGCATACCAGTGCTCTCCCTGAAAAGCCAATCCAACAGGTATGCCTACACTGGTCAAGGTGTAGTCCGACACTATGTTCTCGGTAGTGGTGCGATAGTCGGCATCGACGGTCATCGACTCGCCTCGCTCGATGTTAGTCCACACCTGCACGGGCTCGCTACTCTGCAGCGTGTAGCTCGCCATCGTGTACTTGCTCATGTACATAGAGAGGTCGCACCCCAGATGGAACCCGATATGATCCGACACGAAATGTGTGTAGCACAACTCCACACCCATGCCGAGGCCGCCAGGCGTGGTCTTGAGTTTTTCGCTGTTGACCAGAAGGTTGGCATAGCCCAGCTTTATCGAAACCGTCAGATGACTTCCCTCCACGATTGTAAGTGGTTTTTCTTGTTCCTGGCCTTCTTGTGCAATGGCAGGCACCATTGCTATCGTGAAGATTGTCAGCGACCAAGCGGCCAAAAAGCTTTTTATTGTCATGGGTTATGCGAATTACTGGTGTTTGAAGAACGGTGGCGATGGCCGGACGATTAATAGACGACAATTCGTTTCCCGCCTGTGGCGGCTTTTGATTTTGAATCCCTTAAAGTCATGATATACGAGCCTCGCTCAAGGTTGCAATTGAATGTCACAGAACTGCCGTCCACCGGCACACTGGCTGCAATACGACCCTCCATGTCGACAATATCGACCGACAACCGGCTGCCGGCCAACGGCCACTGGCCGCTGACTTCGACATTCAGCCTGCCGCCTTTCTCAACCGGATTGGGCCACACTCTACATTCAAGTCCGGCAGCCTCGTCTATGGCGTTGCTGATGCATATCTCGTTGGTGGGGAACCAAGTGCCCTCTATCATCGTCCACACTTTGTAGCAGCCGCTGAGCTGGCCGTAGGTGTCGAGGTGGTAGGTGTCGTCGTGGAACCCGTCGATAGTCTGTCCGTCGTGCTCCCAGTAGATGCTGTCATACTCCACGCGGGTGTTGTCGCCGAAGGGGGAGTGGTTAAGTATCAAGACATTCTTGCCATAGGCATAAAGCTGCGGCATCGGGGTGCCCTGTGGTGTCACGAAAAGGTGGAGGGTCACGATACTGTCGCACCCCACCCCGTTCTGGATGACGTAGACATAGTCGCCCGTCGCGGTGTAGGTGCTGTCGTAATAGATATAGCTCTGCGGCGCGTAGACGAGCGTGTCGCCTATCGAGCTGTATTTCACCAAAAGATGGAGTGTGTCGGCATTCTCGCACTCGTTGGCGGTATAGAGATACACATCGTCGGTCGACTCTCTGTAGACCGACCCGTTCCACACAAGCGAGTCGCACACCACGGCGGACTCCGCCTTGTAAACGGGGTGGTTTATGCGAATGTGCCAGGCATACTGTGTGTCACATTCCATGCCGATACCGGGCACCGTGTCATAGACATTGTCGCTGGAGGTGTATTCAACCCCTCTGAAGGTGTAACTGTCGCATGCCGTGACAACCGTGTCGGCACGGTTGATAGTCCCCGTCGTGTAGCGTAGATACACCACACTGTCGAGGCCGTCCGAGCTTGTCAGCAATTGCGATGCGAGGGTGTCGTGGCTGATGGTCGCCACGGTGCTGCCGGCCACAACCCAGCCGTAGTCTCCGCAGCCGGTCACATAGGTCGTGTCGCGATAGGTGGGTTTCAGCACCAGGGTGATGCCCACTATGCTGTCGCAATTATACTGGTTGTAGAGCATACGGCTGCGCGTTGAAGCATAGGTGAATGTCACCCCCATAACGGTGTAGGGCAGCTCCGACTCGCGGGCATACACGGTAGTGTCGGTCCTGCTCGACGGGCTGACCGTTATGTGCAGTATCAACGTGCTGTCGCATCCGTTCACGGTTTGCGAGCGCAACGTGTCGTCCATAGTGTAGGACGCGTCGGTCGGCACCTCGGCCACCTCTATCCGGTGGTTTCCATACATGTAGTATATCCCCTCGTCGTCTTCGTGCAGGCGGCTCGAACAGATATTCAGGCTGCGCGAAAGGTTGTAGGAACGGTTGATAGTCAGCATGAGGTAGGTTGTGTCGAAACACTGCACATCGTAGACGCGCCCCCATTCTGACTGCGGAGTGAGGTAGGTTCGTGTGCCCGTGGTGTGGCCGTCGAATTCTATGTTGAGCCCGTGCTCGGCATACGTGCCCGCAAACTGGCATATCGTGTCGTAGACAAAGTGGCTCAGCGGACGGTAGATGGTGATGTCGAGCCGCTCGGTATCAGCACAGCCCACGAGGTTGCGCGGCATAACCTGCGTAAGTGTGACGGTGGTGTCGTCGCCGCTGAACGTGTAGCTGCGCAAGTCCACGTGATTGATGACGGTGTCGTAAAGGCTTTCGTCGGCACGCCGCAGTGTGAGATGCCATTCATAGTAGTCGCCGGTGCTTCCCTTGCAAAGCTGGTCGGTGGTGGTGTGCCACCCTTCACGCGAGGGCTGCACGATGTCGGAGTAGTGGAACCTGGCACGCGGCAAGAACGGATAGCGCCCCGCGATACCGGTGCATCGCATTATCGACGAAGCCGTGCGCGACGACCCTTTGAACGAGCAGGCCCCGCTCACCGTGCCGGCCTCGCCTACTGTCACATCGACAATCAGGTTGCCGCCCCGGTAGTCGTAGGGGCAGCCAAACGTGATGGTCATCAGCTCGCCCGTTGCATCAAGGTTGCCGCTGAACACGGTTGTGAAATTTATGTTGTCGATAAGCGTCGAGTTCGCGAAAGCATCCTGCTGAACAGTTGCCATCCTCACCTCGAACCGGCTGTCGAACGCAGCCGCTGCCGCGTTCTTTGTGTAAAAGTCCAATCCGTCGATATACTTGTCGACCATCGCCGTGAGCGAGTCGGCGGGATATATCATCTGCGAGTGAAAGGAGGCATCGGCCGCCCGTGCCCCATACAGAGGGACATAGTTCGACGAGGTGTTCGTGCCTCCGACCACGAGCTCATACCCTTGCGCCTCCAAGCGGGGGATCAAAAGAAAAAAACAGGCAAGAAAAGCGATGAAAATATATGCTTTCTTCATCAGTATATACTATTTGAGAGTGCAAAGATACAAAAAAATTTGTATTTCTGTACACTGCAACCGTTGGCCGTCGGTCAGAGCGGCTCGCGCGCCTTCCTATACGCGTGAAAGCGGCTCGCTCAGAAGTTCCACCTGAAACCCTCGAAGCTGTCCCGGACTGTCTCGTTCTGCTCGGCCGAAAGCTGCTGAAGATGCCTTATGCGCTTCATCCCACGTCGCCACATCTTTATGTCGAACAGGATGAATACCACGAAGAAGGCGAGCGAGACCATCCATTTCAGTCCGCCCTCGTCCATACCCTCGGGAATCATGAGCAGTGCGTCGAACGTGCCGTGGAAAAAGACCGGCACGAGAAAAGCGTAAAGAAGGTAGCGGCGACGGCGGTTCTTGGCGAACTTGGCAAGGGCGAAATAGTAGCCCATCATGACTGCGAACAGGAAATGGCCGGGAACAGAGAGCACGGCGCGAGTGATGGCCGTAGACATCGAATCGCTGTAGGAGTCGCCGCTGAAAACATAAAGTATGTTCTCAACGCAGGCAAAACCCATCGACACATACACGGCGTAGACTATGCCGTCGAAGTACTCGTCAAACTGCCGGCTGTTCCAAACCAGGAAAAACAATATCAGCAGCTTGAACAACTCCTCGGAAAAGCCTGCCACACAAAACCCGTTATACAGCCCCCGCAGGAGCGCACCCTCGGGCTGGAACTGCGACAGGGACGATTCGAGCAGCGCGGCCGGTATAGTGGTCAAAGCCCCGCACGCAAACACAACAAAAAGTTTTCCAAGTGGCTCCTTGTTGATTTTGTCGGAACGATAAATGGCATAAAGAATGACTATTACCGGCAATACAGAGGCTGCTAAAAGTGTATACATTGTGCGTTGTGAATTGGTAATTGTGAATTGGTGAATTACAGATGCAGTTGCTGGCGGACATTCGCTAATTGCCAAGCACTTTGAGCGTTTCGCCTTTCTTTTCCACTATCTGGCGGTAGAACCAGTCGGGGTATTTGGGTTGGTCGGGCGACTGGCTGACACCGGTCTCGGTGGTTTTCAGGCGTCCGTTCTCCTCGTGCTTTATGTTTCCGTCTATATATTTCATAAGCAGCAGGTGGTCGAGTTCGGTCCATCGTTTCATCATCTGGTCGGCCCAGAGGTTGCAGGTGCGGTTGAGCTCGGCTGTCACGCGGCCCTCGTTCTGCACCGCATCGAGGCGTCCGTCGCAACGGGCAACCTCTTTCACAAAGCCGCTCTCAAGCTCGCCCTGCACCTTCCGGATGTCCTTTATCATCGCGTCGTAGCGCAGGTAGGCAAAGTTGCTGACGCGGTTGAAGAGCCAGAAGGCCGCCGTTTCGGAGTATTGAGTCATAGAGCCGTTGCCAGCCTCGAAGCATACGGGGATTTGAGTGACACCGCAATACATCGGGCAGTAGCAGGTCGAATAGGTGTCGTCGACGCCAAACCAAAGTATGCCTCCCACCTTGTCGGGCAGCCATGAGCGGCATTGTGCTACAAACGAAAAGCCCGTCTGCTGCGTCGATGTGGCCCGCTCGTGAATGTATTTCTGTCCGTCGACCTCCCAAGTCATAGGCCGCCAGCGATAGGGGCAGTGCCAGGGACCCGCACCCGGGTCGTCGCTCATATCCATCGGCGTGCCCTCGAAATGGTCGCGCATAAGCGCCATCACCTCCAGCACGTCGATTTTGTGGTCGGGTTGTATCCACAGGGGCAACCGCTCGGCCCGTATATTGCCCATGGCGTAGGCCTCGTAGCGTTTCATGTCGGGGGCAACGCGGTTGAACATGGCGTAGACGCGTGCATCACAAAACCTCGCCCCGTCGAAGGTGAGGGGGTTGTAGGTGTCGGCAAACGAAAAGTCGGCATCATTACCCGCAAACCAGCCGTTTTTACGCGCAAACGACGCCACGTCCGACGAGTAGACACACTCCACCTCTGCATTGAAAAGCTTTGCCAGGTTTTTGTTGCTGACGTTCTTGCTGCTGCCTTTCCTTTCCCACGGGAAAGTGGTGATGCGTGCCTGGTTGGCATGCCCGCACACAAAGCCCTCGGGCACCCGTCGTGCCACCCAGACTGCCCCTTTTTCCTTGCCTTTGCTCTGGATTTCGTAAATCCACACCTCGTTGGGGTCGCACAGCGAGAAACTCTCGCCGCCGCTGCCATAGCCGTATTCCTGCACCAGCTCGTCCATCACCTTGATGGCCTCGCGGCAGTTGCGGGCACGCTGTAGCGCCACGTATATCAGGTTGCCATAGTCGATGCCCTCTGCATTGCCGTGGCTCAACTCCTCACGCCCGCCCCAGGTGGTCTCGCCTATGGCCAGCTGGTGCTCGTTGATGAAGCCCACCACCGAGTAGGTGTGGGACGGCTGCTGGATGGAGAGACGATATTTGCGGCTGCCGTAGTCGTAGATTTTGAGCATCTCGCCCTTTGCGTGGTCGGCGGCCGGACAGTAGCGCAACTCGCCGTAGCGTACATGCGAGTCGGCGGCATAGGTAATCATCGTGCTGCCGTCGGCCGTGCTGCCGCGCGTGAAAAGGAAATTGGTGCAGGCCACCGCTTCAAGCGCAGCCATACAAAGGGTCAATGCCAAAAGTGCAGTCTTTTTCATGATTTTCAGGTTAGCATATCGGGGACTCAACAAGGGTAATGGTGTGCCGGGCACTCCGCATTATTGACGATGTTTTCGACTAATAACGTGATTTCCTATATTCTATTGCCTCGCCTCTGAGAAACCTCTTTCTGTGGCTTCGGTTTGACAGTGTCGGGCGGTGCGAAACAACAAAACGTCACTTTTGTCGTTTATGTAGTATTGAACAATAAATTGTAGAAACGGATGAAAGTACGGAATGCCTTGTTGTTTATGGCTGCGCTGCTGTGTGCGCTGACGCTCAACGCGCAGAAAAAGCCCACTACAATAGACTTCACCTTCGAGAACCTGCCTGCCGAGCTGGGCATGTATCTCGACCAGGCCACCAGCCAGGACGACCGCAAAAAAGCCAACGCCAAACTGATACAGCAGTTTGAGCCAATCTACAAGGGCTGGGACGAGAGCACACAGATACGCTACCGCGACATCTGCGTCACGATGCAGAAACTGCGTGTGAAACAATTCCCTGACTTCGCCCACTTCATCGAGGTCACCAACCTCATGGCTACAAAAGGCAGTGCCAACTTCGCCGTGTGGGTCGACTGTCTGGAATTTCTCCAGGCCCGCAACAAGAAAATCAAAGACTTCACCGATTTCGTCGACTTCTCCGAGCAGCTGGAGAACGACCGTATGCTCAACAACGTCCGCACGTCGGTGTGGCAAGCCCAGGCCGGCGCCCAATACATCCTGAAGCTCGAAGGCAAGAACATCGTGGTGGAGTTCCCGAAAAAGATGGAGCTCTACTACAGCTCGGACAAGGACAACGGCACCATCTACGGCACCACCGGCCGTTTCTACTATTTCGACAACAAGTGGTACGGCAACGGAGGCCGCCTGAACTGGGACCGCACCGGACTGCCCACCACCGTCTGCTGGGCCGAACTCAAGGGCTACGAGGCCGTGACCAAGTTCCCGAAGTTCAACGCCGACTCGGTGCTCTTCACCAACACCAAATACTTCACCAAGCCGATACTCGGCCGCGTCGAGGAGGCCCTGTCGGGCCAGACTGAACCGGAAAAATACACCTACCCCAAGTTCCGTTCCTACCAAAAGGACTTCGAGATGAAGAACATAGTCGAAGGGGTCGACTACAGCGGCAGTTTCATGATGAACGGAGCCAAGTTTGTGACCTCCGACAGCAAGCACCCGGCCTCGCTGCTCTTCCGTCGCAACGGCAAGGTGTTCGCACGGGTGCAGTCGGTCAAGTTCACCATCACCAGCAAGCAGATAGCCTCCGAGCGAGCCTCGATGCGGCTCTATATAGGCGAGGACTCCATCTACAACGACGGCATCACCATGCGCTACAACGTGGGCGAGCGCAAGGTGATTTTCATCAACGACTCGAAGCGCAACTTCTACAGCCCCTATGGCGACAGCTACCACATGCTCGACCTTTTCAGCGAGTCGATTGAATGGAAGATGGACAAGGACGAGCTGGATTTCTCGATGATAAGCACCGGCGGGCAGAATTTCGCCTCCTTCGAGTCGGCCAACTACTATTCCTACGCCCGCTACCGCCAACTGCAAGGCATCGAGGAGGTGGGCCCCGTCATCCGCGTCTACAAGTACATGCAGAGCAAGGGCATGGCCTACGACTTCAAGATTGACGGCTTCGCCAAGTCGATAAGCCTCGACGTGAACCAGGCACGCCTGATGATGCACACCCTCGCCAAGGTCGGCCTAGTCACCTACAACGAGGCAACAGACCACGTCTATGTGCAAGAGAAACTGGTGGACTACTACAAGGCCTACAACAAAAACAAGAAACACGACTACGACGCCCTGATGATGCAGTCGGCGGCCAAAGGCACCAACGCCACCATCGACCTCAAAAGCAACGAACTCAAAATACGCGGTGTCGACAAATTCGTGGTCAGCGACAGCCAGGCGGTGGCCATCACGCCGAAAGGCGATGTCACGGTCAGGAAGAACCGCGACATAGAGTTCTCCGGGCGCATCAACGTGGGACGCTTTGTGATGTATGTGACCGACGCGACCTTCTTCTACGACAAGTTCAGCCTCGACCTCCCAAAAATCGACTCGCTCTACTTTTTCGTCAGCGACTTCAAAGACCCCGCGAAGGAACATATCGTTTACACACCTCTCTACAAGCTTGTGGGCGACATCCAGATTGACAAGCCCGACAACCACAACGGACTGACCAAAAACAAGGAGTTCCCCATCTTCACCAGCAAGGAGAACAGCTTTGTCTACTACGACCGACCGTTTGTCGAAAAGGGGGTCTACACGCGCGACAAGTTCTACTACAGCCTGCGCCCTTTCACTCTGCGCAGCCTTTCCGACTTCCCCACCGACAGCCTGGTGCTGAACGGTTCGCTCACCTCGGCGGGCATCTTCCCCGAAATCGACGAGCCGCTGAAAGTGCAGCCCGACTACTCGCTCGGTTTTGTAATCAAGACTGGCAAGACCGGCCTGCCCGCCTACGGGGGCAAAGGCACCTACCACAACACCATCGACCTCAGCTATAAAGGGTTGCGCGGACGCGGCCAGCTCGACTACCTGACATCGGTCACCCGGTCGAAAAACATCATCTTCCACCCCGACTCGATGATGGCGGTGACCGACACTTTCTACGTGGTCGAGACCAGCGGCTTCCCCGACATACGCAACGGCAAAACCAACGAACGCTGGTACCCTTATGGCGATTCGATGCGAGTGGCACAGGTCATGAAAGGCACACCGTTCCGCATGTATCACGACGACGCGCTGCTGGCCGGCCACGTCACCCTGCACCCCGACGGAGCCACTGCCGGCGGACTGGCTACCATAAAGGAGGGCGAGCTCGCCTCGCCGCTTTTCGCCCTGCACCCGATGGATATGGACTCGCGCGTGACCGAGTTCACACTCCACTCGCTGAAGCACAACACCATAGCCTTCCACGCACTGAATATGAAGTCGCACGTGGACTACAAGACACGCACCGCCGAGTTCACCTCCAACGCGCCTCTTGAGCGCACCGAACTGCCGCTGATGAACTATGCGGCCTACGTGGACCGCTTCACCTGGGGCATCGACCGCCAGATGCTTGCCCTCTCGAACAGCAAGAGCAACACGTCGCAGGGTATGGATGCCAAGCCCCTGCGCGACCGCGTGGAGGCCGGCGAAATGCCTGGAGCCACCTTCGTCTCGACCGGCAGCCGACAGGACAGCTTGAAATTCAACGCACTGAAAGCCGACTACCAATACGACCTCGCCGAGATGAAGTGCGACGGGGTCTATGTGGTCAATGTGGCCGATGCCGCCATAGCTCCCGGCGGCGACACCCTGCACATCCGCAAAGGCGGTGCAATAGACCATTTGAGCAAGTCGCAAATCCTCGCCTCGCGCGAAAACAAATACCACCTGGCCTACGACTGCGACATCCAGATCGCCAACGGCAAGCAATATGCTGCCAAAGGCTATATAGACTATATTGACGAGGACAAGAAGAAACAGAAAATCCAGCTGACCGACATCGCGCCTAACGCCAAAGGCATGACCGTGGGCAATGGCTTCATCAACGACGATGCCAATTTCACGCTCAACAGCGCCTTCGGCTTTGCCGGCAAAGTGCGTGTCGAGGCCGACACAATGTTCTATCATTTCGACGGCGGAGTGCGCCTGCTGCACAAATGCAACACCGACCACGAAGTGGGACTGCTGGCCTACGCCGACTATACCGACCCCGAGAACATCCGCGTCAGTGTGCCCGAAATACCCACCGACTGGAAAGGCGAGCGCATAACAGCGTCAATACTGATGCACCCCACCACGATGATGCCCTACCCCGCCTTCCTCACCAAGGAGCGCGCCGCCGACAACGAGCTGATGCACGCCTGGGGGCAGTTGAGCTACGACAGCAAGAGCAAGACCTACATGATTGCCTCTGCACGAAAACAGGAAGACCCTGAAGAGGTGGTGGACCGCTACCTGAAACTCAACACCGAGAGCTGCCTCGTGACGGGCGAGGGACCGGTCAAGTTCAACATGAAAGAGGGGCTGACCCACATCTTCGCCTACGGCGACGCGAGCGTCAGCACGCGCGGCGACCAGTTCGCCCTCTCCACAGTCTTCGGCTTCAGCTTCCCGCTCGACGATAAAGTCGTAGCCTCCATGAGCCAACAGATCACTGACGACCTGCGCCTCTCGGCCGCCAACACCGACAACGACTTGCTGCGCCGTGCGCTGGTATTCCTCGAAGGCGACGAGAAAGGCACCGAGCTCTATTCAGACTATGTCACCACCGGCCAGTTCGACAAAATGCCAAAGTCTGTCGAGAACACCCTGCTCTTCGGCCACATCGACTGGCAATACTCGCCGTCGCTGGGCTACTACTACGATGGCGTGACCTCGCTCCTCGCCATTGGCAAACAGCAGCTCAACCTCGCGACTCGCGTCAAGATGCAGTTCATCACGCGCGGCAACGCGTCGAAACTGACTATCTATCTGCAAATCGCCGCCGACCACTGGTACTATTTCAGCTACGACAGCCAGGCCGGACGTATGACCATACATACCAGCGTGGGCACCTGGGCCGATCAGATAAAGGAAATCCCCGCCGACAAACGCACCGTCGAGTCGAAGGCTGCCAAGTTTATCTACAAGATAGGCTCCTCGCGCAACGAAGTGCCTAACTACCTGCTGAAATTCAGCTCCGACGGCAACGCCGGCATCTCCGCACCATCCTTCAGCAACGACTTGGACGACGAGGAAGGCGACGAGGAGGACGAGGAAACAGAAGAGGAGGACGATGAAGAGTAGCAAACGGCACATTCCATCCTGATTACCACGACCGCTGAACCATGGGCATTGTAGCACGGCAAAGTATCAAAGGCTCGCTGGCGAACTATCTTGGTGTCGCCATTGGGTTTGTCACCACTTTCTTTGTGCTGACCAACTACCTCTCAACGGAAGAGATAGGCCTCACCCGTGTGCTGGTCGACGCGGCCACCCTCTTCGCCGCCTTTGCGCAAATGGGGTCCATGTCGTCAATAATCAAGTACTTCCCCTATTTCGACGATGGCCGCCGCAACAACGGTATGTTTGGTATGAGCCTCCTGCTGCCTTTTGTGGGGTTTGTCCTGGTCGTGGCGTTTCTGCTGGTTTTCCGTGGCCAGATTATCGACATCTACAGCGAGCGGTCGCCGCTGGTGGGCCGCTATTTCTATATCCTGCTGCCGCTGACGCTGTTTGTACTCTATCTGACGGTCTTCGAAACCAACGCCAACGTCCTGATGCGCATCAGCGTGCCGCGTTTCATACGCGAGGTGGGCATACGCGTCATGACGCTCGTGTGCTACCTGCTCTATGGCTACCGTGTCATCAGTTTCGACGTTTTTGTGCTGCTTTTCTCGCTGTCCTACGGGGTGGCCATGCTACTCAACCTGCTGTATCTCATAAAGTTGAAACGCATTTCGTTCCGCTTCGACTTCAAGGCTGCCGACCGGTCGCTTATGTCTGGTTTCCTGCGCTACTCGATTTTCATGACCCTGATAGTGCTGGCCGGCAACTCGCAGCTTATGGGCAGTCTTTTCGTGGGCGCGAAGGAGGGGCTGGCCATGACCGGTGTCTACACCATAGCCTTTTTCATCGCCAACGTGGTCGAAGTGCCTTTCCGGTCGCTGGGAGCCATCAGCCGTCCAGTCGTGGCCGCCGCTGCCAAGGACGGCGACTGGCACAAGGTGAGCAACATCGCGAAGAACGTGTCGCTGCACCAGCTGCTCACAAGCAGTGTCATCCTGCTCCTGATCTGGGTCAACCTCGACGCTCTCTTCGCCGTCATCCCCAACGGCAGCGAATACAAAGGGGGCAAGTGGGTGGTGCTGCTGCTGGGGCTGGCCAAGGTGGTGAACAGCACCCTGAGCATCGGCATAGACACCCTCAACTACTCCAGGTTCTACCGCGCAGGCCTGCCCTTTGTGCTGATGCTCTCGATTGGCATGCTGCTGCTCAACTACTGGCTGGTGGATGCCTGGAGCATCAACGGGGCGGCTGCATCCACTTTGTTCGCCTATATCGCCTACTACATTGTCCTGCTGGCCTACAACCGTGCGAAGCTGGGGGTCTCGCTCTTCTCGCCGTCCGAGCTGAAAGTGCTTGCCGTGATTGCCATGGGGGTGGCCGTCGACGTGCTTTGGCGACTGCTGCTGGCTCCGCTTTTCGCCGACAGCCTGGTGTGGATTCTTGTCGAAGCGGTGCTGAAAACCTCGCTCATCTCCCTGCTGATGGCCACGGCGACCTACAAAATGAAAATCTCGCCACACGTGAACGGGTTGTTCGACAAACTTCTGCACTGGTCGCTGACAAAGTAAACCAGGCCGGCCCGCAATAAAAAAACGTTCGTCGCGTTTCTTACTCTGAACACAACAATAAATGCAACAATATCTCAATCTGCTTGACCATGTACTCAGTCACGGCTGCGAGAAGCACGACCGCACCGGGACTGGCACCATCAGCGTTTTCGGCTACCAGATGCGTTTCAACCTCCAGGATGGCTTTCCGCTGCTGACCACCAAGAAACTGCACCTGCGCTCAATTATCCACGAACTGCTGTGGTTCATCAAGGGCGACACCAACGTCGGCTACCTGCACGACAACCGCGTCACCATCTGGGACGAGTGGGCCGACCCCGACGGCAACCTCGGCCCCATCTACGGCAAACAGTGGCGCTCGTGGGGCTGCGCCGACGGGCACACCGTGGACCAGCTGGCCTCGCTCGTCGACCAAATCCGCCACAACCCCGACTCGCGACGGCTGATCCTGTCGGCCTGGAACGTCGGCGAACTCGACAAAATGGCCCTGCCGCCGTGCCACACGCTGTTCCAGTTCTACGTGGCTGACGGACGGCTCAGCTGTCAGCTCTACCAACGCTCGGCCGACATCTTCCTCGGCGTGCCGTTCAACATTGCCAGTTACTCGCTCCTCACCATGATGATGGCACAGGTCTGCGGACTGCTGCCAGGCGATTTCGTGCACACCTTCGGCGATGCACACATCTACCTCAACCACATCGACCAATGCCGCCTGCAATTGACACGCGAGCCGCGTCCGCTGCCCACAATGGATATAAACCCCGACCGCAAAGAACTCGAGGACTTCGTCTATGAGGATTTCCGCCTGGAAAACTACAACCCGCATCCGCACATAAAAGGCGAGGTGAGCGTATGAAAAACCACCCCCCACTGTCACTATGAGACCCAACACCTACTGCATAATAATGGCCGGCGGCACCGGCTCTCGCTTTTGGCCGATGGCCTCGACCGAGCACCCCAAACAGTTCCTCGACATCATGGGCACCGGCGAAAGCATGCTTCAGACCACATTCCACCGCATGGAACGCATCTGCCCGCGCGAGAACATCATCATTGTCACATCGCGCAACGACGTCCCGGCTGTCCACGCCCAAATCCCCGGCCTGTCCAGCCACCAGGTGCTTGGCGAACCCATACGCCGGGGCACCGCACCCTGCGTGGCCTACGCCGCCAGCATCATCGGCGAGCTGTGCGACGACGCAACCATTGTCGTCACACCGTCCGACCACGCTATATTCGGCATCGAACGCTACGCCGAAAACATCGACCAGGCCGTGGAGACAGCCATCTCTCACGATTGGATTATCACTGTCGGCGTGGCCCCTACCAACCCCAACACCAAATACGGCTATATACAGTATGCCGAAGAGCGCTCGCTGCCTGGCGTCGCCAACCTGCACAAAGTGGTGACGTTCACCGAAAAGCCGCCAGCCGACATGGCTCGCCAATTCATCCAGACCGGCGAGTTCATGTGGAACGCCGGCATACTGGTGTGGCGGCACAAGATTGTGAAGGCCGCCTTTGAAACCTTTCTGCCGGGCGTGGCCAACATTTTCTTCGGCAACCACGAAACCGGGCAGCACGGCATCGGAACCGGCTCGTCGCCCGACGTCGTGGAACGCGCCTACTCCGTGTGCGAGTCTATATCCATCGACTTCGGCATCCTTGAGAAAGCCGAGAACGTGCATGTCATGGAAGCCTCCTTTGGCTGGAGCGACGTCGAGACTTGGGACTCGCTCTACGACACCTGCAACAAGGACACCAACGGCAACGTCATTCTCGGCGGCAACGTCTTCACCTACGACGTGCACAACACGGTGGTGCACATGCCCGACACCGACCACACCGTGGTGCTCGACGGGCTGGACGGCTACATCGTGGCGGCCGACCAAACCACCCTCATGGTGTGCCGCCGCGACCAGGAGGAGCGCATCGTCAAATTCCGCTCGGACGTGGAATTCCGCAAACTCCGCAACCACTGAACGACATCGAGCCAAAGAAACTGATAGATAAAAAATGACAAAGAAAAAGGAAGATAGAACACTGTCATTTATGCCAATCATATCCAATGTCCCCTCATTGGAAAATGTTTTGGCTTCATTGCCCCATACATCTATGTTTGCCCCCGATACACTCACCTCAATCGACTTGTTTTCAGGATGCGGCGGCTTATCCTTGGGATTTCGTATGGCTGGAATACGCTCTATCTTGGCATCAGACATCGACGAAAACTGCGAAAAAACATTCCGCCGCAATTTTCCAGACGTGCCGTTTATCCGAAAAGATATCACCGACATTACTCTTGACGATGTAAAAAGTGTTATCGGCAATGCTGTGCCCGACATCATTGTCGGAGGCCCCCCCTGCCAAGGCTTCAGCCTGGCCAACAAGAGACGTGGCAAGATAGCCGATGACCCACGCAACCAATTGTTCTATGGCTTCGTGAAGTTTGTCAACTGGTATTCGCCGAAGGCTTTTGTGATGGAAAATGTAAAAGGTCTGCTTTCCATGCAGGGTGGGATGGTGATCAAGACCATTATCGATGAGTTTACAAATGCGGGCGACTGCGGGTACAATGTGTCGTACAGCGTACTGAAAGCGTCAGACTATGGGGTTCCGCAGAACCGAGAACGGGTGGTACTCATCGGCATACGCAAGGACTCGGGAGCAAAACCACTATTCCCTCCTCCTCTGCCACAAGCCCATTACCTGACTGTCGATGAGGCTATTTCGGATCTTCCTCAAATAGAAGCGGGGCAAGGGAGTGAGGTGATGGAATATGCTACGGAACCCAAAAACGACTACCAAAGAACAATGAGGACAGCATCGAGATATGTACTGAACCATATCGCTATGAGGCACACGCCTCGCCTGGTAGAACGCTTCAAAGCCATCAAACCCGGACAGTCTCTGGTAGACGTATGGGAGACGCACGGATCGGTGAAACGTGGCGCACCTACAGAGAAGTCGGACATCAAATTCGGCCAGAACAACCAAAGGCTACACGGCGATCAACCGGCACCCACCATAGCTGCCTCGTTCCAGTCAAACTTTATCCACCCACACCTGAACCGCAACTTCACAGCTC
>ERZ842401.1743-NODE-1743-length-30309-cov-10.613043_pt1 | contig 30309 bp, 29 predicted proteins | sample MGYA00521270_ERZ842401 | MGnify/ENA primary metagenome ERZ842401 (study PRJEB31892, sample SAMEA3878208) | bioreactor metagenome | biome: Moose rumen | place: Sweden | collected 2011-10 | study: EMG produced TPA metagenomics assembly of the PRJEB12797 data set... | reverse complement strand
AAGGCTGCGGAAAAGGGTTTAGTCAAACCCTTTTCCCAGTGTACACTGGGAAAAAATTTCGCCACGAAATCACGGAAATCACTTTTCCCTACATAAGATGTCATTTTGAGTGCGAAACAGCCTGCTTATCGTCCGACAGAAAGAACCTGTTTTTTCTATAAAATGAGATGTTTCGCTGCCACTCAACAGACATTTCATCGCTACAATTTCTAAAAACTGATTTCCGTGCCTCCGAACCAGATGTTGAATGCTATTGAAAAACATGCCGTTCGGGTGCAGTATGAAAAACGATAAACCTGTGCTATACTGTCTGTACAAGGAAATGTCGATATGTATTTGTCCTGTGTGGTGTATGCACTTTTTTTGCTCCTTTATGTGTGGGGCGGCAGGTTTGCCGGCCTGAAAAGTTCTCGGCTTCATGAAGATTCGTCGTCTCTTGCTGTGAGCAAGTCGCTCCGGGGAATGGCAGCACTCGGAGTCATCCTGCACCATATTTCGCAGGAAAATGCCTTTCAGATGGCAGGTGGAAGTGTCGGGCATGGCATTCTGGGCTTTTTTGTCAATTCAGGCTACCTTTTTGTGGCAGTTTTTTTCTTTTGGTCTGGTTTTGGATTGATAAAAAGTTTGGAACGCAAAAGCAACTATCTCGATGGCTTTCTGAAAAAGAGGGTTCTGGCAGTGCTTGTCATTCCTTTTTATGTCAATGTCCTGCTGTATGCAGTCTTTCATGCCGTCATAAAGACAAAGATGCCTGTCATGCACTGGATTACCAACTTTGCGGGGCTTACGCTCATGAATGATTATGCATGGTATCCTATTGTTGCTGCAACATTATATGTATCGTTTTACCTGCTTTTTAAAAAACTTCAGAATCGTGCAGCCTGTTATGCAATCATTGCATTAATCATTTTGTTGCAGGGCCTGCTGTTTTGTGTAAGCGGACATCTTGCCTGGTGGGCAGGAGAACGTAACTGGTGGCTTTCGGGAGCTGGCTGGGCGAAATCCAAATGGTGGATGGCATTCAAGATATTCTGGTTTTCCGGGGAATGGTGGGTAAACTCCAGTCCTGCTTTTTTCATCGGAATGTTGTTTGCCCATTTTGAATTTCAGATTCGCAGGTGGTTTGCAAGCCTTTACTGGATAAAGCTTTTGCTCCTTGTTGCCCTTACCGCAGCTCTTTCGGCACTGTCTCTGTATGGACAGGAACACTTTGGCTACTGGACGGAATTCAGTGGCAATGGGCCTGGCATTGCCAGCAAGATGCTTACGTACATCATGCAGATTCCTCAGTCCATGATTGTTGTTGTCCTTTTGTTTGTGGTAATGCTCAAATATTATGCTTCGAACCCAGTTACACGCTTTATGGGAAGCATTTCTTTGGAAACGTACATGATGAACTTGATAGCCATAACGGCATTCCGTTTTCTTTTGTATGGCAGGACTTCTGGAGCGATTCCAGGAGGGGCAATGACTCCCATTTACAAAAGCGGATATTATAATCTTGCCTTGTATGGTGCTGCAGTCATTGGACTGTCAATAATGCTTGCTCTTGTGTACAGGCTTCTGAATCGTCTTGCACAAAAACTTGTAAAAGAATAATCTGTAGCAATATGAGTTTGACAGTTGCAAAACAGTTGTTGACAATGCTCATTATTTGTGTGTTGTCTTTTCTTTTTTCTAAAAAAAATAAATGTGGTGATAGGGAATCGCAGTTTGTGAGCCGTCTGCTGCTTTACTTTGTGAATCCCTGTCTTATTGTAAATGCATTTAATCTTCCGTTTAGTGCGGAAAAACTGCATCAGCTTGGGATTGTCATAGCCATTAGCTTTGCCGTCCACTTGCTTTTTACGGCGGTTGTCATGGTTTTTCTTCGCGATGACATAGAACGGCTCGGTGTCATATTCACCAATAGTGGCTTTATCGGGATTCCGCTTATCAGGGGCGTTTTCGGTCAGACGGGCGTGTTTTACCTTATGGGGTATCTGGCTGTCTTTAATATATACCTGTGGACATTTGGAGAATACAGAATGTCGCACCGGTTCAGCATTAAAAAGATTGTTACGAATCCAAATGTGATTGCAGTGGCAGCAGGAATCGTGCTGTTTTGTCTTCCTTGCCAGTTGCCGTCAGTCATTGCCAGTCCGTTGGGCTATATCAGCGATTTGAACACCGCTTTATCCATGATTTTGCTCGGAATGCTGTTTGCAAGCTATAAAAATGAAAGCGGTGCTTCTTATTATGGCGGGGTAGTGCGAGTGTCTGTCATGCGCCTTGTGGTATGTTCTGTCGTTACCGTCGCCTTCGTTGTTCTGTTGTGGACTTTGTTTTCTTATGTTCCCGACATGCGTCACATACTTTTTGTTGTGCTCATTGCAAGTCTGTGCCCCATTGGCATGAGTGTTTCTTCTTTTGCCTGCATATTTGACAGGGATGCTTCGTATGCAGGACTTATGGTTACTGCCACTTCGGTTGGTTGTGTTGTAACGATTCCGTTGTTTGTAAAGATTGCGGAAATCCTTATCCCGGCACTGTGACTTTGCCCCCGTACAGGACTTTTGGGTATACCGTAAGCTTTAATTTTTTTTCAAGTAGTGCATATCTTGTCATTTCGCGTTCATCGCCAATTACGCAATTTATGCCTGTTTTTCCTGCCCGTCCTGTACGTCCTGCTCTGTGAATGAAAAAGTCTTCGCTTTCCGGCAAGTCCATCTGCACGACATGTGTAATGCCCTGAATGTCCAAGCCTCTGGAAGCAAGGTCTGTCGTAACAAGAATGGGAATTTTTCCTGATTTAAATTGGTCAAATGCTGTTTTGCGGCTCTTTTTATCGGTTTTTGCGCTTAGTCCTGCACATGCAATTTTTTTCCATTGCAGTTTAGAAACTATGTTGTCTATCTGATCTGATCTGCTGGTAAAGACAATGAGTTTTTCTGGCTTTTCGGCATTAATGAATGCCCTGAGTGTATCGATTTTATCCCTTCGTTCGGCAAAAATCGCCCAATGCGTAATGCGCTTTCTAAGGATGTCCTCTGCAGGCAGTTCTACGAGCAGGATGTCGTCTTTGTTCCGTGATTTTAGCAGAATTTTTTTTGTGTAATTGCTTACGGTTGCAGAGTTCCCGATGAGCTGAATGTCTTCTGGCAGCCTTTCGATGAGTCCTTCCGTTGCATCCCTCAGTTCGGGGCTGAGCAGTCGATCTGCTTCATCGAGTACAAGGGCTTTGATGCCGTCTGTCTTAAGTTTTTTCAAGTGAATCAGTTCAAGAATGCGTGCAGAACCGCCTATGACTATGGCAGGCTTTTCTTTCAGGGCTTCTATCTGGCGGCTTAATGGTGATCCTCCGATGAGCAGTGTACATTTTAAATCGGAAATCAATTTGATTTGATTTCGTATTTGCGAGGCTAGTTCTAGAGTAGGGGAGGCAATCAGAAACTGGATCTGCCTGTTTGGATTTTCTTCTTTTGAAAATTTCTGTATCAGTGGCAAAAGATAGGCAAAGGTCTTTCCTGTTCCTGTTTCGCTTTGAAATAGGAGATGTGATCCTTCAGCAATAAGAGGAATGACTTTGCTTTGTACGGCAGTCGGATTCGTAATGTTGATGGCAGAAAGCCTGTCTAAGAGAGGCTGTTCAATGCCCAGCTGTTTAAAATCTGTTGTCATGACCTTACTATAGCACATTTTTTCTGTTTTGTGATATACTTTTAGTACCATGAAAGTTGGAATAGATACATTTGGCTGCGATAATGGCCGATCTGGATTAGGAGCATACCTTATGTCTCTTGTGCCTGCTCTTCCTTTGGATAGCGGCATTCAGTTTGAGCTATTCGGACCCGAAATTGACAGATATACGTACAACGGAGATAAGAGTTTTTCCTTTACCAGCGTAAATATTCCCGACAGCCTTGCTCTTGAACGCCTGTGGCATGCGTTCAAGGTAAATTCATTTGGCAAGAAAAACAACTATGATGTCATTTTATATCCTGCAGGCTCACGTATTTTGCCTGCCCGCTTTAAGATAAAAGGTGTTGCCGTCATTAATGATATTGTAAGCAATTTGTTTGAAAAAACAGATGACTCATGGTACCGAACGAGGATAAAAAAGGCTCTTTCAAGGGTTGACTGCATTATTGCAGCAAGTGAATACATTCGAAAAGATTTGGAAGAGTCTGGCATTTCATGTTCCAACATTCAGGTAATTTACAATGGCATTAATCACAGCCTGTTTTATCCGGGAAGTTCGATTGCAAGCGACAGCAATTCGGTGGACCTAAAGCCCTTTGCCATAAAAAAACCGTATCTTCTTTACGCAAGCCGCATGGTTGACGATAGAAAAAAGCATCTTGAACTTATACGGGCTTTTACACTGTTTAAGGAGCGTACGCATTTGCCTCATCGGCTCGTTCTTGCTGGCAGTGAGGGGGACTATGGTTCTATCGTCCACAAGGAAGCCGGTGCATCGACTGCGTCCAGCGATATTTTTATTACGGGATATTTTCCGCATGATCATTTTCCAGACCTCTATCACAATGCAGATGCATGCATTTTCCCTTCGATTACTGAAGGGGTAGGGCTTTCTGTCATGGAGTCAATGGCATGTGGCCTGCCTGTCGCTTGTTCATCAGCAGGGGCACTGCATGAAATTGCAGGTGAAAATGCATTGTATTTTGATAGCGACAATATTGAAGAATTTGCTTCTGCTATAGAGCGCATTGTTACTGACACGGAGCTTCGTTCCCGTTTGAGCGATGGAGGCATTGACTGTGCAAAAAACTTTTCATGGCAGAAGACGGCAGAAAAAACAGTTGCGCTCCTTTCATCCATTTGCAGAACATAGAACGGTGCCCTAAAAAAGAAAAACCCGGCCGAAACCGGGTTTTGAGTGGACTGAAGTCCTTGAATCCTTGAAATGCGCTCAGGCTGTTTTCTGATCTATCAAAAGAGATTCTGCTGTTGGAATTTCCTTTTGATTTACAATGTCCTTTGTAATTGTCAGTTTTTTCTTTCCTTTTACGCTTGGAATTTCAAACATGATGTCTAGCAGTACCTTTTCAACGATGGAACGAAGTCCACGTGCTCCCGTCTTGCTTTTGATTGCAATGTCTGCAATTTCTGCAATGGCTTCATCGTTGAACGTCAACTCAACATCGTCAATGGCAAAGCTTGTCATGAACTGCTTTGTAATGGCATTCTTCGGTTCAGTAAGGATGCGCAGCAGATCATCTCTGTCAAGTTCTTTGAGCGCACATGTGATTGGAAGACGTCCAATCAGCTCTGGAATGATGCCGAATTTTACCAAATCGTCCGATGTGACCTGACTCAGCAATTCCATGCTGGACTCTTCGCTACGGTGTGTTCCTGTTGCTCCGAATCCTATTGAAGAAGAAGAAAGTCTCTGTTCAATGATTTTGTCAAGACCAACAAATGCACCTCCGCATATGAACAGGATGTTTGTTGTATCAATGTCAATCATTTCTTGGTTTGGATGTTTTCTTCCGCCCTGCGGAGGCACTGAAGCGTGCGTACCTTCCAGAATCTTGAGCAATGCCTGCTGGACACCTTCTCCGCTCACGTCACGAGTAATGGAAGTGTTTTCACCTTTGCGTCCAATCTTGTCTATTTCGTCAATAAAGATGATGCCCCGTTCTGCTGCACTGACATCTCCGTCTGCTGCATTGATTAGTTTGAGCAGGACGTTTTCAACGTCTTCGCCAACGTAACCTGCTTCGGTTAGGGTTGTTGCGTCTGCAATGGCAAATGGAACCTTGAGCTTTTGTGCAAGGGTTTTTGCAAGCAAAGTCTTGCCGCTTCCTGTAGGACCGAGCAGAAGGACATTTGACTTTTCAAGCTTAATGTCTTCCTTGCCTTGTCCTGATGACTTTACGGACAGCTGCTTGTAATGGTTATATACTGCAACAGACAGCACTTTTTTTGCATAATCTTGACCCACAACGTACTGATCGAGGTATTCTTTGAACTCCCGAGGAGAAGGAACGTCTTCCATGTCAATGGGCGTAAGTGAGTGACGTTCGTCATTGAGTACAGTCTGGCAAGCTGCTACACAGTTTTCGCATATATATACATCAGAAGATGGTGATTTTACAACGCGTCTATTTACATCTGCAGGACGACCGCAGAATGCACAGAACTGCTGTTCGCTTTTTCCAAATCCTCGCATGTTTATTTATCTCCCTTTTTGGCGCTAATCATGATGTGATCGACAATGCCATACTGTTTTGCTTCTTCTGCAGACATGTAAAAGTCGCGTTCCATGTCTTTTGCAACATCTTCTTCGCTTTTTCCTGTCTGTTCAGAGAAATATTTTATGGAAAGCTTTTTGAGTCGGATAATTTCTTTTGCCTGAATTGCAATGTCGCTTTCCTGTCCCTGTGCTCCACCCCACGGCTGGTGAATCATAACTCTGCTGGATGGCAGTGCATACCGTTTGCCCACAGTTCCACCTGCAAGCAGAATTGCACCCATGCTTGCCGCCTGACCCATGCAGATTGTCTGTACATCGCATTTGACATACTGCATGGTGTCATAAATTGCAAGTCCTGCGGTTACAGAACCTCCTGGGCTATTGATGTACATGTTGATATCTTTATCAGGGTTTTCGCTTTCCAAGTATAGTAACTGTGCAACGACCAAATCGGCACTTTCATCGCGTATTTCTCCATCAACAAAAATAATGCGATCACGCAAAAGGCGAGAATACAGGTCATACATTCTTTCGCCATTGCCGCTTCGTTCTATGATGTGAGGAACGAGCGCATTCATATATTCATTCATTAATAACTCCACTGTATATAATGTAAACAAAAAAACGGAATGTGGCAAGTGTGCAACATTCCGTCTGAATTGTCATGCAATTTGGAATTAATTAGTTTTCCTGTCCGAGCTTAAAGAGTTCCTCAAAGGAAACCTTGTCACCCTTCTGTACCTTTACTTTCTTGTACAGCTGTTCATAGAGCTTGTTTTCCTTTGCATCGTCAATCAGATATTCCTTTGCACGTGGATCCTTGTAATGTTCCTTGACTTCTTCTACAGTGATTCCACTGTCATTTGCAATCTTCGAGTATTCTTCCTCGATTTCTTCTGGTGTTACGGAAATATTGTTTGCACGGAGCAGTGCATCTACAATGATGCGACTCTTAAGAGCTTTCTCTGTATCACCTGCCCACTGCTTGATCATGTCTTCCTTTGCCTGTCCGCTTGCAGCAATCATTTTGTCAAGCTGCTCAGGCGTTGTCTTGAATTGCTGTGCAATCATGTTCCAACGGCTGTCATTTTCTGCCTGAACCATTGATTTTGGCAAGTCGAAGGGATTCTTTTCCACGAGCTGGGAAAGAAGACTTTGGCTCTTAAGTTCTGAAAGCTTTCTTGACTTTGCAAGCTCAAGGTTTCTGGAAATGTCCTTTTTCAAGTCTTCAAGAGTCTTGTACTTTTCGTTTACATCCTGTGCAAGGTCATCGTCGAGGGCTGGAAGGTTGCGGAGCTTGATCTGCTTGACTGTTACGCTCAGTTTCTTTGTTGTTCCTGCAAGCTCTTTGTTTTCATCATCCTTTACATACGTTTTGGTGATTTCTTTTGTTTCACCTTTTTTCATGCCGAGGACATCATCGTCAATCTTGTAGAGGTTTGCACCGCTACCGACTGTAAATACAAAATCCTGACGTTCTGAACCAGTCTTTACTGCTCCTGAATCGTCAAGTTCCTTGTAGTCTACGGTAACAATGTTGTCTTTTTCTACGACATCATCATCTTTCCTGTCAATAATGACGGCATTGCGTTCCTGAATTGCTTTCAGTTCGTTGTTGAGTTCTGTGTCCCCAACAGTTACCTGCGGTTCTTTAATTGTTATTCCGTCAAAGTTTGTGACTTCTATCTGTGGGAAAATGTCGTAGATGACTGTAAATACCAAATCCTTTGTTACATCCAGTTCTGGAAGTTTGTCCTGTTCAAGGCGAGGCTGTGCATAAGGGAGGGGGCGATAGTCCTTTGCGTCTTCCTGACTGAAAATTTCGTTAAGAGCCTGATCGATTAAGTCTCCAATGATTTCTGCTTTGAGGCTGTCTCCGAACTTTGTTTCAAGAACAGAAACAGGTACATGTCCCTTGCGGAATCCTGGAATCTGAATGTTCTTTGCATATTTTGCAAGATTTGATTTGTAACCGGTAGATACGTCTTCTTTTGCTACGGTTGCAGTCAGTTTTACTGCTGAATTTTCTATTTTTGTGATTTCCTTTGTTACGTTCACTTGGAAGCCCCTTGAAAAATAAAATATCAAAAAAAAAGCGATTCAGAATAATTCTAAATCGCTTATCTTTAGAGCGGAAAACGGGAGTCGGACCCGCGACATCCACCTTGGCAAGGTGGCGCTCTACCACTGAGCTATTTCCGCAAGCTACTTTGTTTACACTGTACAACATCCGCCTCATGTTGTCTGATTTTTATTTACAAGTGTAAATAAAAGTATTGCGAGAGAAGGGACTTGAACCCTCACGCCTAGGGCACCAGATCCTAAGTCTGGCGTGTCTGCCAATTTCACCACCCTCGCATTCTGCAAGTGCCTGACAGGCTAAACGGAGTGTTTTCAATATCCGCTATGAGCGATGGGAGGATCGAACTCCCGACCCACAGATTAAGAGTCTGTTGCTCTACCAGCTGAGCTAATCGCCCGAATAAGAAAATGCGTCCGACACGGCTCGAACGTGCAACCTACGGATTCGAAGTCCGTTGCTCTATCCAGTTGAGCTACGAACGCAATTCATTAGCTACCGTTTGCTGTAGTTCTTGCTGGGTGCCTGGTGGGTTTCGAACCCACGACAACCAGATCCACAATCTGGGATTCTACCACTGAACTACAGGCACCATGTAATCGACATAAAAGACTTTACAGCAAATTGAATTTTGTGTCAACTCGTTTTTTGAAAAAAAATGAATTTTTCTTTATTTTTTTTTTCCTTTCAGTCCGAATGCAACGATGCCGTTGTTCAATTTTCCTATACTGAACTTTTGTATTGACAGTGTACACGTTCAGTGGTGTAAGTATTGAACTCAAGTGTTTGCACTGTGAAAATCTGCTCCTGAAAATTGGAGACAAAGATAACTTGACCGAAAAACTCGGATTTTTAAGCATTTTATTGTACAATTTTTTCTTCTTCTGATATACTTTGAGAATCTGCTGTTCATTCCCATGTTAAAGGAAGGAGATGTCACCGTGAGCATTACAGTCAATATTCGCTATGTGGGCAAAAATGGTTCTGCCCGTGCGTTTGCAAAGAAAATGATGGAAAGTGGTACCGTTGCAAAAATTCGTGCAGAAAGAGGAAACCTTCGTTATGAATATTTTGAACCCCTTTTTTCTGACGGAGAAACCGTGTTGCTGATTGATCAGTGGGAAAGTCAGGCTACCATAGACGAACATCATGCCTCTGACATGATGCGCGTTATTGCTGACTTGCGTGAAAAATATGACTTGCGTATGACTGTTGAACGATTTGTTTCTGATGGTAGCATCCCCGATGCTGACAAGAAGTTCATACGGAGTTAGACGGTTTAAAGAAACTCTTTACAGGCGGGTAGTTTTAAATTATTATAACAATATGAAGAAAAATGCATTGCTTTCTCCGTCGCTGTTGTCTGCTGATTTTTCTAATTTGAAATCGGCCTTAGAAAAAATAGAAAAAAATGGAGGTTCCCTTGTTCATGTGGATGTAATGGACGGGCATTTTGTGCCTCCTGTTTCATATGGTCAGCCGGTTGTTGCATCAGTTCGTTCGTGTACAAAGCTTCCTTTTGATGTTCACCTTATGATAGAACATCCTGAATTGAGCATTCCTTCATTTATAGATGCTGGTGCAGATTATGTTACGTTTCATGCAGAGGCAACGGCTCATGCGGATCGTTGCATACAGATGATTCATGAGCGCGGTAAAAAAGCAGGCATTGCCGTCTGTCCAGCAACCCCTGTCTCTGCCCTTGAGTGCATGCTTCCTTTTGTTGACATTGTGCTTGTAATGACTGTCAATCCTGGCTGGGGCGGTCAAAAATTGATTCCCTATACGGTAAATAAAGTAAAGCAACTTGCTGCCTTGCAGCAAGAACGTGGTTATTCATATCTCATTTCGGTTGATGGCGGTGTCAATGCCGATACATTGCCTGTTGTTTTGGATGCAGGAACTGACATTGTTGTCTCTGGTTCTGCCTTTTTTGAAGGAAGTTTGCAGTGGTGAAGGATGTTAAAAGAGTTATCTTGATAGTAAGTCTTGTTTGTACGAGAGTACTTGCATATTCTCAAAGTTTCCCTTGGTATTCGCTGGGAATTCCCATTACGCCGAGTAGTGAACCTACATCGGAGGATGCACGTTCTGAAAATGCCACAACTCCTGACAGTGAAAGGAAAACTGTTCAGGCAGAGGAGCGTTTGCTTGAAAAGTCTGACAATCCCCTTGTGAATGGATTGGAATCGTACCGCAACAAAGACTGGGTCAGTTCTACTATCTTTTTGCGTCGAGCTCTGTCAGAAAATAAAGATGCAGGTGCGGAAGTACTGTTCATGCTCATAATGAGCGAAATGTACAACGGCGACTATGATTCCGCGGTCAGGGACTGTGATTCGTTCCTTTCTTTGTATCCTGCCAGTTCTCTTGTGCGTAATGTTCAGTACCAAAAAGGAAGGGCTCTCCATTGTACTGGGCAAAATGATCAGTCTGTCCTTGTGCTGAGTGACTTTTGCCATCAGAATCCCACGAGCAGAATGTATCCTTCGGCTCTGTATTGGATAGCCGAATGCTTTTATGACGATTACAACTTTGATACTGCCCGTGGATTGTACGAACAGATTGTAAGCGATTATCCCGAAGACAAGAAAGCTGTAGATGCAAAGTTCAAGCTGGATGCAATATCCCAAAGGGAACGCGAGCAGAAGCTTCTCATGTTGTTAAAGGAGACGGACGAAGAGTATATGTCTTCCCGAGAGGCGTATGAAAGACAGCTGAGGGAATATGAGTCTCAGGATGTCGCAGCCCTTCGAAAACAGTTGAACGAAGCAAACTCCCGTATTGCAGAACTTGAAAAGGGTAAACTCGAAGAATCAGGGGTGGAAAAAGTTTCTGCTGCACCTGCCGTAGTGACGGTGCCTGGAAAGGACGGTACCGTTGCGGAACAACTTGTAACGGAAAACGCCGCTTTTGTGCAACCGTCCGAAGCCAGCAAAAAAAGAAAGGGCATTTCCAGCAATGAATTGCTAAACCTTAAGATTCGTGCCGCCCAGTTGCAGCGGTTGCTCGATGAAAAATATTGTACTTCGGCAGACGGAGAAGGTGAGTTTCATGAATAGATGTGCAAAAACTGCGGCCTGTGTGTTTTTTGCAGTGACAGGATTGTTTTTGCTGCATGCACAGGAAGAGGATGTTTCAGAAGAAAGCTTTGTAGAAACGATTGCTGATGAACAGGTGTTTGATAGTCAGCCTGTTTTTGACAGTATAGACGAATATACGGGGTGGATCTATATGGTTGACAAGCATGCTGTTGCAGAAAATCGAGACGTGCGAATCCGTCTGCGAGGGGATAACGGTACGTTTGCCCTTTATACGATAAATGGCAAGGGAAAAGAAGTTTCCTTGCTTTCGTCAAACCGTTCGCATGCAGGTTCTTTTTTTACGATGAAGGTTGGTCGGAAACAGTATGTCTTGAATTTTGAAGGTGGAGTGACAAGCGAAGCCAGAAAGACGGAACATGGTGTTCAGCTGGTGTACACGGTTCCCAAAAAACTGTATTTTGTGCTTGATTTCAGTTTTCCTAATGAAGACGTTTCTGAGCCGTTGCAGAATATTGTCCGCGTTACCATGTATACGGTCAATATTGGGCAGACTCCCCAGTCTTTTTCCTTAAAGGGAGTGTTTGATACCGTTCTGGGTGAAACGTCGGGCAGGCATTTTTCTACTGCGACAATTGAAAAACTGAACAGGCAGAAGCGCTTTCATGTAATGTCGGATGACAAGTGGATTCGATCTGCAAATGGGAACACTGCCATTCAGTTTATGCTCAATGGAACTGGCATTACTGAACCTGAAGAAGTAACGGTTTCATCGCCACAGTCCCTTGCAAAGTATTGGTTTCCTGATGTCGTTGAATCGCGTGGGTTTGCCACGCCGTCTTCCTACAATGATTCGGGCATAGGCGTAAACTGGAAGACAGTATATTTAAATCCCGAAGAAATGGATGTAAAGGTGTTTTACCTTTCCATTGCAGAAGGCCTTGCTCCCATCTACGAGGGAAAAGAACCTGCGGGACTAGAGTTTCTGTCTGCCCTTGAAAAAAAAGAACCTGTATTTCCCGTATTGCCTGAAAAAGAGTTCGATGCAGAAGATGTTGTTGCACCTGCTGAGCCTGTTGTGCTTTCTCCTGCAGCACAGGCTGTTACAGAAGAACAACTTGATCCTGAATACATTCAGAATCTGATAGATTATATTGAATCCATTCAATCTGAAGAGGATATTGAATCTGAGGAACTTGCAAGTTTAAACAAGGAACTGGACGCTATTTTTGAACGGCTTCGGAGCACGGGAAAAAAAGAATGAATAGGTCTATTCTTCAGTATGCACAAAACCTTATCTGTAGAAGGAAATTTGGCACGGCCATACAGTTGCTGCAAGGTGCAGAAAAGGATTACAAAGGCTCCTTTGAGTTTTACCGCATGTTTGGCATGTGCTGTTTGTATGTAGGTGATATAGATCACGCATCGTATTATTACAATCTTGCTCGTTCCATAAAAATTCAGGATGCTGAGTTGTATATAGGTCAGGCTGCAATCTTGCTTCATCGCGGAGAAGTTGAAAATGCTATTCCCTATTATCTGGAAATTGAAAAGCTTTCTCCTGGCAATAAGATTGCTGCAGAAGCACTGGAATTTCTGCGCGACAATTCCGACCGAACAAGAGTTCGCACACGGCTTCTTGAATTGATTCAGACAGGTAGTATTGAACGGTTTTATCCGCCGATAGGCAGGAATCCTGATTTGATACGGAATGCCCTTGTTACGGGACTGTTACTGGGAGCGTGTGTTTCTGTCGGCATTATCATCGGTGGACATCATGCTGTGCAAAAGAAAGAAAAGACTGTGGTACAACATGAACAGGGCAGTCAGCATGAACAAAACATACGCAATCTGTCGCTGACAGAAAACGAAGTGATGAATCTAACTGACAAAACTGTAGATTCCATGCAGGTTTCGTTTTTTTTGACTGACAAGGAAATAAACAAGGCATATGAAGATGCTCGAAAATATGCTGTGGAGCACCGGGACAATGCAGCCCTTGTTGAAATAAACAGGATTGCTTCCAGCAATGCCAGTTCCGTGATAAAGGCAAAGGCTGAAACCTTAAAGTCCACGCTGTTTCCTGATATTATAGGATTTGACAATTTAAAGGATAATTATTCGTATGAACAGGTCGTAAAAGACCCTGTGCTGTATTCGGGATGCTATGTAGCGTGGGATGGTCGAATTGCAAATCCTAAGGTTATGGACAATGGTTTCATATCGTTTACTTTACTTGTCGGGTATGTAAATAAACGGGATATGATTGGTTCCGTAACAATCGCGTTTGATGAAGCTCCTCCTCGACCACTGGACACCGAAAAACCCATTCGCATTCTCGGTGTCGTTACGTATGATAATGGTCAGCTGGTCATTATGGAACGTTCTTTGTATCAGCCTCTGAAAGACTCTTTGACGCTGGAAGCTCTTCATTAAATTGTATATTTCTGATACATTTTATGAAAAATAATGGTTAAAAATGCTTGTTTATATATACTATTATTAGTATAGGGGCATCTCGAAAAAAACAGTTTTTCGAGATTGCCTGTAGAAAGAAGTTTGTGGAGGAAAAAAGTGGCTAAGGCAACAGAAGAAAAGGCTCCTGTGGAAATGTCAGAAAAACTTAAGGCTCTTGAAGCTGCTCGTTTACAGATAGAAAAGCAATTTGGTTCCGGTTCATTAATGAAACTTGGATCAAAGACTGACATAACGAACGTGGATGTCGTTCCGTCCGGTTCTATTTTGCTTGACGAGGCTTTGGGAATTGGTGGATACCCGCGCGGACGCATCATCGAAATGTATGGACCTGAAAGTTCTGGTAAAACGACTCTTGCACTGCATGCCGTTGCTGAATCTCAAAAACTAGGGGGCATTGCTGCCTTTATTGATGCGGAACATGCTCTTGATCCTGTGTATGCAAAAAATTTAGGCGTAAACATTGATGAATTGTGGGTTTCACAGCCAGATACAGGTGAGCAGGCTCTTGAAATATGTGAAAACTTGGTGCGTTCAGGTGCTGTAGATATTATTGTCGTGGACAGCGTTGCAGCCCTTACGCCTCAGAAAGAAATTGAAGGTGAAATGGGCGATTCCGTAATGGGTCTTCAGGCACGCCTTATGAGTCAGGCATTGCGCAAGCTGACAGCTATTGTCGGCAAGAGCAAGTGCATTGTTGTTTTCATTAACCAGATTCGCATGAAGATAGGTGTCATGTTCGGCAATCCGGAAACAACAACGGGCGGTAATGCATTGAAATTCTATTCTTCGGTGCGTCTTGAAATTCGTCGCATTGAGTCTATTGATGGCAAGGGCGATGAAGATGCAGTCGGCAATCGTGTCCGCGTAAAGATTGTAAAGAACAAGGTTGCTCCTCCATTCAGAAAGGTGGAACTGGATATCTACTTTGGAAAAGGTGTTTCTGCCAGTGCATCAATACTTGATTCTGCCGTAAAGCATGGTCTTATTGACAAGAAGGGGTCTTGGTATACTCGGGGCGAAGAAAAAATTGGTCAGGGAAAGGAGAATGCTGTTGCATTCATTGAGCGAAATCCCGACTATCGTCTGGACCTTGAACATACGCTTCGTGAAAAGTTGTTTCCTGGACAGGTTTTGCGTACAAAAGAAGGTGATGTTGTTACTGAAGAAAAAATTCTTGCATACGAAAAGGAAATGCGGGCAAAAGGTGTTGGCGTTGGTTCTGGCGGTACGGAAATGGATAAGCCTGCAGCTGCTGCCAGTTCTGCTGCTCAAGGATCGGCTACGGCAACGGCAGATTCTGCATCGTCAGCTCCTTCTCCTGCATCGAAGGTTTCAAAGTCCAAGACTGCATCAGCTTCATCTTCTGCTGCTGTTTCTCTTGCAAAGGCTGCTGCCAATGACAAGCCTGTGCCAGAGGATTTGTTTTAGTTTATGCAGGACATCGTGTTAGGACTCGGTTCCAACCGTTCGTATGATGGAAAAACTCCGCAAAAACTGCTGGCTGCTGCCTGTTCGGAACTTTCAGGGCGTGTGGTAGACATGAAAAAGTCATCACTCTATAGAACGAAGGCGTTGTATTACACTGATCAAGATGATTTTTACAACATGGTTGTTGCTGGACGATTTGAGGGGTCTGCTCATGACTTGCTTGATTTTATTCATGGCATTGAAAGTAAATATGGCAGGAACCGTGCAAAAGAAGTAAGGAATGGACCTCGTTCTTTGGATATTGACATTGAACTGTTTGGACAGCAGGTTATACGTGAAAAAAATCTTGTCGTTCCGCATGAACGGCTGTTGGAAAGGGCTTTTGTTCTTGTTCCCCTTGTTGAAGTTCTTCCTTCCTATGCCGAAATTTATGAGGATGCTTTAAAGAAAGTATCTGCACAGGATATTGAAGTGGTGGGGTAAGTACTATGGCAGATGAGTATGTACTGGCAGACAGGAAGTTTACGGCTGGTCAGTTTGAGGGACCTCTTGATTTGTTGTGGAGTTTGATCCGAGAGAACAAGATTAACATCTATGATATTCCTATTGCCGAAATCACAGAGCAGTATCTTGACTATCTTGATTATGCGGTTGAAACAAACCTTCAGGATTTGAGTGAATTTTATGCATGGGCAGCAAAACTCATCTACATAAAGAGTCGGATGCTTTTGCCTGTTGAGGTTGCTTATGATGATGATGAAAATATGGAAGATCCTCGCACGGAGCTGGTTGAGCAGTTGATTGAATACCAGCGGTTTAAAAAACTGTCGTTGCTTATGGAAGAGCAAGAAGAACAGAGCGAGTGGAGTTTTGAACGTAAAAAAATAGAACGGTTTCTTCCTTTTGAGGAAGATGAAAGCCAATGGCAAAAGATGGATACGTGGTCATTGCTTCAGGATATGCAGAAGATTTTCAGAAATTTAACGAGAATGGATTCTTTGTCAGGAACGTTGAATATCAGTGAGGATATTACTCCGAATGAAAAGATTGCCCTTATGAACGAGTTGCTAGAAGAACAGGGCGAATGCATGTTTACTGATTTGATTACCAGACGCGGCAATGAACTTGACGTAATCTGTGCTTTTATGGCAATCTTGGAAGCTGTAAAATTAAAATTGGCAGACATTTATCAGAATAAGATGTTTGGAGACATAAAAATATGCAGGAAGAAGCAGGCAGCATAGAAATTTCCAGTGTGGAAGTTGCTGCGTCAGAGACTGTAATGCAGAATGAAACTGGTTTAAGTGAAGAAGAAGTGAAGCATAGGGTTGAAAGTAAGGATCAGCTTACATTTGTTCAGGATGATGATGAAAATTCTTATAATGGAACAATTCAAAGAAGAACTGATTTAAATTTGGATAATGAAACGGCATTGCTTGAAACCGTTCTTTTTTTGGAAAGCGAACCGCAGTCAGTGGAAATTCTGGCGAAAATTACACAACTTTCGGAAGATGTTGTGAATGAATGCATTGAGCGGTTAAAAGAGAAGTATGCAAGTCCTGACAGCGGCATAGAAATTTCTCAGATTATAGGTGGATGGATTCTAACGCCAAAGCGTGAAATCTTCGATTTGGTCAAGACACGCTACGGAAAGAAAAATGAAGGACGCCTGAGCAAGGCTGCAATAGAGACTCTTTCCATCATAGCATACAGTCAGCCTATTACGAGAGCTGAAATTGAAAGCATTCGGCATGTCAATGCTGACAACATGATGCGCATTCTTTTGGACAGAAAGCTTATTAAAGAATGTGGGAAAAAGGATATTCCAGGAAAGCCTGCCCTGTATGTTACAACAAAAGAATTTCTTGAATTCTTTCATTTGCAGAGCATAGCAGATCTTCCTCAACTTGATGAGGCTGAAAGCGAGAGGTTTGAACTTGCACGATAACGAAACGAAAGATGTAATGAGGCTGCAACTGTATATGGCACGTTCTGGTGTTGCCAGCCGCAGGTCAAGCGAGGCTATCATTCTGGCCGGCAGGGTAAGCGTAAATGGAACCGTTGTAACTGCATTGGGAACGAAAGTGAGTCCCTCTGATACGGTGTGCGTGGATGGAAAGGAAATTCATCCCGAAGAAACAAAGAGGTATGTTTTGTTGAACAAGCCCGCCGGTTATGTGTGTTCTCTTTCTGATGAAAAGGGAAGGGCGGTCGCTGCTGATTTGCTGAAAGATACGTATTCCGAGCGGCTGTATAACGTTGGTCGCCTTGATATGTTTTCAAGTGGTCTTATTATATTCACAAATGACGGTGATTTTGCTGCAAAACTGTCACATCCTTCTGCAGAAATGGAAAAGGAATACATAGTTGATACAAGCCTTCCTTTGCCACGGGGACTTTGCGATGATTTTGTAAAGGGCATTCGTGTTGACGATGTGTTTTATCGGTGCAAGGAAGCTGAAGAACTGAACTCCCACAGGATGCGTATCGTGCTGGTTGAAGGTAAGAACCGCGAAATTCGCCGTGTATTTGAATCGTGCGAAGTCGGCATAAAAAGCTTGATGCGCATTCGCATAGGGTGTGTTGGTATTGGCGGCCTTCAGTTTGGAGAATTCCGCGATTTGACGCAGGCTGAAATTGTTGCACTGATTCGTTTGTGTAAAAGTTCTCAATATTAAGGAAATTAAGGCAACTTCTAATAAAAAAGAGGAATATATATGGTTATTGCTATTGACGGACCTGCTGGAACAGGAAAAAGCACTGTAGCTCATGCAGTTGCAAAGGATTTGAACATTGTGTACCTGAACAGCGGCAGCTTTTACCGTGCTCTTACGCTTGCTGTTTTGAAAGCCGGACTGGATGTTGAAGATACTGATGCTGTGATGAATTTGGTAAAAAAACAGAATCTGGACTATGTGAATGCACGTCTCATTCTGAATGGAAAGGATGTGGAAGCTTTGTTGCATCAAGATGCCGTGGATGCAAATGTATCTAAAATCTCTGCCATTGTTGAGTTGCGGCATTTCGTAAACGACAGGATGCGTCAGATTGTAAAGAAGCTTGACATAATATGCGAAGGCCGTGACATGACAACAGTTGTTTTTCCAAATGCAGAGTTCAAGTTTTATCTTGATGCAAGTGTTGATGTTCAGGCAAAACGACGTTTTGATCAGGGTGTAAGCAATCTTTCGCTCGAAGAAATCAAGCAGGCTATCATAAAGCGTGATGAAATGGACAGAAATAAGACCGAAGGATCATTGAAAAGAGCTAAAGATGCACGATATATTGACACATCAGACTTGACCATAAATGAGGTTTGTGAGATAATCAAGGCAGAAATCAATACTAAAGGATCTATCATGGCACAGAAGGAAGTGGACCAGAATGTCGAACGGGGCTCCAAGGACGACATTCACACACAATTAGAAGAGTCAATTAACAGAATGGAGCAGGTTGAAGACAACGCTCTCGTAACAGGCAAAGTTGTTCAAGTAACAGAAGATACAGTTTTTGTAGATGTAAACTGTAAATCAGAAGGAAAAATTCCTCTATCTGAATTTGGCGACGAAAAACCTGAAGTTGGCAGCGATATTACTGTCTATCTCATCAATCAGTTTGGAAAAAATGGACCGGAAGTTTCAAAACTCAAGGCAGATGAAAAGTGCCTGTGGGAGAAATTCAAGACTGTGTTTGGTGAAAAAACAGCAGTTGATGGTAAGATTGTTTCCTTGACAAAGGGTGGCTACATGGTCGATTTGGGGGGCGGAATCAGTGCATTCCTTCCAATCAGCCAAGCAGACAGTCAGAAGGTTGAAAAGGCTGAAAAACTTATCGGTACAAAAGGCAAGTTCTATATAGAGCGTCTTTACAGCGAAGGTAGAAGAAACGTTGTTGTAAATCGCCGCAAATATCTTGAAGAAAGAATCGATACTGATCGCGAAAAATTCTTTAGCGAAGTAAAGATTGGCGACTCTGTAAAGGGTGTCGTAAAGTCATTTACGAGCTTTGGAGCTTTTATTGATTTGGGTGGATTTGACGGACTTCTTCATATTAATGATATGAGCTGGGGACATGTAACCCGTCCCAAGGACTTTGTAAAGAAAGGTCAAGAAATTGAACTGAAGGTTATTCGTCTTGATCAGGAAAAGAAGCGCATAAATCTTTCTCTCAAGCATTTCTCTGAAGATCCTTGGCTCCACTTTGAAGATAAGTATCACGTAAATGATGTGGTAAAGGGTAAGGTTACGAAACTGACTGAATTTGGTGCTTTCATTGAACTTGAAGAAGGCATCGAAGGTCTTGCCCATATTTCTGAATTCAGCTGGACAAAGAAGATTAACAAGCCTTCCGACATGTTGAAGGAAGGCGATGAAGTAGAATGCATGATTCTTGGATACGATATTCAGGCTGGTCGTGTATCTCTTGGCTTGAAGCAGGTTACTGCAAATCCATGGGATACTATTGCAGAAAAGTATCCGGAAGGAACGAAAGTTCACGGTAAGGTTGTAAAGATTACAAACAGCGGTGCATTCATTCAGCTCGAAGAGGGAATTGATGCATTCCTTTCAGGAGAAGATCTTTCTTGGACAAAGAAGGTAAAGCATCCTGGAAGCGAAATCAAAGTTGATCAGGAACTTGACGTTGTTGTAACTGAAGCTGATTCTGAAAACCACAGAATTCGCGTTGGCGTAAAGCAGCTTACAGATAATCCTTGGAAAGAATTTGCTTCTCAATATAAGCAGGGAAGCACTCTTGAAGGTGAAGTAACATCTATTACTGATTTTGGAATCTTTGTAAAGGCTCCAAATGGAATTGAAGGTCTTGTAAACAAGGCTAACATTACAGATGATAGGGAAACACCTTTTGAAGAAGCTGTAAAGAAATTCAATGTTGGTGATAAGGTAAACGTATACGTAGTGTCCATTGATGTTGAACGAGAAAAGGTTGCTTTCTCAATCAAGGAATACAAGCGTGCTCAGGCTCGTGCTGAAATCTCTCAGTATATGTCATCAAACAGTGATGATGACGGTGGATATACGATTGGTGACAGTGTTAAGAATCACAAAGAATAGGTTGATTTTTTAGCATAAGATTTTGAAGGCACATCACTGTCTGTATGATGGTGGTGTGTTTTTTTTGTTTTTATGTTATACTGATAACATGTATCATGTGTTTATTGCAAACAGTGCCCTTATGCTGAATCTTTTGCACGGACTTGATGATATAGCGTCTTCTCATTTTCCTGTTTTGATTTCAGGAGAGCACGGTGTCGGCAAGGAGCTTGTTGCAGAACAGATTCACTTGAAAGGTTCTAATCGGAATTTTCCCTTTGTCCGAATACAATGTAGTAATGCTGATGATGCTGTCGTTGATGAAAATAGACTGGCGGAAGGTACTTCGCTTTTTTTTGATGAAATTTCATTATTGACTAAAAATCAGCAGGAACGCCTTTTGCATTTGATACAGGAAAAACGTTTCCCTCAAACGCTTCGAATGATTGCATCTACAAGCAAAGATATAGAAACTTTTGTTGACGAAGGTTTGTTTGACAAAACTCTTTTTTCATATTTAAATATTCTTCCTGTAACGGTTCCAGCCCTTCGTCATCATCGTGATGATGTCGAAGCTTTGGCTTTGTATTTCATGCGCATATATTGTCGTGCCATGAACAAAACGGTAGACAGCATATCCGCTGTTGCACTGAAACTGTTGAAGGAGCATTACTGGCCTGGAAATGTGCGGGAACTCAAGAATATGATGGAACGTGCCGTCATGCTGTGTTCTGAAAAAACATTGGATGCTGATGATTTTCCATTGATAAAAAATGAGCGTTCAATTGTTGATGAGTCATTGAATGCAAGTGATCGGAGCTTGAAAACGTCTCTTGACAGATTTAAAAAACAATATGTCATGGAAATACTGAATGAGACACGGTGGAATAAAAGTGCTGCGGCACGCATTCTTGATGTTCAGAGGACGTATGTGTTCAGGCTTATGAAAGAATTGGATATTTCTCAGGATTAGTGTTGTAAGGTTTTGACAAAGTCATGTATTTAAGTTATAGTATACTCCACAATTTATATTGATAGTAATCATTTGGAGATTTATAAAAATGGCAGACAATGTACTTTCATTTGAAATGAAAAAGGAAGATGTTGGAGCTCAGCAGAAAGTTGAAAATTTCATTCTTCGCAACCGCAAGCCCCTGCTTTACATCTTGGCAATTCTTATTGTTGCAGTTATTGCAGTATCGGTAGTGTTCTGTGTTTTGGATGCTGGCAGAAAATCGGGTTTGGATGCTATAGATGCTATTGAAAATGTATATACAAAGAATAATGAGTCTTTGAGCGATGCAGAACTTTATTCTCGTCAAGATACGGCGCTTGATGCTCTTTCTCCTTATCTCGGTAAAAAAAATATTGTTGGAATCCGTGCTTCAATGCTTGCTGCTGAAATTTATTTTGAGCGCAAGGATTTTTCAGCTAGTCTTGCACAATGGTTGAATGCAGCTTCTTACAATGAAAAGTCTTATACGGCTCCTATATGCTATTATAATGCAGCTGCATGCAGTGATGAAATTGGAAATGCGGAAGATGCAACTTCCTTCTATGCAATGGCTGCTGAAAAGAAGGATTTTTATCTTGCTTCCCATGCTCTTTTTAACCTTGGTCGTATAAAGGAATCTTCTGGTGATTATGCAGGTGCTGTAGAGGCATATCAGAAAGCTGTTGATTCTTATTCCGGTGATGATTATGCAAAATTGTCTCAGAGCAGGATTATTGTCCTTAAAGCTGATGGAAAAGCTGACTAACGATTACTAAATGTTTCATAAGTGTGTCTGTTGTGTTTTTGCAACGGTAATGCTTGTCATTGCTGTTGTGGGAACCGGCTGTGGGGTTGATACGGTTGATGAATATTTTGATCCTCCAAAATCTGACGGACACATAGTTCATTGGAATACAGCAGATAGAATTCAACATTATTATAGTTTTTATACCACAGAAGTAAACAGTGGTTCGGAAGTTGTTTTTTTGGGAACTGATGTTTACTATAAAATCTATACAAACGCATCTTCGATTGATAGCATTACTAATTCTGTTTCTGCACAATCAGAAAATGCACAGTTGTCCTATCTCAAAGGACGAGGTTACAAGACCCTTCTGCTTCAGGGAACGACACCATTTCCTCTGATAAAGTCAACAGGCTCCAATAGAAGGGTTGAAATAAGGCTTGCTTCCTATTCTCTGTATGAGCGTAAGGTTAAGATTGGTTCGTCTGAGGTGGGAATCCCGTGGCGAAACAGCGTTAATGCTGGCTTTCAGTTTGGTTCTGGCTCAGGTGCAGATGTTCGCCCTGCGAATGGAGATACGGATTGTTCCGTGGCATCATCAGCTGATACCTATTATGTTGATGCCTATGCCGTGTCCATTGGCAGAAATACATCTGACAGTACGACCTATTACAGTTCTGTCCTTCATTTAGGTGTCATACCGATATCATATCCGTGGACATTGAATTAAGGGATCCGAGAGGTTCTCTTAATGATGTGGAACAGACATAAAATTTTTTTGAAATAAAGAAAAAACATCTTGCACAAAAAGTACTTACGATGTAATATAATACTGCTTTGGCGCTTTAGCTCAGCTGGATTAGAGCATCTGCCTTCTAAGCAGAGGGTCGGCAGTTCGAGTCTGCCATGCGTCAAAAACCTTTCCTTTCGGAAAGGTTTTTTTTATATTATATACTGGAAACTTCGAAAAAATCTGTTTTTCGAGATGCCCATACTATGAGACATGGGTTTCTGCTAGTCATTCTTCATTGACAACCAATTTTATATATGTAATACTTTTTGCGTTAGGGGTAACGCTTTATGAAACGGATTGCTACGATTCAAGATATTTCATGTGTGGGTAAATGTTCTTTGACAGTTGCTCTTCCTATTATAAGTGCCATGGGAATTGAGTGTGCAATTATTCCTACAGCTATTCTTTCAACGCATACTGCTTTTAAGAATTTTACATTTTGTGATTTGACTGACGAGATTCAGAAAATAGTAGGACACTGGAAATCAGAAAACATGCAGTTTGATGGCATTTATACAGGATATCTTGGTTCTTTCCGTCAGATAGACTTGATGTCACGTTTTTTTGATGAGTTTGGCTTAGATAAACTGTTGTTTGTTGATCCATGTATGGCTGACAATGGAAAATTATATGCGGGGTTTTCTGATGATTATGTTGCTGCAATGGCAGGACTGTGTAAAAAGGCTGACATTATTGTTCCGAATATAACGGAAGCATGCCTTTTAGTGGGTATGAAGTATCCCGAAAATTCGTATGACGAAAGTTTTATTGAATCGTTGCTGAAAAAGTTGTCTTTGCTTGGTGCAAAAAAAATAATACTTAAAGGTGTGGAATATCGGCAAGGATTGTGTGGCATTGTTACATATGATGTCTGTTCTGGCAAAAGGACTGAGTATTTTCATGAACTTGTGCCTTTGAAATTTCATGGAACGGGAGATATCTTTGCATCTGTTGCATTTGGTTCTCTTATACGTGGAAAATCTTTGGAGGATGCTGTAAAAATTGCGGCTGATTTTACAGTGGCATCCATAAAAAATACCGTTTCACATTCTGATTACAACTGGTACGGTGTCGATTTTGAATCGGCAATTCCTATGCTTATTGAAGCGCTGAATGCATAGCACTGGGGGGAATGCGTATTGCTTTTATTAATTTTAATGGGTATAATTAATGCCTAGTGCTTTAATGGATAATCTTGATTTTATAGTGGGGTAATGAGTATGGCAGATAATCTGCTTGAAATTCAGAATTTAAGTGTGAATATCGGGGATAAAGCAATTTTACATGATATACAGCTGAATGTTAAGAAAGGTGAAATTCATGTTTTGATGGGACCGAATGGCGCTGGAAAGTCAACACTTGGATACACGCTTATGGGAAATCCTGATTATTCCGTATCGGCTGGCAAAATCATTTTTGATGGAAAAGATATCACTAACGAAACTACTGATAAACGTGCAAAGGCTGGTATGTTTTTGAGTTTTCAGGATCCTTTGGAAGTTCCTGGCATCACCTTGGAGTCATTTATCCGTTCAAGTCAACAGCAGGTAACAGGTGAAAGAGTAAAGTTGTTTGCATTCAAGAAGTCAATGGAAGAATCAATGGATATTCTGAACATTGCCCATGGATATGCAGAACGTGATTTAAATGTTGGTTTTTCTGGTGGAGAAAAGAAAAAATCTGAAATTTTGCAGCTTTTGATGCTTAACCCCAAGCTTGCTATTCTTGATGAAACTGATTCAGGGCTTGATGTTGATGCAGTACGTACAGTGAGCCGAGGAATTGAAGCGTTTCAGAAAAAAAAGAATGGTTCTCTGCTCATTATTACTCATTCAACAAAGATTCTTGAGAGCCTGCATGTTGACTATACTCATGTCATGGTAAAAGGCCATATCGTGCATACTGGTGACGGTTCTTTGGTTAAAGAAATCAATGAAAACGGATTTGAAAAATTCATTCCGCAGGAAATAAAGGATGCGGAACGTAAAGAACGCCTTGCAATAGCCGCGAAAGCTGCCATGGATGCAGTAAAAGCAAATGCTACAAATGGAGGTCTTTGATAATGGCATCTGAAAAGTCGCAGGTTGCAGACATAAATCGTTCTCTCTATGATTTTCGTTATGAAGAAAATGAAAATGATTTCTACAAGATACGTGCGGGACTGGATGATTCTATTGTCAAGCGAATTAGTGATGAAAAAGAAGATCCTGAATGGATGAGGGCATGGAGGTTGAAGTGTCTTTCTATCTACAACAAGACAAATGAACCTGATTGGGGACCTGATATCCGGGATCTTGATATACAGAAAATCGTGACGTACGTTAAGCCAAAAACAGAAATGGCTGCAAAATGGGAAGATGTTCCAAAAGATATAAAGGATACATTTGAAAAACTTGGCATACCAGAAGCCGAACGGAAAAGTCTTGCCGGTGTTGGTGCTCAATATGATAGTGAACTTGTTTACCATAATGTTAAAGACGAGGTGTCTGGGCAGGGGGTTGTGTATACTGATTTTGAGAGTGCACTGAAAGGTGAATATTCGGATATGGTACGTGAATACTTTATGCATCTTGTTCCTCCGACAGACCACAAGTTTGCAGCTCTTCATGGTGCATTATGGAGTGGCGGAAGTTTTGTGTATGTCCCAAAAGGTGTAAATGTAAAGATTCCATTGCAGTCTTATTTTCGCTTGAATGCTGCAGGGGCAGGACAGTTTGAACACACGCTCATAATTGTAGATGAAGGTGCTGACTTGCACTTTATTGAAGGATGTTCCGCTCCCAAATATAATGTGGCAAATTTGCATGCTGGTTGTGTAGAGCTGTATGTAAAGAAAGGAGCGCGCTTGCGTTATAGTACCATTGAAAACTGGTCTAAGAATATGTACAACTTGAATACTAAACGTGCTCTTGTAGAAGAAAATGCTACGATGGAATGGGTGAGTGGTTCTTTTGGTAGCCATATTTCATATCTGTATCCAACGACAATCTTAAAAGGAGACAGTTCGCGCTGTGAGTTTACTGGCATAACCTTTGCTGGCAATGGTCAAAATCTTGATACTGGTGCCAAAATGGTGCATCTGGGAAAATATACTTCAAGCGTTATTAATTCAAAGTCCATCAGTAAGTCCGGCGGAATTTCTACCTATCGAAGTTCCATTGTCGTCAATAAAGAGTCGAAGCATTCAAAGGTTAGTGTAAACTGTGAAAGCCTTATGCTTGATGATCAAAGTCGTTCTGATACAGTTCCAGCAATGAATATAATGACTGATGACTGCGATGTTGGGCATGAAGCAAAAATTGGTCGCATATCGAATAAGGCTATCTTTTATTTGATGAGCAGGGGCATTAGCGAAGATGAAGCGAGAGCTATGATTGTGAGTGGGTTTGCAAATCCTGTCAGCAAAGAGCTTCCATTGGAATATGCCGTAGAAATGAATAATCTTATCCGTTTGGAAATGAAAGGAACTATGTGATGGCTACTATAGATACAGATGTAAATCATTTTCCCTCATTAACATGGAATCATTTGAATATTAATCATACTCATTTACAGAATTATATACAAAAAGGAGCATTGTTTTCTGTTTCACAGCTTCCATCTGGAATAGAGATGGTAAAAAAAACTAAGGGAAAGTTTGATTCAAGCGATGTTTCTGGTGCTGTTTGCACAACGGGATTGGGAAAGAATTTTGATGAACAGTTTGATGCCGTTATGTCAGAGCTAGCTGTTCCTTCCCATTGTTTTCATGTGACAAGGTCAAAAGAGCAGGAGTCAATCGATTCTAACTCTTTTGTTCGGTTGACATATTCAGCTGGTGCGAATGAACATGCCGTGTCTGATATTGTTATTCTTGCCGAAGAAAGCACAGACTCTACCTTTATATTGGATTTCTCAAGTTCGAAATTTGATGCTGGCAGTTTGGGAATTCGTATTCGTGTACATGCAAAGCAATATGCAACTGTTCATCTTGTGACAGTAAACATGTTGGGGGACAATTACAAGGGCTTTGTTTCTATTGGCTCTGTAGAAGATGAAGGATCGCGCCTTGATGTTGTTCAGTTGGAATTAGGTGGAAAGGATGTATACAATGGTTCTTCACATGAACTTCTTGGTTACAAGGCTTGTTCAAAGAGCAAAATCTGCTATGTGGTCAATAAGAATCATTCTCTTGATGTAAATTATGTCGTTCGCCAGTCAGGAATTGAAACCTATAGCTTTATGCGTACTGATGGTGTTGTCATGGATGCTGCCAGCAAAGTCTGGCGCGGTACAATAGATTTCATAAAAGGATGCAAGGATGCGAAAGGTGATGAACAGGAAGATGTTTTGCTTTTAAATCCTGATGTTGTGAATAAGACGTTACCTGTTATTTTATGTGGAGAAGAGGATGTTGACGGACGTCACGGATCTTCTATCGGCAGATTGAGTAGTGAAATCTTATTTTATATGCAGAGCAGGGGAATTGATGAAAAAACAGCTCGGAAGCTCATTGTTCGGGCAAAGATTCTTTCTGCATGCAAGGATATTCCTGATAGGCATCTTGTAGATCAAGTCCAAGATTTTATTGAAGGAGCGTTTGTTCATGAATAATATTTTTTCATACCGTAATGATTTTCCGCTTTTGAATTCATCTGAGAATAAAGGCTTCATTTATTTTGATAATGCTGCTACGACGCAGCGACCTCAATGTGTAATAGATGCTATTACTGAGTTTTATACAAAATTCAATGCAAATCCTTTGCGCGGACTATATGGTCTTAGTATAAAGGCTACTGATGTATATGAAAATGCTCGTCACACTGTTGCAGAATTCTTGAATGCAAGGGATGACTGTGAAATTGTTTTTACAAGGAATACAACAGAGAGTATTAATCTTGTAGCATATAGTTATGGCTTGCAAAATGTTCAGGAAGGTGATGAAATCGTCGTTTCTTGCATGGAGCATCATTCCAACCTATTGCCGTGGCAGTTGGTGTGTCGAGAAAAAGGTGCAAAACTTGTTTTTCTTGAATGTAATGATGAAGCTGTCATTACAAAAGAAGAATATGAATCGAAAATAACATCGAAAACAAAGTTTGTTGCGCTTGTTCATGTCAGCAATGTTTTTGGCATTACAAACCCTGTAAAGGAAATTACTGCCTATGCCCATAAGGTTGGAAACGGAGGCAAAGGTGCTTGCGTCCTTATTGATGGTGCACAAAGCTCTCCCCACATTAAGATTGATGTAAAAGACTTGGATGCAGATTTTTTTGCATTAAGCGGTCATAAATTGTGTGGACCAATGGGAATTGGTGTGTTGTATGGCAAAAAACTTCTGTTTGAACAGATGCCTCCGTTCCTTTCTGGTGGTGAAATGATAGAATATGTAACTCGCGATAGTGCTACATATGCGGAATTGCCTCATAAATTCGAGGCTGGTACTGTAAACGCTGCTGATGCTGCAGGTCTTGCTAGTGCAATCGAATATATTACGCAGGTTGGTTTTGAGGCAATTGAAAAAAACGATAATCAGCTGGTTTCGCTTGTCATGGAAGGCTTTAAAAACATTCCTCATGTTCACGTTATTGGTAGCAAGAATCCTGAAAATCATTCTGGCATTGTTACTTTTACTATTGATGATGTTCATCCTCATGATATTGCAACGATATTGGACACAGAAAACATTGCAATCAGAGCTGGTCATCATTGTGCGCAACCTCTCATGCAGAAATTGGGTGTAGGAAGTACGGCTCGGGCGAGCATGTATTTTTACAATACTGAAGCAGAGGCTGAAATATTTGTAGAAAAAATTTCTCATATTCGTGAATGGATGGGCTTAAAATAATGGATTTGAAAGCATTGTATCAAGAGATTCTGAATGAACATAACATACATCCAAACCATAAGGGTGTACTGGAGCATCCAACATTTACTCTTCAGGGGGTAAATCCGAGTTGCGGTGACAATATTTATCTTCAGCTTTTGATGGATGAAAATGGGGTTATTACTGATGGATCTTTTAATGGTTCTGGATGTGCTGTCAGTCAGGCTTCTGTAGACATGATGCTTGATACCATTATTGGAAAGACTAAAGCAGAAGCTCTTCGCCTTGCGGGATTGTTCATGGACATGATACAGGGAAAAACTTCTGATGAACAGATTGAAGAACTTGATGAAGCTGCGTCCCTCAAAAATATCAGCTTTATGCCAGCAAGAGTAAAATGTGCTGTTTTGGGATGGCATACCATGCAGGAAATGCTCACTGAAAATGCAAGTAGTGGGCAAGGCTCAGTTTCTCACTGCGATACGGGTACATGTTAATATGTAATTGAGTCTGTTTCAAAAATTTGTTTACTTGCTCTGTATTATTTGCAAAAAAATAATATTTGCCAATATTCTTATTGAGGTTTATAATATAGGGTATAAAGACATTTTATGGCTCTCTGGAGCTTTATTTTTTTATGGAGGTTTGGTAAATGGGCAAGTTTGTTATAAACAGAACAAAGGATGGTGGATTCAAGTTTAATCTTGTTGCTGGCAATGGTGAAATTATTGCCACCTCGGAAGTATACACTCAGAAACCAAAATGTAAAGTTGGTATTGCCAGTGTTCAGAAAAATGCAAAAGCAGAAATTGAGAACCAGACAGAAGAGAATTATGTAGAATTGCCTCGTCCAAAATATCAAATTTACAAAGATAAGCGCGGAGAATTCCGTTTTAGACTTATTGCAACTAATGGTCGTATCATTGCAACGGGTGAAGGGTACAAAGCCTTGTCTGGATGCATTAATGGCATAAAATCGATTGGAAACAATGCTCCGGGTGCAAAGATTGTTGATGAGAGTCTTGTCCGTAAGCCTGCTGAAAAAAAATAAAGCGAAACCTGTTGCATAAAGAATAAGGAGGTTGCAGACATGTATTGTCAGCAACCTTTTTTATGTATGGGAACTTCGAACAAGTTCACTATTTCGAGATTCCCATATGTACATCGTTTATTCTGGCATTACTTGTTTTCTTCGATTTGTGGTTCAAGTTCTTCTTTTGGAGGAACTGAAATTTCAGAAAAAGTAAGGTCCCCTTCAAAGTCTTTGAGAGGAGCTGTGTTTGCTTTTACAGCTGCCTTGTTGAGCCTATATTTTTCATAGAGTCCGTTCAAATATCCTTCATTATAATCTTCAACGGCATCTATAAAGTCAATTTCTTCTTGCGTCAATTTTTTCTTTTGAGAAAGCCTGGCAAGCTTTCTTCCCAGTTTGTTTACATCGTATGCTTTCTTATACGGAAGAATGTTATAAGCGTCATTGAATCCTATGGTATACCATTTTGAGACAGGTGTTGCATCTTCTGCAGGTACTGCAAATATAAGTATTGAAAATAACAGGCAAAGAATCAAAATGTGTTTCATGTCTTATATCCTATCATAAAGTAATGTCATAAACAAGCTGAAAATGTTATGAGCACCTTGAAAAACTCGTGCACATCGATTTTTTGAATGTGTCGACAAGTTAAAACTTGCAA
>ERZ842401.1741-NODE-1741-length-30332-cov-22.145127_pt1 | contig 30332 bp, 38 predicted proteins | sample MGYA00521270_ERZ842401 | MGnify/ENA primary metagenome ERZ842401 (study PRJEB31892, sample SAMEA3878208) | bioreactor metagenome | biome: Moose rumen | place: Sweden | collected 2011-10 | study: EMG produced TPA metagenomics assembly of the PRJEB12797 data set... | reverse complement strand
TGGTAAATCTGGGGAAGGTCCCCGGGGATTTTGGGGAAGGTTGGAAAATAAGTGGTCGACCTTCCCCGCCCAAAGTGCCATAGACGGCACTACAGCCCCATTTCACTGGGGAAGGTCCCCCGGCCAAAATCGGACCTTCCCCAAAAAAGCGCTGGACCTTCCCCGAAAATGCGTTAGACCTTCCCCAGTACTCGACCCGGCCAGACCCGACCCTACCCGGCCCGGCCGCTCCTGCTGGCGCCGGGAACAAGCTGCGCCCGCGCCCTTACAGCTCTGTTACGAATTCTTCTTTCGAAACCCTTTCGGCGTGACGGGGGCCGGGGGCGTTACAGCTCTGTTACGAATTCTTCTTTCGAAACCCTTTCGGCGTGACGGGGGCCGGGGGCGTCATCCTTGGCGGGGTGTCCCACCGGGAACAGGGCGACGATCTCATAGCCGGCGGTCTCAGGGAAGTCCGCAGCGATTTTCTCCGGGTCGAACGACCCTACCCAGACGTTACCCAGCCCGAGGGCGGCCGCCTCAAGCATAATATGCGTCCCAACGATTGCGGCGTCAATCTCCGCGCCGTTCTTCCCGTCATATTTCCGGACCCACGCCGCCTTCGGATTGCATCCTACCATAAACACAACGGGAGCGCCGTAGCGGTACTGAGTGGAGGAATCGAGTTTAGAAAGGGCTTCGGGGCTCCGAAGCACCCAGACGTGGACCGGCTGCTTGTTTTCGGCGGACGGGGCGAGGCGGGCGGCCTCTATGATATGACTGATTTCCGTGTCGGAAACAGGAGCGTCGGAGAAGTTACGGCAGGAGTATCGATTCCGGGCGAGCGTCATAAAGACGGACTCCTGAGAGGCGATGCGTTTTTCCACATCGGCAAAAGCCGCTCTGTGGTGAATTATGGTGATGTCGCTTAGTTTGTGGAAGATGGACTTTTTCATATCTTTGATCTTTTGCAGGCAAGATAGGATTTTTTTTTGCAACTTTGCAAATCTAAAAGGAATAAATTTATGTCCATTGGTATCCGCTTTACAGGCCGTGAAGGCGACAGACTGACCCCCGGAGAGCTCTCCGGAAAGAGCAAATGGTGGGGCGCGCCGGACCTTCCGGTTTTCGTTGACTATCCCACCGACGATGAAGGCAACCCCCTCACATTCGTGTGTCAGATCCGCCTCGAAGACCTGAACGGGCTTCCGGGCGCGGAGCAGCTTCCCGGGAGGGGAATGCTGTATTTTTTTGCCGCAATAGGAGAGTATATCCCCGCTCTCGACGGAGATTCTGCCGGCCACAACGGCATCGGCGAGTGGTCCGGCGACGCATTCAGAGTCCTCTACAGCCCGGTGACAGAAGGCCTTGAGCCTTTCGAAATCCTCTATGAGGACGACGATACCCCGGCATACCTTCCGGCAGAGGGAATTACATTCGAAGCCGCCGCGGACGCCTATGACAGCTTCAAGCTGCTCGGGACCCCCTACTACGAAGAGATCAGCTCCGAGCTCCCCGGTTACGTGAACCTGCTCCAGATTGACGAGAACGACGACTGGGGCCTTACCCTCTACGACTGCGGGATGATCTGTTTCCTGATCCGTCCGGAGGATCTCCGTGACCTCCGCCTCGACCGCGTCAAAGTCTATTTCCACTCCTTCTAGGCCCATACTTCCCGCCCACAGGCCCACAAGCCCACAGGCCCATAGGCCCACAAGCCCACAAACCACACCCGCGGCCCCATGCTTCCCGAAAAAGAAAAGACCTTCAACAAATGGTTCAGCGCGTTCATCCTCGTCGGGATGACGGTTGTAACCTGTATCGTAACGGCAATCAAGATTTCCGGCACCGGGGGCGGAGACCGCGTGTGGCTGCTCGTAACGGCATTTGGTTCACTTATGGGCGTAATGGCAACGGTAAGTTCAGCGAACGGATGGATAATAACCTTTCTGTTCGGTCTGCTCGACGTTTCCATCTACGGAATCTCCTGTTGGATAAACTGGCGGAGCGGCGGATCCGGGCTCGGAAACGCCCTCCTTCACTTCATCTATTTCGTGCCTATGCAGTTCGTAGGCTTTTTCCAGTGGAAGCGGCGCGGCGCAAAAGCATCGGCCCGGGTCAATGCGCGACGTCTGAGCCCGGCGATGCGGTGGGGGTGGCTTGGAATTACAGTGGCGTCAACGGCCGTCCTCTACCTTGTCCTGCTGAGGTTCGACAGGTCTGCCGCAGAGGGCTTTCTCAGGGTGGCTGTACTGCTGGATGTGATACCCCTTGTCTGCAACATCATCGGCCAGCTTCTTATGTCTACGGCGTATATGGAGCAGTGGTGGTTCTGGATAGCGGTGAACATTACGTCGATAGCCTTCTGGATATTCTCAGACAAGGCTTTTGCCCCGGTATACATCGTCAAGTACAGCTTCTACCTGATCAACTCGCTGAACGGACTTCGTATCTGGCTCCAGCTCAGCGCACCCCCATCAGACCAGCCTTAGGGGCCTGCCACGTCGCATTTTAGCCCGTTTGTTTTCATTTAATAAAAATTTTTGCTTACTTTGCGACGTTTTTCGGACGAGAAAAAGAGTAAAAACGTATAAAAACTTAAAACCTGAATTATTATGACTAATGAAGAAATCGTAAAGGTTGTCAAGGACATTATCGTTGACAAGCTTGGCGTTGAAGAGTCGGCCGTCACAGAGACCGCAAGCTTCACCAACGACCTCGGCGCTGATTCCCTCGACACAGTGGAGCTTCTTATGGAGTTCGAGCGCGTGTTCGGCATCAAGATCCCCGATGAGGAGACAGCCGGAATCCAGACCGTTGCAGACGCTATCGCAAAGGTACAGGAAAAAGTAGGTGAGTAATTGAATTACAGCCTTTGAAAATAAGCAGAGCCTGCCGTTTCGGCGGGCTCTGTTTATTTATATGTGTCCGGAACGTGAACCTCCGGGGGGTCTTCGAAGAAGATCGAATAGTAGAAGTTGGGGAAGATTCCAGAGTGCCACATCTGGACCAGTTCCTCGAGGTTACGGTCCGCACCTTCCGGATCGTACTGGCTTCGAAGGTCATTGTCGAAGATTTTGGCGATTCCGTTCCAGAATCCCGCCGCCGCGCCGTTTTTGTATTCCTTGATGATGGAGTAGGAGGACTTGCCGGTCTCCCTGTCGATGAGTTTGAGGAGCACCCTTCCCTGGGAGATGGTCATCTTCCTCAGGGCGCCTTCGAAGTCGCGGAACAGATCCGCCTGTACCTTACTTATATAGCGGTCGCGTTTCATAGCGCCGTAGTTGCCGGCTGCGATGGTGCTGTCCACGATTTCCTGGAGGCGGCCGGAAGCGAGGGCGTACGGATACACGCGGGCGAAATTATAGACCAGTTTATAGTACTTCTTCCAGTCCTTTTCCGAGTGTTTCGACCTTCCGAAAATCCATATCGGGTCCAGCCGGTCGAAGTAGGTCGTATCTCCGTTCTCCACCGTGAAGCTCAGATATCCGCCGTAAGGGGAGAGCGCCTGCGGATTCTCAGCCGCTTCACGCGTCCGTGCCTGCGCTTCTGCCTGTTCCTTTGCCCGCTGCATGGCGCGCCTGACGCTCCCTTGTGAGAGAGCGGGCACGGCAGTCGCCACAAGCAGTGCTGCTGAAACTGCGATAACCTTGAACGAACTTTTCATAAGCCTTCCGGTCATTTCCGGGGGACAAAGTTACAAAATCCCGGCCAAAGCCTTCGGACAATTTCCGGCAAGGCCCATCTGTCTCCGGTCTAAAATGCAGTAAAAAATTTTTCAACAAAATACGTAACTTGTTGAAAAAACGAGTGATAGCCTTCAAAAGTCGCGGTCCAAAACAGCAAAAAAAATGTAAAAAAGATTTGCAGGTAAAATTTTTTTTGTATCTTTGCAGTCCCGTTATCGAGCCCCTTAATAGTTAAGGAATTGAGACTCAATAACTTAGGTTAAATTAAGGAAATTTTTAAACATTACACACAATGTTACAGCCTAAAAGAACCAAATTCAGAAGGGAACAGAAGAACCGTATGAAGGGCAATGCCGGACGTGGCAATCAGCTCGCATTCGGATCTTTCGGACTCAAGAATCTCGAGAACTGCTGGCTTACAGCCCACCAGATCGAGGCCGCCCGTCAGGCTATCTCCCGCCGTATGAACCGTGAAGGACAGATATGGATCAGGGTATTCCCTGTCAAGCCTTTCACCGCCAAGCCCCTCGATACCCGTATGGGTAAGGGTAAGGGTGACCCCCAGGGTTTCGTGGCCCCTATCACTCCCGGCCGTATCCTCTTTGAGGCAGAGGGCGTTTCCCTCGAGACCGCTAAGGAGGCAATGCGTCTTGCCGCACAGAAACTCCCCGTTGCGACAAAGTTCGTTGTCCGCAGGGATTATGTTGAAGAATAATCTACAGGAGGAAAGAAAATGAAAGTAGCAGAAGTCAGAGAGATGTCCATCGCAGACCTTCGCGACCGTATCGAGGTCGAGAAGAACAACCTGGACACAATGAAGATCAACCACGCTATCTCTCCCCTGGAGGATACGTCCAAGATCAGGAAAACCCGTCAGGATATCGCCCGTATGATCACGATCCTCGCGGAGAAAGAAAAACAGCAGAACTAACAGGAACTATGGAAAGAAATCTTCGCAAGGAAAGAGTTGGCATCGTGGTCAGCAACAAGATGGACAAGACCATCATCGTCGCAGTCGAAACTCACGAAAAGCACCCCATTTACGGCAAGTTCGTAAAGAAGACCACCAAGTTCGTTGCCCAGGATGACAAGAACGAGTGCAGCATCGGTGACACCGTGCGCATTGCAGAAACCCGTCCCCTCAGCAAGACCAAGAACTGGAGATTAGTTGAAATCATCGAAAAAGTCAAGTAATTATGATACAGCAGGAAACACGTTTATCGGTGGCTGACAACAGCGGAGCAAAGGAAGTCCTCTGCATCCGTGTGCTTGGCGGTACCCACCATCGTTACGCCACCATCGGCGACACCATCGTCGTCACGGTGAAGAGCGCCATTCCTGGCGGTGACATCAAGAAAGGCACCGTCACAAAGGCTGTCGTAGTCCGCACCAAGAAGGAAATCCGCCGCGCAGACGGTTCTTATATCCGTTTCGACGACAACGCCTGTGTTCTTCTGAACAACGCCGGCGAACTCCGCGGAACCCGTATCTTCGGTCCCGTTTCCAGGGAACTCCGTGAGAACTATATGAAGATTGTTTCACTGGCACCCGAAGTCCTTTAATCACAGATTGCATTATGAAAAAGTTCCGTATTCACAAAGGCGATACCGTTTATGTAAACGCCGGAAACGACAAGGGAAAGACCGGTAAGGTCCTCGAGGTGATCCGTGACAAGGACCGCGTCATCGTAGAAGGTGTCAATATGGTATCCAAGCATACCAAACCCAATTCCAAGAACCCCCAGGGCGGGATCGTAAAACAGGAAGCTGGAATCCACATTTCCAACGTCCAGCTGATGGATGCTGCCGGCAAGCCCGTCAAGGTGGGATACCGCTTCGACGAGACCGGCAAGAAGGTCCGTTACGCTAAAACAACAGGAGAGGAGGTTAAGTAATTATGGCAAAGAAAGCAGAAAAAGCGCAAGTGCAGGCACTTCCCGCAGGATATGTTCCTACCCTGAAGAAGGTCTACAAAGAAGAGATCGTTCCCGCTCTGGTGAAGCAGTTCTCTTACACTACCGTGATGCAGGCTCCCCGCCTGGTGAAAATCACCATCAACGAAGGCGTCGGCGATGCTACCCAGGACCGCAAGATGGTCGAGGAAGCCGCTGAGGAGCTCTCCATCATCGCAGGACAGAAGGCAGTCGTTACTTCCTCCCGTCACGATATCTCCAACTTTAAACTCCGTAAAGGAATGCCCATCGGCGCAAAGGTTACCCTTCGCGACGTCAAGATGTACGAATTCCTGGAGAGACTCATCCGTGTGGCTCTCCCCCGTATCCGTGACTTCAACGGCATTTCCGAGAAAATGGACGGACAGGGCAACTACACCCTCGGTATCAAGGAGCAGATCATTTTCCCTGAGATCGAGATCGACAAGAACCCCCGCATCCACGGACTTGAGATCACTTTCGTAACAACCGCAAACACCGACGAAGAGGCACACGCCCTCCTCAAGGCCTTCGGTCTTCCTTTCAAGAAACATAACAATTAATCATAGCGAAATGGCAAAGGAATCAATGAAAGCGCGCGAGGTTAAACGCGCAAAGCTCGTAGCCAAGTATGCCGCAAAGAGGGAAGAGCTCAAGAAGGCAGGAGACTACGCCGCCCTGGACAAACTCCCCAAGAATGCCAGCCCGGTCCGCCTCCACAACCGCTGCTCCCTTACCGGACGTCCCAAGGGATATATGAGAGCCTTCGGCCTCAGCCGTATCCAGTTCCGTGAGATGGCATCCCAGGGTCTGATCCCCGGTGTGAAGAAAGCTTCCTGGTGATAAAGCAGAATTTCACCTAATATATTAATTACAATCGGATATCGGGCGTAATGCACGCCGGTCCACAAAAAAGACAAAACAATGACTGATCCTATTGCAGATTATCTCACTAGAATCCGTAACGCTTACCTCGCAGGTAAGAAAGTGGTGGAAATCCCTTCTTCCAATATGAAGGTCGCCATCACCAAGATTCTGTGCGAAAAAGGTTACATCCTCAGCTACAAGATTGTTGAGGGAACCCCCGCAAACACAATCAAAATCGCCCTTAAGTATCATCCTGAGACCAAGGCCGCAGCTATCAAGAACATCAGCCGCGTTTCCACTCCCGGTCTTCGCAGGTATGCAGACGTCAAGAACATGCCCCGCGTCCTGAACGGACTCGGCATCGCTATCCTCTCCACCTCCAAGGGTGTCATCACTGACAAGGAGGCAAAAGAGCTGAATGTCGGCGGCGAGGTTATTTGCTATGTTTACTAATCTAAAAGTTAACAAGATATTATGTCAAGAATAGGTAAAATGCCTGTAAACCTTCCCGCCGGAACAACTGTTCAGATCGACGGTAATGTAGTGAAGGTTAAAGGCCGTTACGGTGAGCTCAGCCAGGTCGTAGATCCTGCTATCAAAATCACCGTCGAGGGTAACCAGGTTACCTTCACCCGCCCCAATGACAATCCCCGCTACCGCTCGCTGCACGGCCTCTACAGGGCTCTCGTGCACAATATGGTAGTCGGTGTGTCCGAAAAGTTCACCATCAAGCAGGAGTTCGTCGGTGTCGGTTACCGTGTGGTCGCCCAGGGTAAGCTCATCACTATGTCCGTCGGTTATTCCCACGACATCCAGATTATGCTTCCCGCAGAGGTCGATGCAGAGACTCCTCAGGTCCGCAAGGGCGAGAACCCCGTTCTCATCCTCACCAGTATCGACAAGCAGCTTGTCGGCCAGGTTGCGGCTAAGATCCGCTCCTTCCGCCGTCCTGAGCCTTATAAGGGCAAGGGTATCAAGTTTGCCGGAGAGCAGCTCCGCCGCAAGGCCGGTAAGACCGCATCCGCTAAGTAATCATTAGGAGGACAAAGTTATGGCATTGAATAGAATTGAAAGAAGAAGAAGGATCCACTACAGGATTCGCAAGCACGTCAACGGCACTGCGGAGCGTCCCCGTCTCGTGGTCTTCCGTTCCAACAAGCAGATCTACGCCCAGGTCATTGACGACCTTCGCGGCGAGACCCTCGTAGCAGCCAGCTCCAATGACAAGGCTCTTGCAGGAGAATGCAAGGGAAAGAGCGGTATCGAAGCTGCCGCCATCGTAGGAAAGGCAGTCGCAGAGCGTTGCCTTGCAAAGGGAATCAACACGATCTCCTTCGACCGCGGAGGTTACCTCTTCCACGGCAGGGTTAAAAGTTTGGCAGACGCCGCTCGTGAAGGCGGCCTCGTATTCTAATAATTGAGACTATGGCAAATACTAACGTAAAAAGAGTCAAGACATCTGATCTTGAACTGAAAGACAGACTCGTTGCCATCAACCGTGTGACCAAGGTCACCAAGGGTGGACGTCACTTCCGCTTCGCGGCCATCGTGGTCGTCGGAGACGAGAACGGAGTCGTAGGCTATGGTCTTGGTAAGGCCAACGAAGTAACAGCAGCTATCGCAAAGGGTGTCGAGGATGCAAAGAAGAACCTCGTAAAGGTTCCCGTCATCAACACGACTATCCCTCACGAGCAGGTCGCACGTTTCGGCGGTGCAGAGGTCTTTATGAAGCCCGCTGCTCCCGGTACCGGTGTCAAGGCCGGTGGTGCTATGCGTGCCGTGTTCGAGAGCGCCGGAATCCAGAACGTTCTTGCCAAGAGCAAGGGCTCTTCCAACCCTCACAACCTTGTGAAGGCAACCATCGAAGCTCTTACTCAGATGAGGGACGCTTACACAGTGGCCGGCCTCAGGGGTATCCCTATGAGCAAGGTGTTTAACGGATAAAAACTGAAGGCACTATGGCAAAGCTTAAAATCACACAGATACGTTCAGTCAACGGTGAGACCAGGCGTCAGATCGCAAACCTGCGTAACCTCGGAATCCGCCGTATGCATCACACCGTAGAGGTTGAGGATACCCCCATCCACCGCGGTATGGTAGAAAAAGTTCATCACCTTGTAAAGGTTGAAGTTATAGACTAAGAGGAGGACCCAAAGATGAAACTTGAAAATTTGAAACCCGCAAAGGGTGCAACCCACAACTCAAAGCGCGTAGGTCGCGGTCAGGGTTCCGGTAAAGGCGGTACTGCTACCCGCGGTACCAAGGGTGCGCAGGCACGTGCCGGTTATTCTCACAAGATTGGTTTCGAAGGTGGACAGATGCCCCTTCAGAGGAGACTCCCCAAGTTTGGATTCAAGAACCCCACCAGGGTTGAATTCCAGGCAGTCAACGTTGCCGCCATCGACAAGCTCGCAGCTGAGCAGAAGCTCGAGGCCGTGACCGTCGAGACCCTCATCGCCGCCCGTCTCGTTTCCAGGAATGACCTCGTCAAGATCCTCGGAAACGGCGAAATCAAGGCGAAGGTTGAAGTTACCGCCCACGCATTCTCCAAATCCGCAGTCGAAAAGATTGAGGCTGCCGGTGGAAAGGCAATCGTAATTGAGTAAGACCTATGAAAAAGTTCATAGAGACAATCAAGAATATCTACAAGATCGAAGAACTGCGCAAGAGAATCGGTTATACCATCCTCCTTGTGCTGGTCTACCGTCTGGGTAGCTACATTCTTCTTCCCGGTCTGGACCCCAACGTCCTGAAGGGAGGAATCAGCGGCACCCAGGAAGGTCTCGTCGGACTGCTCAATATGTTCTCCGGCGGCGCTTTCGGTAACGCATCCATCTTCGCTCTTGGAGTGATGCCGTACATCTCGGCATCCATCGTGGTCCAGCTCCTCGGGATGTTCGTCCCCGCTTTCCGCAAGATGCAGATGGAAGGCGAGTCCGGCCGTCGCAAGATGAACCAGATCACGAGATATCTCACAATCCTTATCCTCGCTATCCAGGGCCCCGCATACGTGGTGGGTATGATTCCCCGCGAGGCTATGCTCTGGACCGGCTTCACATTCAACCTCGTCTCTACCATCATCCTGATGGGCGGTTCGATGTTCGTTATGTGGCTGGGTGAGAGGATTACGGACCGTGGTATAGGCAACGGTATCTCCCTGATCATTATGATCGGTATCGTCGCCCGTCTCCCTTACGCTCTCGTGGCTGAATTCGGTCAGAAGCTTACCTCCAACAGCGGAGGCGGACTCCTTTTCCTCATCGTTGAAATGGTAGTCTGGGTATTTGTCATCATCGCCGCCATCGCGCTTGTGCAGGCTGTCCGCAAGGTCCCTGTGCAGTATGCGAAGAGGGTGATCGGCAACAAGCAGTACGGCGGTGTCCGCCAGTATCTTCCCCTGAAGATCAACGCTGCGGGTGTTATGCCCATCATCTTCGCCCAGGCCCTTATGATGATCCCTATGCTGTTCGGCCGTTATGACGCAACCCGTGGAATCGCCGCCGCGTTCTCCAGCTATACCAGCTTCTGGTACAATCTGGTATTCGGCATCCTCGTCATTGTGTTCACATACTTCTATACCGCTGTCACAGTCAATCCTACGATGATGGCTGAAGATATGAAGCGTAACGGCGGCTTCATCCCCGGCGTAAAGCCCGGTAAGAAGACCGCAGAGTATCTGGACTCCATCCTGTCGAGGGTTACCCTTCCCGGGTCCATAGGCCTCGCCATCATAGCCATCCTGCCCGCGATTGCAAACCTGTTCGGAGTGAACAACCAGTTTGCAAGCTTCTTCGGCGGCACCTCGCTGCTGATTACCGTGGGTGTGGTTCTGGATACGCTGCAGCAGATTGAGAGTTATCTCCTGATGCGCCACTATGACGGACTGACGAAAACCGGTCGTCTTACCGGACGTTCCGGAATGTAGTTCTTTGAAGTAACGGAAGAAGATAATATGATACGGCCCAAGACTGAAGAAGAGATAGAGCTTCTCGCGATTAACGGCGATCTGGTGTCAAGGACACTGGCGGAGGTCGGTAAGTTGGTTGCCCCTGGTGTGACAACTGCAAAGTTGAATGAGGTAGCCGAGACCTTTATCCGTGATCACGGAGCAATCCCTTCCTTCAAGGGGTACGACGGCTTCCCCGCAGCTCTCTGTATGTCTGTGAACGATGTCGTGGTCCACGGTTTTCCTTCGGACTACGTCCTGAGGGACGGTGACATCGTCTCCGTAGACTGCGGAACCCTGTATAAAGGATATAACGGCGACTCGGCTTACACCTTCCCGGTAGGGGAGGTGTCCGAGGAGACCCGCAAGCTCCTGGACGTCACCAAGGCGTCCCTGTACAAGGGCATTGAAGCGGCGGTGGCAGGCGGTCGTACGGGCGATATCGGATACGCGGTGCAGCAGTACGCTGAGTCTTTCGGTTTCTCCGTAGTCCGCGAACTCGAGGGACACGGAATCGGGAAGCATATGCACGAGGATCCCGGCGTGCCCAACTATGGGCACAGGGGCCGCGGCGTAAAGCTTCTGGATGGAATGACTATCTGTATTGAGCCTATGATCTGCGCCGGCGGACGCGGAGTCTACCTTGCCCGGAACGGCTGGGAGGTCCATACCGCCGACCGCAAGAATGCGGCCCATTACGAGCTGACTGTTGTTGTCCGTAAAGGCCCGGCCCGGCAGTTATCCACTTTCGATTACATAGAAAAGGACGGTTTGATTAAATTTTAATGTGAATTCCAATGTCAAAGCAAGTAGCAATCGAGCAGGACGGAAAAGTCGTTGAGACCCTGCCCAACGCAATGTTCCGGGTTCAGTTGGAGAATGGACACATCCTCCTTTGCAACATCTCCGGAAAAATGAGGATGAACTTCATCCACATTCTCCTGGGAGACCGGGTAAAAGTGGAAATTTCACCTTATGATTTAACCAAAGGCAGAATTACTTTCAGATACAAATAAAAAAATATACGAAGATGAAAGTCAAGACATCCATCAAAAAGCGCAGCGAAGACTGCAAGATCGTCAGGCGTAAAGGCCGCCTCTACGTTATCTGCAAGAAGAACCCCAAGTTCAAAATGCGCCAGGGATAATAATCCAAAAGTGTAAAACATTTAACATTCAGACAAGAATATGGCAAGAATAGCCGGTGTTGATTTACCCAACAACAAAAGAGGAGAGATAGGACTTACCTATATCTTCGGAATCGGACGCAGCACTTCCAGGAAGATCCTCGACGCCTGCGGAATCGATTATGACACCAAGGTGGGACAGTGGAACGACGATCAGGTTGCCGCCATCCGTACCCTCATCAACGAAGAGTACAAGATTGAGGGTGAACTCCGTTCTTCCGTCCAGATGGACATCAAGCGTCTGATGGACATCGGTTGCTATCGCGGCATCCGTCACCGTGCAGGTCTCCCTGTGCGCGGACAGAGCACCAAGAACAACGCCCGTACTCGCAAGGGTCGCAAGAAGACCGTTGCCAACAAGAAGAAAGCAACCAAGTAAACTGATCAAGTTATGGCAAAGAAAACTACAACAGCAAAGAAGAGAGTTGTCAAGGTTGACGCTTATGGCCAGGCCCATATCTCCTCCACCTTCAACAACGTTATCGTTTCTCTCACCAACGCACAGGGTCAGGTTATCAGCTGGTCTTCAGCAGGAAAGTGCGGTTTCCGCGGTTCCAAGAAGAACACTCCCTACGCCGCCCAGATGGCAGCTGAAGACGCTTCCAAGACAGCATTCGATGCAGGTCTGAGGAGGGTCAAGTGCTATGTCAAGGGTCCCGGAGCAGGCCGTGAGTCCGCTATCCGTACCATCAACAATGCAGGCATCATCGTAACTGAGATTATCGACGTTACCCCTATGCCCCACAATGGTTGCCGCCCCAAAGGCCGTCGTAAAGTTTAATTTTGTTAAAGATTCAAAGTTATGGCAAGATATACTGGTCCTACCACTCGTATCGCCCGCAAGTTCGGCGAACCTATCTATGGTCCTGACAAGAATTTCGAGAAGAGGAACACTCCTCCCGGACAGCACGGCCTTGCAGCAAAGCGTAAGAAACAGAAAGAGTATGGCACTCAGCTGAAGGAGAAGCAGAAAGTCAAGTATATGTACGGTGTCCTGGAACGTCAGTTCCGTAACACCTATGCAAAGGCAGCCCGTATGAAGGGACAGACAGGTGAGAACCTGATCCTCCTGCTCGAGGCCCGTCTTGACAACCTCGTGTACCGTCTCGGTATCGCCCCTACCCGCGCGGCCGCCCGCCAGCTCGTACTTCACCGCCACATCACCCTCGACGGAAAGATCTGCAATGTTCCTTCCTGCCAGGTAAAGCCCGGCCAGGTCATCGCAGTCCGCGAGCGTTCCAAGAGCCTTGAGGTCATCCAGGCAAGCGTTGCATCCGCAACCAAGTATTCCTGGCTCGAGTTCGATGCCGCCAACCTCTGCGGAAAGCTTCTCAACGTCCCTGCACGCCAGGAGATCCCTGAGAACATCAACGAGCAGCTCATAGTGGACATCTACTCCAAGTAATCATTAACACCCAAACAGTTATGGCAATCTTAGCATTTCAGAAACCTGACAAGGTGATTATGCTCGAAGCCACCGAGACCGTTGGCCGTTTCGAGTTCAGGCCCCTTGAGCCTGGATACGGACAGACCATCGGCAACGCCCTTCGCCGCATCCTCCTCGCCTCATTGGAAGGTTTCGCCATTTCCTCGATCAAGGTGACCGGTGTGGAAGATGAATTTCAGACCATCCCCGGGATCATCGAGGGTATGCAGGACATCATCCTCAACCTCAAGCAGGTGCGTTTCCGCAGGATGGTGGACTCTGTAGACTCAGAAGTGGCGAACATCACCGTGAGCGGCAAAACCGAATTTACCGCTAACGACATCTCCGAAGGATTGTCCTCTTTCAAGGTGTTGAATCCGGATCTCCACATCTGCACGATGGAGCCTTCCGTGACCCTCGAGATCTCTCTTACGGTCACAAAGGGCCGCGGTTTCGTTCCCGCAGAGGAATCCCGCGACGAGAACGCTCCCATCGGAACCATCCCCGTGGACGCCATCTATACTCCTATCAAGAAGGTCAACTGGACGGTTGAAAACTACCGCGTTGAGCAGAAGACCGACTACGAGAAACTCAACATCGAGATCGTAACTGACGGTTCCGTCTCCCCCGAGGCTGCCCTTCAGGATGCGGCTAATATCCTCATCTATCACCTGAGGCTGTTCACCGACGAGAAGAAGCTCACCATCGAGAGCCCCGTCGAGTCCGACAGCACGCAGCTGGACGAGGAATCCCTGAGGATGAGGCATCTCCTTCTTACGAAGCTCTCCGATATGGGCCTCTCCGTCAGGGCATTCAACTGCCTTAAGGCGGCCGATATCGACACCTTCGCAGACCTTGTGTCCTACAGCCGCGCAGAACTGATGAAGTTCCGCAACTTCGGCCGCAAGTCCCTCAGCGAGATCGACCTTCTCGTGGAGAAGATGAAGCTCTCCTTCGGAATGGACGTCACCAAGTACAACATCGAACCTAAGAAAAAGAACATTTAGCAATGAGACACAATAGAAAAGTCAATCATCTTGGTCGTCAGAGCGCTCACCGCAAGGCTATGCTCGCCAATATGGCGTCTTCCCTCATCCTGAAGAAGAGGATCACTACCACCGAGGCGAAGGCAAAGGCCCTGAAGATGTATCTCGAGCCCCTCGTGACTAAGTCCAAGACGGACGATACTCACTCCCGCCGCGTCGTCTTCAGTTACCTGAAGGACAAGTATGCAACAGCTGAACTCTTCCGCACCATCGCTCCCAAGGTCGCAGACCGTCCGGGCGGATACCTGAGGATCCTGCACACCGGATTCCGTCAGGGCGATGCATCCGAGATGGTTCTCATCGAGTTCGTTGACTTCAATGAAGCCGCGCTCGCATCCGGAGCCAAGGAGGCAAAGAAGACCACCCGTCGCAGCCGCGCCAAGAAGGCCGATGCCCCTAAGGCAGAGGCTCCCAAGGCCGATGCTCCCGTCGAGGAGGCCCCCGCAGCTGAAGAGGCTCCCGCAGCTGAAGAGGCTCCCGCAGCCGAGGCCCCTGCCGCAGCTGAGGAGTAATCACCCCGCCAAAAGGGTTTTGAAAGAAGCGTCTCTTGCAAAGGGGACGCTTTTTTTGTATATTTGCAAGCTGACTACATAATAACGAAGATATGGAAGTTTTGTTTTATGCGGTTCCCGCCGCCTCCGTGGTGGCGCTCCTCTTTGCCTGGATATTCTTCTCCCAGATGAAGAAGGAGAGCGAAGGAACCCCTACGATGCAGGAAATCGCCCGCTACGTCAGAGAGGGCGCTATGGCCTATCTGCGCCAGCAGTATAAGGTTGTCATTATAGTTTTCATTGTCCTTGCAGCCCTTTTTGCCGTCCTTGCATACGGATTCCACGTCCAGAACACCTGGGTGCCGTTTGCTTTCCTGACCGGAGGTTTCTTCTCCGGACTTGCCGGTTATGTGGGAATGAGGACCGCAACCTACGCATCCGCAAGAACCGCCAATGCAACATCCAGGAGCCTTAACTCCGGACTTAAGGTTGCATTCCGGAGCGGAGCCGTTATGGGCCTTACGGTCGTGGGACTCGGACTTCTTGACATCTCCATCTGGTGGATGATCCTGAAGGCTTTTGTCCACGCCGCAAGCCCGGAACAGACCCTTGTCGTCATCACCACGACGATGCTGACTTTCGGTATGGGCGCATCGACACAGGCGCTTTTCGCCCGTGTGGGAGGCGGTATCTATACGAAGGCCGCGGATGTGGGCGCAGACATAGTGGGAAAGGTTGAGCAGGACATCCCGGAGGATGACCCCCGCAACCCGGCTACCATCGCAGACAACGTAGGTGACAACGTCGGAGACGTCGCCGGAATGGGCGCGGACCTCTACGAATCCTACTGCGGGTCCATCCTTGCCACGATGGCGCTCGGCGCATCGGCCTTCTTCTCTGAAGGAACCGTGATGCAGACAAGGGCCATTATGGCCCCGATGCTTATCGCCGCGATCGGTGTCGTGCTCTCCATTATAGGCATTTACGCCGTCAGGACAAAGGAAAATGCGGACCTGAAGCAGCTCCTGAAGTCCCTCAGTGTAGGAACGAACCTTGCCGCAGTGCTTATCGCGGTGCTGTCCTTCGGTGTATTCTATGTGCTCGGATTCGGCAATTGGTGGAAGCTGGCCCTGTCCGTTCTCTCCGGCCTTGCGGCGGGAGTCATCATAGGCAAAATAACAGAATACTATACGTCCCATTCGTACAAGCCCACGCGTAAGCTCGCAGAGGCGGCAAACACCGGTTCTGCAACCGTCATTATCAACGGAGTGGGCCTTGGAATGATTTCCACGGCGGTTCCCGTCGTTACAATCGCCTGCGCCATCCTTCTTGCTTACGGATTCGCAACGGACTTCGTGTTCTCCTCAGAAACCCTCAGCCACGGCCTCTACGGCATCTCCATCGCCGCTGTGGGAATGCTCTCCACTCTCGGAATAACCCTTGCTACGGACGCTTACGGGCCCATCGCGGACAATGCCGGCGGCAACGCCCAGATGGCCGAACTCGACCCTTCCGTCCGTGAGAAGACGGATATCCTCGATGCGCTCGGAAACACGACCGCAGCGACCGGAAAGGGCTTTGCGATTGGTTCTGCCGCCCTTACTGCGCTGGCCCTTCTCGCATCCTATATCGAGGAGATAAAGATAGGACTCGGACACATAGGAAAGACGGTGATCGAGGTTGGCGGCCGTACGGTCGAGACAGTCTCCGCAACGATTACTGACATTGTCCAGCTGTACGACATAACCCTTATGAATCCGATGGTCCTTGTCGGAATCTTCATCGGCGCGATGATGGCGTTCCTGTTCTGCGGCCTTACGATGAACGCGGTCGGACGCGCGGCGGAAAAGATGGTCGTCGAAGTACGCCGCCAGTTCCGCGAAATCGCCGGCATCCTCGAGGGAAAACAGCGTCCTGACTATACCTCCTGCGTCCGCATTTCGACAAAGGCGGCCCAGCACGAGATGATCCTTCCCTCGCTTCTTGCCATCATAGTGCCTATGCTGGTGGGAATCCTTCTTGGCCCTGCGGGGGTCGTCGGCCTTCTCGCCGGCGGGCTCGGGGCGGGCTTTGTCCTCGCAATCTTCCTTGCGAATTCCGGCGGAGCGTGGGACAACGCCAAAAAGTACGTCGAGGAAGGTAACTTCGGCGGAAAGAATTCCGCGGCCCATAAGGCTACGATCGTCGGTGACACCGTAGGCGATCCCTTCAAAGACACTTCCGGCCCTTCCCTTAACATCCTTATCAAGCTGATGTCGATGGTTTCAATCGTTATGGCCGGACTTACCGTGATGTTACATTAACCTTTTTATAAACAAAAAAAAATGAAAAAGTTCTTTACAACAGTTCTTGCAGCATCTCTGATGCTCATTGCAACAAACGCTTCCGCACAGCTTTATCTCGGTGCGGGTTATCTGAATTCTGACCTTGTACAGGGCAACACCACTACCAATATGAATGGTGGCTATGTCGGCGGAAACTTCGGAATCAACCTTATGAGCCAGGGCAGCATCGACCTCGCCTTTGTTCCCGGTGCATACGTTACCTATCTCGGTTCAAAGGATGAGCAGACCGTTCTCGGATCTACCACCACTACAACAATGAACGAGCTCTTCGTTGACGTTCCCGTCAGCTTCAAGTTCAACTACAACCTTACCCGCGACTATGGTCTTTTCGCATATGCAGGACCTGTCGTCCGCTTCGGCCTCTCCTCAACCTCCAAGATTGATAACGAAGACATCAACACTCATCTTTCCAGCAAGAACTTCGAGGATACTGATTATGCGCGTGTCCAGATGCTTCTGGGTCTTGGTGTCGGCTTCGAACTCAACAAGCAGTTCCAGTTCACCATCGGTTACGACCTTGGCCTGAACAACCTCTACACCGGAGATGATGATGACACCAAGTGGAGCCGCAACCAGCTCCGTCTCGGCGTTGCTTACAAGATTTTCTAATCGGCAGAAGTAAAATCCCGGACATCGGCCCGTGCAAAAAACTGCACGGGCCGTTTTTTTTGCTATCTTTGCAGTCCCTATATGAAAGCAAGGCAGGTTCTCATATTCATTATCGCGGTTTTCGTCCTTCTGGGGCTGTCCTGGGCCATTGCGCCTGCAGGAACCGTGGAGGCGGGTCCGCTGGAACTCCGCTTCCCGTCCTATCGCCGTTCCGTTGCAGAGGCTTCGGAGAAAAAGGTTGATGTGGATTCCGTGATAAACTCCGTCAAGGCGCGGTTCACGCTCCACGACGATACCCTTTCCTTCTACCGCAATTTCTTCTACGAGAATCCGGACAGGATATTTCTTCCCGGCGACGATTACCGTTTCTTCGACCCCGTTTTCCGTAAATTCGAGAACGCCGCAAAATACGGCCAGATGTGCCGTGTGGCCCATTATGGTGACTCCCAGATAGAACTGGACCGTATCTCCTCTCAGCTTCGCGACTCTCTCCAGAGCCGCTTTGGAGGCATAGGGACCGGAATGTTCCCCGTCATCGGCAACGTTCCCAGTGCGAGCATCCAGCGTGCCGCATCCGGAGACTTTGTCCAGTACACGATGTACGGAGACAGTACGACGATGCGCGCCCCTCACAGCCGCTACGGCGTGATGGCCCAGGTCGTCCAGATGACAGGCGGGGGAACCGTGAATCTTCGCGCATCGGCCTCCAGAAGCGCAAGCAATCGCGTCAAGACCTTCTCAAGCATCTCCATCCTGTATGGCAGGGCCTCCAAAGGCTTTTCCGTCAAGGCTGTCTCTGACACCCTCAAGGCGGAACCGATCACGGCAACTGGCGAGAACGGTACGACTCTCGTTACCCTGAGCTTCGACAAGCCCGTTGCAAAGGCGAGGGTCACCTTTACCGGAAACGCTGAGATATACGGAATGTCGGCCGATGGTGACAGCGGCGTCGCCGTTGATAACATCCCCCTCAGGGGATGCTCCGGTACGATCTTCACCCGGATCAACAAGGACGCCGTCCGCGAGGGTATGGCCCTTGACGGCACCGCCCTTATCATAATGCAGTTCGGCGGAAACATAATGCCGGTGGCCTCATCATCGGCTAAGATCGCCTCCTACGGCGAGCGCATCGCGGAGCAGATCCGCTACTTCCACGACGTCGCCCCTCAGGCGAAGATCCTGTTCATAGGTCCGTCCGATATGGGAAAATCCGTCGGCGGGAAAATCGTGACCTGGCCGCGCCTCCCGGAGGTCGTGGATACGCTGAAAGCGAATGCGCTTCGAAACGATGCGGCGTACTGGGACCTTTTCCATATGATGGGCGGGGAAAACTCGATGGTCCGCTGGGTGAAGCATTCCCCCGCCTGGGCCGGAGCTGATTATGTCCATTTCACCCCCGCAGGCGCCACCCTCGTAGGTGAGACCTTCGCCCGCTCGCTGCTGACTTACTACGATTTCTACTGCCTCCGTAAGACCGTTCCCTCCTCGCTTGTGAGGGAGTATATGAAAAAAGAGGAATGAGGCGGCTTCTCCTGACTGGCGGAATGCTCCTTTGGAGCCTCGTGACGGTTCTGGCCCAGGGTTTTCCCCTCCAGCACCGCCGCGTTCCCGCGTATGATTTCGCATCTTTCAAGGAGAACCGGATCAGCGGAGAATCTGAGGACTTCGAACTCTTCCTCCGTAAGCTCGACTCCCTTGTCACTACCGGGAAAGGGGATGTCCGTATCCTTCACGTCGGCGGGTCCCACGTCCAGGGAGGGAGCTGGACCGGACGTCTCAGGGAGAATCTCCTCGGGCTCCGGTATGGGCTCGACGGGGGAAGGGGACTGGTATTCCCCTATGCCGTTGCAGGGACAAACACTCCTTCCACGTACCGCAGTTACGGTACCGGTACCTGGGAAGCGTCGAAATGCCTCCATCCGGACTGTGTGCTGGGTGCAACGGGAATGGCAATAACGACATCCGATTCAACGGCCACCGCAACGGTAGATATGATGATAGACGGCCGGATCCGGTGGACCCCGGCGTTCTGTTTCAACAGGGTTACAGTCCTCGGGTACGGCTCGCTTGAGCCGGTGATCATTATGGGCAGGGATACGCTCCGTGGGCGTGAGCAGGCGGGGAGATGGGCCTTCGAACTCCCGCATTATACGGATTATGCAAGGGTGGGCTTCCGCGGCTATCCGGGGCGATATACGCTGAAGGGAATGTATCTTGACCGCACGGACGGCGGTCTTACCGTGTCCGAGGCGGGGGTTAACGGAGCGACAACATCCGCCTGGCTGCGGTGCGATGATTTTGTGGAGGACCTGAAACTTGTGATGCCGGACCTTGTGATACTCTCGATAGGGATCAATGATATCCAGGGGGCCGATTTTTCCGACACCCGCTTCATCCAGAACTACAAGGAAATCATCCGCCGGATCCGTAAGGTCAATCCCCATTGCGCGATTCTTCTGACGACTATAAACGACAGTTGGAAGCGCGGAAACCCCAACCGCTACACTGAAAGCGCAGTCGCCGCAGCGCGTAAGGTCGCCAGTGAGACGGGCGCGGTCCTTTGGGACCTCTATGAAATAATGGGCGGGCACGGGTCCATGGAGGGATGGGCCGCTTCCGGTCTTGCCGCCTCCGACAGGGTCCATTTCAACGCCTCCGGCTACGGCCTTCTCGGGAACCTGATGTTCAACGCCTTAATGGACAGGATTGAGCGATGACGGGCGTTTGGGATGTCATACGGGAATTCCTTGTGAACCTGTTCTCTTTCGATCAGGCCCATCCCCTGCTTTTCACCCAGTTCTACTTCTGGGCATTCTTCGCCATCGTCTTCGCCGTTTTCTCCCTTTTCCACTCGAAGACGCTCCTTCGGAACTCATACCTTTTCTTCTGCAGCCTCTTCTTTTACTATAAGACCAGCGGAATATTCCTTGTCCTTCTGCTGTTCGTAATAGTTTATAATTTCTTCGCGGCAAAGTGGGTCCGCAGGGCGAAGCGTAACTCCCTCAAAACCGCGCTGATGCTGCTTAGCGTCGTCATAGACCTCGGTATCCTCGCATATTTCAAATATGCCTATTTCCTTACGGACGTCGTCAATAACCTCTTCGGGACAAGTATCGTTGTCCACGACGTCCTGGGCGAGCTGCTGAACGGGCTCACGGGGACATCGGCCTTCCGTGTGGATGCGATCATCCTCCCGGTGGGCATTTCGTTCTTCACGTTCCAGGCGGTGAGTTATATCGTTGACGTGAAGCGGGGGAGGATCGAGCCGGTTTCGAATTTCCTGGATTTCGGCTTTTACCTTTCCTTCTTCCCGCAGCTCGTTGCCGGGCCCATCGTGCGGGCATCGGAGTTCATCTCCCAGCTCCGCAAGCCCTACAACCTGAGCCGCCGCTGGTTCGGAATCGCCGTGTTCTGGATTCTCAACGGTATGATCAAGAAGATTGTGCTGTCTGACTATCTGGCGGTGAATTTCGCTGACCGCGTGTTTGAGAACCCGCTTATGTACAGCGGCTTCGAGAATCTGTCTGCACTGTTCTGCTACTCGCTCCAGGTTTATGCGGACTTCTCCGGATACACGGACATCGCGACGGGTGTCGCTATGCTTATGGGCTTTTATCTCCCGAAGAACTTCAATTCGCCTTACAAGGCGGTGAATACCCAGCAGTTCTGGCGGAGGTGGCATATGACGCTTTCGCGCTGGCTGAAGGACTATCTGTACATCCCTCTTGGCGGTAACCGGAACGCAACTCCCGGTACGTTCATCGTAATCATCGCGATTGCCTTGATAGCGGTATTCCTTTCCGGCAGCTGGTGGGTTGCGCTTGGCGTAGCGCTTGTCGCTGCGGCGATAGGGATATGGGCCCTGAAATGTCCTGACAAGCGGCGGAAGATCACGACTAACATCAATTCGTTTGACACGATGCTGCTTGGCGGTATGTGGCACGGGGCAAGCTGGAACTTCATTATCTGGGGCGGCCTGAACGGCCTCGGGATGATTATCTACAAGTTCTGGAGTTCCTGGTCCATGGGCTTTAAGACGGCGTTCGTTACGGGTGTGACGGTCCTTGTGGGCGCGCTTGCGAAGTTCGCTCCGGCTCCGGTTTGGAATATGTTTTTCGTCTGGCTCGTCGTAATATGGGCCGGTGCTATGTTGAAATACTTCTGCTGGCTCGTCCGCGGACGCAGGGCTGCATCCTCGAAGGCGGGGAAATGGCTGGACTCCGCCTGGGCCATCGCGCAGACGTTCATTTTCATTACTTTCACGCGGCTGTTCTTCCGCTCGGGTTCCAATCTGGATCCGGCGGAGGCGAATATCCAGGCTTGGAATACGGCGAAGAATATGGTTAACCAGATTGGCTCCGCGTGGGATCTGACGCTTGTTCCGGCGATGATTCGGCAGCACGCCGCAGTGCTTGCGCTCTTTGTCTTCGGAATGATTGTCCACTGGCTCCCGGAACGCTTCAAACGCCGCTACCGCATCTCCTTCGCCCGCCTTCCTCTTGCCGTGATGGCCCTTGTCGTCGCCCTCGCCGTCCTCGTTATGTACCAGTTCATCACCGCAGACCTCCAGAGCTTCATCTACTTCCAGTTCTAGCCCCCCGCCAGGGCGTCGCCGGCTAGCCCCCGCCGCAACGTCGCCGGCGGCGACCCTGCTGCGCGGAGGAAATTATTTTTCCGGACGGGGCCGGAAAAACCAATTTCCCCGCTCCGCGCTTCCTTCGTCACCCCACACCCCGCCGCCTGCTACCCTGCCGGCGGCCACCCTACCCCGCCGCCGAACCCGGCGGCAACCGGCGGCGAAAAGCGCAGCCTCTGGCCATTTTATATCCAGCTCCTCCGATGGAAGGACTCGGAGATCAGCACAGGGTAAGTAAACCAAAAAATGTTTATATTTGTCAGAGATTGATATTGTGGCACAATGAAGCATAGTTTTTTCCTCCCAGCCGTGCTGTCCCTGTTCCTCTCGCTGCCGGCGTTTTCCCAGTTCATACCCGTCAATCCCAAGATGGTGACCCGCCTGGAAGCGGAGTTTTCCGTCTATGAGCCGGACACTACGGCATCGGCAGTCCTTCTTTTCCACGGGGAGGACATTATGGTGCGGTTCAACTCGGATCTTGAATTTATCCGCGAAACCACAGTCCACGACAGGTACAAGATACTCTCCGACGCCGGGAAACAATATGCGGACTTCAACATCATAATCGACCCGGAGGAAACGGTTTCGGACATAAAGGTGGAAACCTACAACATTGAGGACGGAAAGCTTGTCAAGACAAAGATGTCCAAAAAGTCCGTCTTCAAGGAAAAGATGACGGAAAAGTTAGACAAGATTACTTTCGCGGCGGAGAACGTCAAGGTGGGCTCTGTCGTGGACGTGTATTATGTCCACACGGCCCCGACTATAGGGATCCAGGACGTCTATTTCCAAAAGGAGATACCTGTCAACAGTGAAGAGGTGTCCGTAACCTATGCGGAATACCTGTCATATAACAGGGTCCAGAGGGGATTCATAACAATAGAGCAGGGCAAGGACTGGAGAAACACCACAATCTCCATTAACGGGCGGGGGAACCTCACCTATGATATGGTGACGGATAAATACAAGGCAAAGGACGTCCCTGCCTTAAAGAGGGTTCCATACCTGTACTGCCCGGAGCAGTTCAGGAGCTCGGTGGTGTATGACGTCCGGGGCCTTGCAATCCCTGGAGTCCTTTACAGGACCTACGGAGTGTCCTGGGATTCGGTCGATGCAAAGTTCCGGGAGTTGAATTTCTTTTCAGAGTGCTATTCCAAGTTCCGCGATATGGACGGCCTGAAGGAGGCTGTTGAAGGCATCGGCGAAGAGGAGGAAAAGGTTGTGGCGGTGCGCCGGTGGATAAACTCCAAAGTCGCCTGGAACAAAAAAGTCAGGCTACGCCCCGACCCGGTTAAAAAGGCCCTCAAGGACGGGACCGCATCCAATGCGGAAATCAATACACTCGTTGCAAGCGCCCTCAATTCCATCGGCTTTATGGTGGATCCGGTTCTTGTAAAGCGCCGTACAAGCGGGTTTATGGTTGACTACCAGGTTTCCATAGAGTCCTTTGATACATTCATCCTCAGGGTAAAGAGTCCTGAGGGGAACATCTGGTTCCTTGACGCCGCCACTCCGGACGGCTACCTCAACGTCCTTCCCCCGGACTTTCTCGTTTCCCAGGGAAGGCTCCTTCCGGTATCCGGCCCCGGCCAGTGGGTGTCCGTTGCGGATGCCTGCAAGGGCAACAGCCTGATGAAGACCGTCCGTGCGGAGGTTTCCGGAGACGGGACGATGCGCGGAGCGGTTGCGGTAATCGCAAAAGGGGAGTGCTCATACGATGTCAAGAAGGATTACGGCAGCTATGACAACGAGGAAGGGTTTATAGATGACATCGCCAATGAAGAGCACCTTGTGGTGGATGAATTCCGTTACAACGGGGAATATTCCCCGGGATGCGGGTATGAGTACACCTTTGAAAAGGATGTCGAAGCGGGGGAGCGCATCTATCTGAAGCCGTTCCTCAGCCCGCTCAACAGCCACACGGCATTCAGCAGGGAGACCCGGAATTTCCCGGTGGAAATCCCATACCCTCATACATTATCATACAGCTTTATGCTTTCCGTTCCGGAAGGCTACGAGGTGGAGGAGCTGCCTCCCGTCATCAATTATAACAAGCCTTCCGTCGGCGGCAAGGTTCAGCTTATGTGCCGTCATACGGGAGGACCCGTAATGGTGTTCTACAAGTTCTCCCTCAACACATACATCATTACCGCGGAGCATTACCAGGAGCTTAGGGAATTCTGGCAGGCGATGGCCTCTGCAGAGGACTGCACAATCGTTCTCAGGAAGAAGTGAGGTTTTCCGGGAAGGTCATATCGGCCGTAGCCATAGTGATATTGGGCGGAGGCATAGCCGCCGCCCGGGAGGCATCTGACGAAGTCCGTGCAAAGGTGCTCCGCCACGAGTGTTCCGTCGTTATGAAAAACGAACGGGAAGGGACGGTAAACGTCGTCCGCACAGTTGAGATACTGGACAAGAGAGCGAAGTCTGAGGCTAACCTCTCCATCCATACGGATATGATATGCGCTCTGGAATCGTTCAAGGGCAGTATATCGGCCCCCGGAGGCAAGACTGTGAAGCTTGGAAAAAAGAACCTCGACGGCATAGCGACGGAATACGTGAGCGATGATTATACCTGGTATTATGTCCCTTCGGCTGAGCCGCCATATACCGTAACCTATGAGTATTCCCTTAAGCTCAAGGACGCCATTCCGTATTTCCCCACCCTCTATCCGGTGAAGGAGGAAAAGGTCTGTGCGGAAAACGTCTCTTACCGGCTGAAAGTCCCTTCCGGGACGGATATCCTGTATGAGTCCAACCTCGCCGGAGAGCCGGAGGTCAGTTCCGACGGAGGCTCGGATACTTACGTATGGACCTTCCCTTACTTTCCGGGATATGTGGATGAAGCGCTGCTCCCCCTTCTTCGTGACATTGTGCCTAACATCCGCTACGTCAGGCCTACCCGGTTCTTCTATGGCGGAATCTACGGGGACAGCTCGTCCTGGGAATCATTCGGCCGCTGGATATATGAGATTAACCAAGGCGCCAGGGACTTGCCGGAGGATTTTGTGGCCTCCCTCAGGGAAAAGACAGCCGGAATGACTGAGCTGGAAAAAGTGAGGACGCTTTACGGAATACTCCGGGAAAGGACCCGCTATGTAAGCATCCAGCTGGGGATAGGCGGGCATAGATCGGCCCCGGCTTCGGAGGTCCACGCCCGCGGATACGGGGACTGCAAGGCCCTCTCCACCTATATGCAGGCGATGCTCGAAGCCGTCGGGATAGAGTCTTTCTATACACTCATAAACACTGACAGGCCCGATATGACATCCGGGACCGCAGGTTTCGTCGCCAATCACGCTATGCTGATGGTCCCTGTCGGAGAGCCCGTGAAGGATACGCTCTGGCTGGAATGCACGGCGCCTTCCCTGCCGATGGGCTTCCGCCACGGGGACTGTGCCGGCCACGGAGTACTGGTTGTTACGCCGGAGGGCGGTGTTGTCAAACGGGTGCCTTCGTATCCGGACAGCATTCCCCTCCAGGAACTCAGTTTCGACGTGATGCTGAAGGACGACGGCTCCGCCGGCATCAGTGCCGTCAGGACAGCAAGGCTACGGGAGTCGGAGTCCTGGACGGCCTTTCCAAAGGCAAGCGGCACCCGGAGGGAATCTATGCTGATGAGATCCATATCGCTCCAACCTTCCGGAATCAGGGTTGACTATACGAAGGATAACTTCGGGGACTATTCCGGCGCGGATTACATCCCTTACTTTGAGGCGGGTTTTTCCTTCAGCACGGGAAAGTATGCCGACAGCCGGAACGGAAACCGCCTTTTCGTCCCCCTCTCGCCGTTTTCCATCGGGTTTTCCGCCCAGCGCGGGAAAAGGATCAACCCCATAGTATATCGGGGCGACGCATTCGACCGTATCCTTGTCAAAGTCCATATCCCGGAGGGCTACACCGTAGAAAGCGTCCCTTCACCGGTACTTCTTGACACGGATTGGGGGTATTACCGGAGCGAGGTGACCGTTTCCGGAAGCGAGATCGCAGTTGTCCAGGAAATCCGCGAACGCCCCTTCCGGAAGGAGGCCTCCGAATACGCATCCTTCCGCGATTTTGTCCGTTTCATCCAAAAGGCCGTCGACGCCCGGATAGTGCTGGTTCGCCCCTCCTCCGAATAGATGCCGCCAAAACCGATGGAAATTGGATTCTTTTGTATAACTTTGTCTCCGGTTAATAAACAGAAGCTATGAAAATCATCATTCGAAACAACGCCAAGGAGGCTTCCCTGTGGGCAGCCCATTACATCGCAAAGAAAATAAACGACAAGGCAAAGATTACAGACAAGCCTTTCGTGATAGGTCTGTGCACGGGCTCTACCCCTATCGAGACTTATGCGGAACTTATCCGTATGGTCAAGGCCGGTGAGGTTTCTTTCAAGAATGTGATTTCTTTCAATATGGACGAGTATGTGGGCCTCCCGGAGAGTCACCCCGAAAGCTATCACAGCTTTATGCACAAGTACCTCTTCGACCATATCGATGAGCCTGCGGAGAATATCCACATCCTCAACGGCAATGCAAAGGATCCGGAAGCGGAGTGTGCCGCATATGAGAAGGCAATAGTAGATGCCGGAGGATTCGATTTCTTCCTCGGTGGAATCGGGGAGGACGGCCACATCGCCTTCAATGAGCCTTTCTCCTCGCTCCAGTCCCGTACCCGCGTAGTGACCCTCACCCAGGATACCCGCGAAGTCAATGCCCGTTTCTTCGACGGAGACCCCTCCAAGGTCCCGGCCCAGGCGATGTCGGTGGGCGTCGCAACCGTCCTTTCCGCAAAGCAGGTGATGATTCTTGCCTATGGGCCCAAGAAGGCCCGCGCCCTTGCAAGTGCAATCGAAGGGCCCATGTCCCACTACAACACGGTTTCCGCCCTCCAGAATCATCCTGACGGCATCATCGTCTGTGATGAGGCGGCAATCGGGGAGGTCAAGGTGAACTCCTACCGCTACTTCAAAGCCGTAGAGGCGGCGGAGAACCTTTAGCGTCCCTTCCGGAGGCGTCCGGTCGCGTGCTCAAGACTCTCGGACGGCTCAATGATGTTGTAGTCAATCCAGAAATCAGGGTCCAGGAATTCCTCCGCCCTGTCACCAAGCGCATCCTTTATCCGGAACCGTTCCGAGCGGGGAATGGGGACGGCCGGCTCACGTGTGTCCGTTACCACCAGTTCGTTTACGACAGTATATCGGGTCTTGAAAAGTCTCTTTTTCCAGTCGCAGTCGAATACCGTCGTGGTCCTGAAATACTCCAGCCTGGACCGCCCTTCGACAAGACGGTAGTTGATCACTATCGAGGCTTCCCTCGGGTGGAACCTCAGTCCGGAGGGCTTCTTGACAAGGAGCATCCGTATGACTTTTGCCTCGTTCTCCATATCCAGCGAGGCTTCGATGCGGGTAAAGGTCAGCAGTTCCCGGTCAATGAAAATCCTCCCGCGGTACAGCGCATAATCAGCCATCCATCCCGGCTCGAATTCTATCACGAACTGCAGCCTGTCCCCTATGTACTCGGGATTTGCCATCGTAAAGCTATACAGCCGGAAGTCTTCATCCCCGAACATAATGTCATTGTTCTTGAGGATGTCGTGGGTCAGGGCCTGGGTAGGGCCGCCCTGCATAACTACGCTCAGAGTGTCTCTCTTCCGCTGGCTTATAAGGACACGGCTCTTCTCAACGGCGGCATCGTCCCTCATCACAGTTCCGTCGAAGGTGTATTTGTACAGCCTTGCAACGGCTTCTGCGACATAGGTATAGCGGGAGTGCTTCCTTACCGTCTCGCGGTAGAAGCATTCCAGCAGCTCCGGCGAGGTGCAGTAGGTGTCCCTGCGCCGGTCCAGCGCCGTACGGAGAATGGTGTAGGGATTTCCGGAGACAATCGACGCCTCATCGAGGGGGATGTTGATGCGGACCATCAGGACCTTTATGGGCCCATCCCCGACGCTCTCGCGGACGCTCCGGTATCCGAGCATCGAGAAGGAGACAGTCTTTATGGGCGTCCGGGATTTTATGACGAATTCCCCGTCCGCATTTGTGACGGTGGCGTGCTGGCTCCCCGGGACGGTGACGTTAACGGATTCGATGGGCCTGCCGGACGAGGCGTCGACGACCTTTCCGCTCACGCTGTAGCCCAGCCGATCCGTCTGGGCGAAAGCCGCCACGAAGGAGAAAAGCAGCGCTGCAATCAGCGTAACAGCTCTTCGCATACATTTTCAATCTTCATTTTAACAGCGACGGGCCTGCCGGGCGCCTCAAGAAGGACAAACTGCACAAGCCCTTTCCCCGCGGATTTTTTGTCCATCTGCATCGCCCCCGCCATCTCCTCTATCCCGAACGGACACTCCGTCGGAAGGCCCATTGACTCGAAGTCCCGTCTGAGCTTTTTTTCGAGCCCATCCGCTACGCCCGTCCTGTCAGACAGCCTTCCCGCGAGGATTATCCCCATAGACACCGCCTCGCCGTGGGAGACGGCGCCTTCGGAAAGGCGTTCGATTGCATGGGCGAAAGTATGGCCAAGATTGAGGATGATGCGCCGGCCCTTTTCAAATGGATCCTCTTCCACTACCGAGGCCTTGATTTTTCCGGCCTCGAGGATAAGGTGTTCAGAGATTCCGCCGAGTGCCTTTTCATAAAGGTCCGCATCGGCGATAAGGAAGGTCTTCAGCAGTTCCGCAAGACCGTCGCGGTACTCCCTTTCGGGGAGAGTTTCCAGAAAGCGGGAGTCAATCAAAATGAATTCCGGCTGGTGGAAAGCCCCGATCATATTCTTGTACCGGTCCAGGTTCACCCCGGTTTTCCCGCCGATAGCCGCATCGACCATCGCAAGGAGCGTCGTGGGTACATTTGCGAACCTTACTCCGCGTTTGTAGATGCTTGCGGCAAAGCCGGCGACATCCGTAGTGATACCTCCGCCGACGGCAAGGACGAGGCCCCGGCGTGTGAGTCCGGAAAGCATCATCGACCGTTCTATGGAAAGGATTGTGTCCATGGTCTTGTTCGCTTCGGTCGCCTCGACGGGCCAGCTCCCGACGACTTTATCGCCAAGCATAGCTGAAATTTCCGCAGCGGCGCCGGCAACGTTCCGGTCGTAGACGAGGAAAACCTCCTTCTCGTTTTCCAGAAGGGGCGAAAGCTCAGGAGTGCCGGAGGATATGATGCGAATCTTTTCCATCTTGAAGCAGAAGGTATTACCGTCTTCCGCAAAGATAAATGAAAAATTTGGCAGTTCGAGGAATTTACGGTACTTTTGCAGTCCGGCCCCGGCACGATGGCCCGGACGGCCCCTCTCGCCTTGGTGGCGGAATTGGTAGACGCGCTGGACTCAAAATCCAGTATCCCTTAAAGATGTATGGGTTCGAGTCCCATCCGAGGCACACAAAAAAGCATCGCCGCAAGCGATGCTTTTTTGGTGCCGGGAGACCGACAAATTGGAATTTGGTTAAAAGCGATAACCGATACCGAGGGAGACAAAGTAGTTGGTGAGCCAGGGGTTGATGTCTGTGGGCCCTCCCAGCTGCACGAACGAATAGTCGAACTCGGAAGGGCAGAATGCGATTGTCGGGCTGAGGACAAATTCCAGATGCTTACCGCATTTGACGATCCAGTTCAGGCTTGCGTTTAAATAGGGAATAACTTTATCTTTGCCGGCGAAGCTATCGTCAAAGATGTCGTGATACCCAAGACCGAAGCCGGCGCCTGGTCTGAGCAAAACGATATCTTTGATGACAGGAAGCCTATAATAAAACATGGCATCAGCCTTATAGATATTCTGGTCGATCGTGTTTCTGTATGGACTTTTCCCGATTCCGTCCCAATCGTATGTAATTGGATTGCCAAGGAAATAGGTTCCGCTCAATCTTGCTCCCCAATACCAGTTTCCGTTAAGCTGACGGTTATACTCTATACCCATATAGGCCCCCATATTATTGTGCGATCCCCAAAAAGAGCCTCCGTTCAAGTATATAATGGCTTCCTTATTGTCCTGGGCATAAAGGGCGACCGAACAGAGCGCCGTGAAAAGGAAAACCATTATTCTTTTCATAACCATCATACAAATCCCGATTTATCTAACTCTCAAAGTTAATCATTTTTTTCAGACCCTCTGGAAGCAGATAGATTTTTGGTCACTTTTGGTTGTCCCGGCTCCGCTCCCGATTTCGAGCGTGAAATGTAAAATATTGAAATACAATC
>ERZ842401.1740-NODE-1740-length-30354-cov-17.163240_pt1 | contig 30354 bp, 28 predicted proteins | sample MGYA00521270_ERZ842401 | MGnify/ENA primary metagenome ERZ842401 (study PRJEB31892, sample SAMEA3878208) | bioreactor metagenome | biome: Moose rumen | place: Sweden | collected 2011-10 | study: EMG produced TPA metagenomics assembly of the PRJEB12797 data set... | reverse complement strand
TGGCAGAAAACACTCAGATTCAGTTGGTTACATTCCAGCTTGGCGGAGAAATCTATGGTGTGGACATCATGGATGTAAAAGAAATCGTAAAGGTAACGAAAGTTCGTCCGATTCCTAACGCTCCGTTCTATGTCGAAGGAATTTTCAATCTCCGAAGCGAGATTATTCCAGTAATCAACCTTCATAAACGGTTCCAAATTCAAAAACTTGCTGTTGCCGAAGGCGACGAAGAATTTGAAGGCGGCTTCATCATCTTGAATATCGAAAACAACCGCATCGGCATCATCATTGACCGAATTGCGCGCGTTGTCGCAATCGATACGGCAGACATCAAAGATCCGCCGCAGATGATTAGCGGCATCGGCACTGAATATATCCACGGCGTTATCCGTCAGGACGACAAATATCTTATCATGCTCGACATGCGCCGCTTGTTCAATGCAAAAGAACTTCAGAAGATTCTTGATCCGGGCGACGCGGGCGAAGGTGAAGAAGAGTAATTCATGATTCAGACCTTTAGCTCAACGATTCGCAGAAAGGAAATGGATGCGGTTTTAACTTGCATGGTTGACGAAAAATTAGGACCGGGCGAGTTAAACGCAAAATTGATTCAGAGCGTCAAAGAATTCACTGGTTGTGACGGCGCGGTTGCGTTCCGAAGTCCGGCGATTGCATTTTCCTATGTTTTAAAAGCATTGGACATGTCGCCGGAATCTTCCGTCATGATTTCCGCTCTTGCTCCCAGTTGGCAGTATACGGCAATCAAAAATCTCGGCTACACGCCGCTCGTGCTTGATGTGCGCGAAGAAGACGGGCTTGTTTCTCCCGAAGCCGTTCAGGAAGGAATCAAAAACGGCGGTCGGATTCTGCTTTTGCACGAAACGATGGGCATTCTCCCCAAAATCGAAGAAATTCTCGCGCTCGGCATTCCCGTTATTGAAGATATTTCTCATTCCGTTGGCTCTGTCTATACGCTTTCCGCTTCCGAAGAAAATCCTTCCGCGAAGAGTGAGGACTTGCAAAAAAAAGCAGGCATGGCAGGCTTGTATTCCATTCTCGGGCTCGAAGAAAACGATACGATTACGGCAGGAGGCGGGGCAGTGCTCATTGCGCCAAAACGCCGTGAGTGGATTGTGCTCAAAAAATTCACTGATGCCGCGCCCGAAACGGACATCTTGCCCGACATGAACAGTGCGCTCGGTTTTATTCAAATAAAAGAATTCGCGCGGAACGAGCAGGCTCGCAAAGCCTTGTTCGCCATTTTCCAAAAATCGCTCATGAGCGGTAAAAACAAAACATTTGCCCGCGATTCTGAAAACGGCTCAACAGTGTGGTCGTTCCCTGTGGTGCTTTCGGGAAGTTTCAAAGACGCAAAACAGTATGCAAGTCGAAAAGAAATCGAAATTCGCCCTGCATACGAAAAATCAGTGATTGCCATTCTTGAAGAAATGGAGCAGTCAAATTATATTCACGCGAAGTCTTTGCTTCTTCGCACAGTGCTTTTTCCCTTGTACCCTCGGTTGGGTTCGGAATCAGCAACAAAAATCGCAAAAGTCTTGGGGACATTGCCGTAAAAATCTATGAAAGTAAAAAAGTCGCTCATCGTCGTAAACAGTTTTAAGGAAGAATCGAAGGCTCTCGGTGCGGAAATCCAAGCATACCTCAAAAAACTTGGGCTTCAGGCTGATATTTTCGTGTTCAACGGTTTTTCTGAGCAGTATCCGTTCTACGGCTACGATTTTGTGATTACGATGGGCGGTGACGGCACGGTTCTTTTTGCGGCTCGTGGGTGCGCTCCGCTTGGAATTCCCATTTTCCCCGTGAATTTTGGCTCGTTCGGTTTTATTGCGAGCGTTCAGCGTGACGAATGGAAAAAGGAACTCGATGATTTTCTTTCGGGAAATGCCGTTATCGATGAGCGCGGTATGCTCCGTGCGGATTTGATTCGTGGCGGTCAGCGACGGCTTACGGCAACGGGTTTAAACGATGTCGTCATTTGCGGAAAAACGGCGGCGCACACTATTTCATTCAATGTCCGCTACGACAAAGTGTCGCTCGGTGAAATCAAGGCAGACGGAATCATCATTTCCACGGCGACGGGTTCTACCGCCTATTCTGCAAGCGCGGGCGGCCCGATTATCGACCCGGGGCTAGACGCAATGGTCTTAACGCTCATGAACGCATTTTCTCTTTCGAGCCGGCCGCTTGTTTTAAGTCCTGAAGGTCAGCTTGAAATCGAAATTCTGCCTTCCCGCATTTCCGATGTGGTTATCAGCGTTGACGGTCAGATTCCCGTTGATTTGCATGTGGGCGATTTTGTCAGAATCAAACAAATCGAGCACAAGGCAAAGCTGATTGGCTGCACAAAAGAAAAATTCTACAACGCGCTTCGCTCAAAATTGAACTGGTCGGGAGGTCCGCAACATGCTTGAAGACCTTTCCATTAAAGATTTCGCGCTCATTGATTCCGCTTCCGTAGAATTCTCTTCGGGCTTTACCGTGCTTTCGGGCGAAACGGGCGCGGGAAAATCGCTTTTGATTGGCGCACTCTCATTTTTGCTCGGCGGAAAAGCGGGCGTGGAGCAGATTCGCGCGGGGGCGCATGAGTCGGTCGTTTCGGGCACTTTCTTTTTGGGGAATTCTCCTGCCTCTGTTCGCGAACTTTCTTCCGAAGACGAACCCCTGACTGCTTTTGAATGGCTCAGTTTGCATGGAATCGAAGCCGAAGAAAACCGCGTGCTTTTGCGCCGCGTGATTCGCGAAAACGGAAAGTCGGGCGCATGGATTGGTAGCACTCCCGTCACGCGTGCAGATTTAGCCGAATTCAGCTCATTTTTAATCGACATTCACGGTCAGCACGAGCATCAGTCGCTCATGAAAGTCTCGGAGCACCGAAAATTCCTCGATTCTTATGCTGGGCTAGGCGAAAAGGTTTCGGAATTCACTTCACTCTATTCGGATTTGGTCGCAAAGCGAAAATTGCTCGATGAACTCAACACCGATGACCGTGACCGCGCGCAGAGAATCGACTTGCTTTCGTTCGCCGTAAAGGAAATCACCGAGGCGAAACTAAAGCCCAACGAAGACACAGAACTCGACGAAGAAGAAACAAAACTCTCTTCCTTTGAAAAACTGTACTCCGATGTGGAGCAACTGAACGAAGGGCTTTCGGGAAGCGAGGGCGGCTCAGTCGTTTCTGTTCTCAAAAAACTCCGCGTCGTCGCCGACAGTGCCGCTTCTTCCGACAAATCGCTTCAAAAACTTTCTGAACGGCTCGACAGCGCATTCTATGAACTAAGCGACATCGCAGACGAATACAAATCCTACGCAGGCTCGCTCGTGTTCGACCCCGAGCGGTTGGCACAAGTGCAAGAACGGCAGACGGTAATCTACAATCTCAAAAAGAAGTATGCGTCTTCGGTTTCCGCTCCGCTTTCAGAAGTCCTTTCGTATTGCGAAAAAGCGCAGAAAACGCTCGATGAACTTGACAATTCAAGCGACAAAAAAGAAAAACTCGAAAAAGAAATCGCCGAACTCGGCAAAAAAGTGTATATCGAAGCGAAAAAAATCTCCGATGCGCGAAAAGCCGCCGCGCAGAAAATGTCTGCGGGTGTGGTTCAAGTGCTTTCGGCTTTGGGCATGAACGGCACGCGATTCAGCGTGAATGTCGCCGAAAAGCAGGGAACTGAACTCACGCAAAAGTGCGGTCCTTACGGAATCGACGACATTGAATTCTTAATCAGCGCGAATCCTGGTCAGCCATTGCAGCCGCTTGCAAAAATCGCTTCGGGCGGTGAACTCAGCCGCGTTATGCTTTCGCTCAAAACAATTCTCTGCCAGTCAGACGAATCGGGCGAATCAACCGTGGGAACAATGATTTTCGACGAAATCGACACGGGAATCGGCGGTGAGGTGGCGGTTTCAATCGGAAGTCATCTCAAAAAATTGGCAAAAAATCGGCAGGTTTTGTGCATTACGCATCTTGCGAGCATTGCCGTTTATGCCGATAATCAAATTAAGATAGAAAAAGCGGTTTCAGGTGGGACAACCCAAACGCATGTCCGTGAAATTTCGGGCGAAGAGCGGGTTTCTGAAATTGCGCGAATGCTTTCTGGAGACACGGCGAGTGCCGAATCATTGGAACACGCCCGTTCAATGCTTGCTAAGTTTGGGGGATAAAACTAATGGCAAAAGTAATGACAGAAAATCGCGAGTTGTGCGAAATTAAATGCGAGCCGTACAAAACAATGATAAAAGAGGCGACCGAGCGCGAAACGAAGGCTTTGGAAGCTATCAAAAAAGAAGCGGCGGGCGCGGAATACAAAAAACTTGACCTCTGCGACGAAATGATTGGAATCGCGACCTATTACATTCAAATCAACGGGCTTACCGTCGAATTGGTCAACACAAAAGACAATGAAGCCTTGAACAACGCACGAAAAATGCTCTACAAGGCGATTATTTACCTTGAGGAAGTCGTTTCCAACACGGTCGATGCCTTGCAGACCGACATGGAAGAAAAACTTGCCGCAATCGCGAACGCTTCCGTCGAAAAGCGATTCTACCTAATCCGAAAACTGGGGCTTTGTATCGACATTCTTATCGAGGCGTTCGGTGAAAATTCAAAATGGAAGGAATCGTTCGTTGAGTTGCAGGGGCGATTTGCCACCGTTGCAAAAAATCTTCTCGACCTCAAAAAAGCCGCAAAAGATTATTTCGACCCGAATTCCCCCGATTACGACAATTCCGTTCTCTATATCCGCTTAATTCGCAAGTTGTACGACCAGTCGGCAACGGCATACCGCGACCGCTACGAGCTTTCCACGCACCGAATCGACGACATGCGCATGGCAATTCAGTTCCTTTCGGGCGGTCGGCGCGTCGCAATCGCATTGGGTGAGGCTGAAGCCGCCGAGGAAATCAAAAAGAAGGCGGGCGTTTGGAAGCAAAAAGTCGAAATTGACCAAAAGAAGGGAATTGCAAAATAATGCCTAACACGGTCGATAAAAAACTGATTCTCAAAATTTTCGAGGGATTTTCCATTCAGCGGTGGAATGATTTAGTCCGTCCGTTTGATTTAGTCGAAATGGACAAAGCCGCCGAAAAAATGGTCGCCGCCTACATCATCGGAAAATACGAAGAAAGCGCGGGGCGAAAAATTGACTGGGAATGGATGATTTACGCCTCGCTCTTCGATTTGCTCAAAAAAATCACGCTGAGCGACATAAAATCCCCCGTTCAGCAGATGATTCGCGAAAAATATCCCGAAGAATACAAAAAACTGGGCGAATGGGTACTTTCAAAATACGAAGGCATCATTTCAGACGCAGATTTGCTCGCCCGTTTTTCCGCCTTCCTTGAACTCGACTCAAATCTTACCCGCACGGATTTTTCTTTTACGGAGCGCGTGCTTGAAGCGGCGCACAAATTTTCTTCTTTACGCGAGCTTGAAATGATTGCGCCCGTGAACGAAAAAGAGCGAATTCTAAAAATCCACGGCGAACTGAGCGAAAATCTCAAAAAATACGCCGATTTGCAGGGCGTTCGCTTGCTTTTGGAGCGAAAACAGCCTTTCCAGTTCATCATGAAAACCGAACAGCTCCGCTTTCAAACGCGCTGGAATCAAACGCCGCGTGTTCCCGAAACGAGCGTGCTCGGGCATTGCTTTTTCGTGGCGGTGGGAACGCTCCTCTTGCTCCGTGCAACGGGCGAAAAACCGTGCGCAAAACGCCTGTTCAATGATTTTTTCAGCGCGCTTTTCCACGATTTGCCCGAAAGCGTCACGCGCGACATTATTTCCCCGGTCAAGCAGGCAACGAACGAACTTCCGGGCATCGTCAAGCAAATTGAAGACGAAATCGTGCACGCCGAGCTTGTTCCGCTCATGGACGCTTCCTATGTTGACGAAATTTTGTATTTCACGAACGACGAATTTCAGAACCGCATCCTTGTCACGGAGCTTGACGGGCAAAAAACGGCACAAGCTGTCAGCTATGAGGAGTTGCGCGATAACTACAATTCCGATGTCTATTCCCCGGTCGATGGAAAACTCGTGCGCCTTGCCGACCATCTGAGCGCGTTCATCGAGGCGGATTCTTCTATAAAATACGGAATCACGAGCAAACAACTCACGAGCGGGCGCGACAATATTCTCAAAAGCTACCTTTCCGGCACAAAAATCAACGGAATCGACGCAATGCAACTCTTCTGGTCAATCATGGACGATTAGAAGATTGAAAACGGAAAACTGTTAATTTTTTACTGAGTTTTGCCGAAAATTTCTAAGATATGAAATGTTCGGTTTTTAAAGTCGTTTTTTCAGTTTTGATTTTCTCGGCTGTTTCTCATCTTTATTCTGACACGATTCATGAGGTTCAGAAAGGCGAGACTTTGTATTCGATCAGCAAAAAATATGGCGTTTCCGTTTCCGATGTGCAGAGTGCGAACGGATTGTCCGACAACGGAATTAAAGTCGGGCAGAAAATAAAAATTCCTGACGGAAAAACGAGCGCATCTGCGGCGGCAAGTTCTTCTTCTCCCGCCCCAGTAGCTTCTTCACCGAGCACAAAATCAAATTCTTCTGACGGCACATACACGGTTCAAAAAGGGGAGACTTGGTTCGGCATTTCAAAAAAATACGGAATTTCGGTCGCCGACTTGCAAAAACTGAACGGAGTCGGAAGCGATGCCGCGCTCAAAGTGGGGCAGAAACTCAAAGTTCCAGGCGGCTCTTCTTCAAGTGCAGTCGCAAGCACAAAAACGAACACCAATTCGGCGCAAGGCACAACAGCGGGCACGAAAGTTCCCGACCTCGCGAAGAACGACCCGCACAATTATTCGAGCAAAAAAGCAGATTCTTCACTTGTGTGGCCTGTCAAAACCGAAAACATCGTCTACATCAACGGCAAAGTCGGCGGCGTGAGCATGGCGGCAAAAAAAGACGAAGAAGTGAAGGCAATCCGCGCAGGAACGGTCATGTTCTCAGGCTCATACCGCGGATTTGGAAATGTCGTCTTCATTCAGAGCAAAACCGGTCACATCTATGCGTACACCGGGCTTGGCTCAATCGATGTCTCAAAAGGCGACTACATCAACTACAGTTCGGAAATCGGCACGGCAGGAATCGACACCTACACGGGAAAATCGCAGATTTCGCTCATGGTGTTTCAGAACGGTCAGCCAATCGACCCCGCAAAAGCCCCGCGTGGCTAAAAACTTTTCTGATTTTGCGCAATTTGCTGTTGACACGCTTTCGCATTTTTTGATATGATTCTGAACATCACGGGGGCGTAGCGAAGCTGGTTATCGCGCTGGCCTGTCACGCCGGAGATCGAGGGTTCGAGCCCCTTCGCTCCCGCTTAAAGCAGTTACTTTTTAAGTAGCTGCTTTTTTTTATATATTTTATCCTAAGGAGAAACGATGTCTAACGAATTTAATTATTGTCCCAAATGCAACAGCAAGAATATCCAATACAAAAACAATCGCAAATGGTTTTGCTCTGATTGCGGCTTCGATTTATACAACAATGTCGCCTCTGCGGTCGGCTGCATTATCACAAACAAAGAGGGAAAAGTCCTTTTTGAAGTGAGAGGCAAAGAACCGAAGAAAAACTTTCTCGCTCTTCCTGGCGGCTTTTGCGACCCCGACGAAACGGCGGAAGAGGCAGTGAAAAGAGAATGTAGAGAAGAGCTTGGGATAGAAGTTTCTAACATACACTATCTTGCAAGTTTCCCAAACACCTATGAATATCGCTCTATCACCTACAAAACCTGCGATTTATTCTTTACGGCGACGCTGAACGAAGAGGAAGTATTTACTGAGCAAAAAACAGAAGTTTTAGGAACGCAGTGGCGAGATGTTCGGGAAGAAAACTTTTTTCAAGAGCTTGCTTTTGAATCAAGCAAAAAAGCTCTTACAAAATGGATAGAAGAGGTTAAAAGATGATTACGATTGCCCTCTGCGTCGCCTCTTATGTTCTGTATGCCGCGCTTCTGCTAACCTTTCCGCTGAGGCTGAAAAATATGCAAAACAGCGCAGGAAAGCTCGTTCTTTCTTTGAAGCAAAAGACATCTAAATCCTATATTGCAGTTTTTGTTATCGCGCCTATGATAATCACTTTGATTTTGCTTTTGAGCTTTCCGCTTACAACTCAAATCGTGATTTGCGCCTGTAGCGTGCTTGCTGTTCACATCGTCGTCAAAGAACTGCTTTCGCGGAAAATAGCAGGCGTATACGAAAATGCACTCATCTTTGACGGGAAGCATATCCTTTTATCAGATATTCTTTCTCTTCCTACCCTTGCATACGAAGAAGACGCAAGCGTATGCACCTTAAAAATCGTAACAAAGCAAGAGGGCGAATTTTTTATCACTTTTGCAACAAGTAAGGAGAGGCAAAGCACCGTGCAATGCTTGCTTTCGCTCAATCCCGCCTTGAAGCCAGAATAAGCATAAAAAAACCGCTTCCAAAACAGAAGCGGTGTAGAGGCGTCTATCGGAATCGAACCGATGCATAGTGGTTTTGCAGACCAGTCCCTTACCACTTGGGTAAGACGCCATCTTGATTAGTATATTATCAAATAAAGAAACTTTTGTCTAGTCCTTCTCACACTTTTTTTCTCTCAATAGCATTTTTTCCCAAACTCATCGGAATAGTTACTCCCACGGCCGTGGGAATTTTTTTCCCAAGCATATGGGAGTACTTTTTCCACGGTCGTGGCTGAAAATATTTACGGCCGTAAGCAACTGGCAAGAACGACCGTAGTTATGACACACTTACGACCGTAAGCAAGAGTGAAGAACGGTCGTAAATAAAACATTCCCAGCCCCTTATCGCTGACAGCTTGCGTCGTGGACTTTTTTTGCGCACTCCTCTCCGCAAAGCACTCTCACAATCTCCATCGCAAATTGCTCCGCCGCGCCAGGTCCTCGCCCTGTGATGACATTGCCGTCTGTAACAAAAGGAACATCGCGAATGTGTGTCGCGTCAGCAGACGAAGAAACCATCTTTTCCATTTCAGGATAACAAGTGTATTTTTTGCCGCTCAATACGCCCGTTTTCGCCAAAACCACAACTGGCGCAGCGCAAATCGCTGTTACGAGCTTTCCCGCCTTGTGCATATCACAGATAAACTGGGTAAGAGGTGCAAAGTCTGCAAGGTTCTTCGCTCCTGGCATTCCTCCAGGGGTAAAAAGAGCGTCGGGAAGCTCTTTTAATTCGCTCTGCCACTCGTCAAATGTCTTATCGGCAATGTATATCACGCCGTGCGCGCCTAACACTGCATGAGGTTCGTTCAGTGTATAGCAGCCCTCTTGCCTCTCTACTTTTGTCTGTGCGCTCACGCTTACCGTCGTTACGCACACGCCAGCTCTGCGAAGATAATCAATCGGAGTAACCGCTTCAATCTCTTCAAAGCCCTCTGATAAGAAAACTACAACGCTTTTCATAAAAAAAACACTCCTTAATAAAACTGTTTTCCTTGAAACTATAGCCGTATTAGGCTAAAATATAAATGTATGAAACAAGTCCTTATTATAAACGCTTCACCGCTTTTTCACGAATTCCTCAAAGATAAGCTGAAATCTGAAGGCATTGAGGTTGAAACCGCTGAAAAGCGAGATGCATTTCCAAAATTAGTTTCGACTCTCCCTGACCTTGTCGTCATAGACATAGAGGCTATGAAAGACTTTGCAGAGCTTGGCGATTTCTTTAAGAAAAAGAAAGTCGAGCCTAATACTTCTCGCACCCCCGTTATTATCGCAGGTCCTACGATAAAACGCGACAAAGTGCGCGCTTTAACCGAATTCGGCGTAGTGAAGTATTTTTCAAAACCTATCAAATTTGATATTTTCTTCGAGTCTATAGGGAAAATCTTGAAAACGGGATTTACGTTTGATAAAACTCGTTCCATCGTTGATATTCACCTTAATAAGAATATCATATTTATCGAAATTGCACAGGGGTTAAATCGCGAAAAACTTATGCTTTTAAAGTATAAGATTTCGGAGTTAATCACAAAAAACAATATTGAGCGTCCTAAAATCGTAATAATGATTTCGGATATGGATTTGAGCTTTGTGGATGCGGTAAACCTTGAAATCATATTCGACAACATTGCCGATGAAAATCGAATAGACAATAAGAACGTAAAAGTTCTTTCGCTTGACCCGTTTGTTAAAGCCTTGATAAAAGGACACGAAAAATACAAGGGATTTGAAGTCGTTAAAGATTTGTCGAAGGTTATGGCAAATTTGGTAGACGATACGCCAAATGAAGACGTTACAGAACTCATCTCTGACAAAGTGCTTATTGCAGATGTGGCAAATCAAGGCTCTGTGCAAATGCAATTCTATTCAGAAAGCGCAGACGAAGATTCTACGGGAAGTATGCTTCGTGTGGCTGTAGTTGATGATGATGTAAACATCAGAAAGCTCTTATATGCGACATTCTTTGCTATTAACGCAGAATGCAATATGTTTGAAAACGGAGAAGCATTCTTAAAGGCTGTTGCAGAAAAGGATTTTGATTTAGTTGTACTCGACATTTTGATGCCGCCAGGAATAAACGGATTTGAAGTGTTGAAACGGCTCAAAGCAAACGAAAAGACGGCTCATATCCCTGTCATTATGTATTCGCAAGTAACACAAAAAGAATCTGTTGTCTCTGCTTTGCAAATGGGGGCTGCAAGTTATCTTGTAAAACCGCAAAAGCCTGATGTCATCATCAAAAAAGCGATGGAATTGCTGCAAACGAATTAAAATGGCAAGCGATGAATTAGAATCTGGAAGCAGGTTTCTTGCAAATACATTGCACGAAATCCGCACCCCCATTCAAACGATAATCGGAGCAAGCGAGCTTTTGCTAGACACAAAGCTCTCAAGCGAGCAAAGGGAATATTTGCATCAAATACAATTCAGTGCAAATGTGCTTTTAGCATTGGCGAACGATGTTTTAGATTTTTCTAAAATACGCTCTAAAGAGTTCAAACTAGAAAAAATACCTTTTGATGTCGGCTCTCTTACCGAGCAAGTTGCAGATTTGGTCAGCATTGATGCCGCAACAAAAGGGCTTGAACTCATCACAGACATTGATTACAGCTCAAGCGACTTTGTTACAGGCGACCCCGTGCGCTTACAGCAGATTTTGCTTAATTTGCTTAAAAATGCGGTTAAATTCACTCACTCTGGCTATGTAAAAGTATCGTTTCAATTTCGTGAATGTGAAAAAACAGGTACGCCATATCTTGATTTTCACGTTATCGATACAGGAATTGGAGTCGCAAAAGACAAAAGAGAATCTATTTTCACCGATTACTATCAAGTAGACGCTTCTATTTCTCGGCAATACGGCGGCACGGGCTTGGGGCTCGCGATTTGCAAAAACTTAGTTACGGCAATGTATGGCGAAATCGGAGTTGAAGATAATGCAAAAGGAAAAGGCTCTGATTTTCATTTTTCCATTCCGCTTCTTGAGCGTGTTGCCCCGCCAAGAGAGCACAAAACGTACAAAATCGACACCGTTACCAGTATCTTAATCGTAGACGACATAGAGGAAGCGGCTGTTTCATTGGCGAAAAAGATTTCGTACATAATCCCGATTGATAAAAACAATATCTGCATTGCAAACTCTGGCGAAAAAGCGATTGAGTTAATGAAGCAACACTCTAGCGAAAAAAAGAGTTTTAGCATTGTGCTTATTGATATGGTTATGCCTGTGATGGACGGTTGGAGGCTGGCGGCGTATATAAACCAAGACAAAAGCATAAACGGCTCTTTGCTCTATTTGATGATACCTGAAGGGCATTTGACAAACGACGCTAAAATGCAAGCTCTCAACTGGTTTAATGGCTATATTCGTAAGCCTGTGAAGAAAGCGGATTTAGAGAAAAAAATCTTTGCGGCTCTCGATACGACCATAGACCTCGAACCAATCGCCGAAGAAGAGGAGGCAATACCTCTTTCTCAAATGCCACAGGCACTTTCTCAAAAACAAGAGATGGCTGATAAACAGGCTGTGGTTGTGGCTGTAGCGGAAGACCACCCTGTTAATCAAAAAATAATGAGCGCATTTTTGAAAAAATTCGGTGCAACGGTCTATCTTGCTTCAGACGGAAACGAGGCAATAGAGTTAATCAAAGAAAATCCTGATATAAAAATTATGTTTATGGATATACAAATGCCTGAGAAAAACGGGGTTGATGCTACGATAGAAATCAGAGCACTCGGATTTAAAGGCGTGATTGTCGCTTGCACTGCAAACAACGACACGGCGGACTTTGAAAGCTACAAGAAAATCGGAATGGACGACATATTGGTAAAGCCATTCAAAAAAGACACCGTGGGCGCAATGCTGGATAAATGGATTACGGTATTGAATGAAGTGGAATTTGCAGGGGGACTGAAATAAAAATGAACGCGATGAAAAAGATGAAAAAAACAAATTATCACACACATTCTCTTTTCTGCGACGGCAAAAACTCTGTAGAAGAGATGGTTCTTTCTGCAATCGAAAAGGGATTTGACATCTTAGGCTTTTCCTCTCATAGTATGTGTCGCTTTTCAGACGATTGGCATTTGAAAGTGGAAGAACACAGCGCATACGCCGAAGAAGTTCGCCGAGTAAAAAGAGAGTACAGCGACAAAATCAGCATACAGCTCGGATTTGAAGCAGATTATATCTATGGACTTTGCAAGCCGCACAAAGCTGATTTTAGGCAATACTCCCCCGATTATCTCATCGGCGCAGTGCATTATGTGATGAATGAAAACGGCTGTTTTGCCGTCGATGATTCAGAAGAAAACGTAAAGGCGGGATTAGAAAATGTATTTGGCGGCAACAAAAGGGAGCTTGTGCATGCGTACTTTGAAAGCGAGCGGAAAATGATTGCTAAAGGCGATTTTAACATCATTGCACACGCAGACCTTATCCGCAAGCATAATGCAAAACTAGAGCTTTTTGATGAGGAGGCAAGCGAATACAAAGAAGAGTTGAAACTCACTGCAAAAGAAATAAAAAGAGCTGGCGTTATTGCAGAAATAAACACAGGAGGAGTGGCGAGAGGATATTTAAAAGAGCCGTATCCTTCTCCTTATTTCCTTTCGCTTCTCTCTGAACTAAAAGTGCCTGTTACCTACTCATCAGACGCACATAAAGCGCAAAATCTCGACTTCGGCTATGAGGAAACACTTGCGTATATAAAAAAAGCCGACTACAAGGAAATTGCATACCTTGAAGACGGCTCTCTAAAACTCATTAGGCTATAAATTAGCGGTTTCGTCTCTCTTCTTTTGCCTTGCAATCAATGCAGAGGTCAGCATACGGAATCGCCTCTAAGCGCGCCTGCGGAATATCTTTTCCACACATCAAACACTTTCCATACGTTCCGCGCTCAATGCTCTCAAGTGCATTGTTAATCAGTGTCAATCTCAAAGCATCTTGCGCACCAATAGAATCAAGCAAAGTGCGGTCAATAGCATCAGAAGCTACATCAGCTTCATCTCCAGACTCTCCTGCTCCTGTCAGCTTTTTCATATCTTCGCTTTGAATAGAAAGAGAGGCTAAAATTGTGTCGCGTTGTTCAATGAGCTTTTTTTTCTGCTCTTCGATAAATTGTTTTTCCATAAATAGAAACACTCCCCGTGTTGACAATCTTTGAAGTTTTGTAGATACTAATATAAGTATAATCGTCAAAAGACATTATTTTTTTTATACCTTATGTCTTTTTTTATTTGATTTTGGAGGAATCGTGGCTAAAGAAGAAGCTATTGAGGTCGAAGGCATCGTAAAAGAGGCATTGCCTAATACGATGTTCCGTGTTGAGTTGCAGAATAAGCACATTATTCTTGCACAGCTTTCTGGAAAAATGCGAAAGCATTATATCAAAATTGTCCCAGGCGACAGTGTAAAAGTTGCTTTGTCTCCGTATGATTTAAACAGAGGACGCATTATCTTTCGCGAACGCTAGACCCACAGGGTCATTCTCACACCCACAGGGTGTTTTTACAAAAAGCGTTTATTTCAAAAGGAACTCATTTGCAGTTCCTTTTTTCTTTACCTAAACCAACGGCTAAGATGAGAACCTATAGACTTCACACCCCTTATAATTCCGCTTACCCCACCTATAACCATCATTAAGCCAATCGGGAAGAACCACAATAGATTTATTCCCATAATCGTCAAGAACAAATACAATAAGATTGACAAAAGAGAGCCTGAAATCGACGGCTTTGGAGTGCTTGAATAAGTATTCCATGTATAATAGTGATAGCCATCATTTCGAGAACCGTAACTGCTCCCCTCATTTCTAAACCAATCAGAGAATGGGTCGTCGTTTCTTGTATATCCGCCGCCGTATGTATTGTATGTATTGCCATACGCGCTATTATTTGCGCTAGAATAAGAAGAAGCTGTAGAGCCAAATCGGTCGTAATCGGCTTTTTTCTTTTCATCGCTTAAAACAGAATACGCCTCGCCGATTTTCTTGAACATATCTTCAGCTTCTTTGTCGCCTGCATTGCGGTCTGGGTGATATTTGAATGCCTTTGCTCTATACGCCTTTTTAATCTCTTCTGCGCTTGCATTCTTGTCAACACCTAAAACATCATAGTAATTCTCTGCCAAAACCTTATTCCTCTTACATCTATGAAAATCTATGAAAAGCCAAAATGTTACACTCTATATTAAAGATACCAAACTTGAGCAAAAATTTCAAATTTATTTTTGCTTGCATTCACTGTATGCTTTAATCTTTTATCATCACCCAGGTAGCCCCTGTACCGCCCATAAACTTATCTGGGTGTCCTGAAGTACCAAGCCGCTTATCTTGCTCGATAAACGATTTTACCATAGGTCCTAGAACGGGGTCTGAGCCGTGAGAATGAGTGCCTTTGCCGTGAATAATTAAAATCTTTTTTAATCCTCTCGCTTGGCAATCTCCTACAAAAGAATTCAATCTCTCCCACGCCTCTTCTTTTGTAAGCCCGTGCAAATCAATACGCGCTTCAGGACTCATCTCTCTGATATAGGTACGGCTTCGCATTTTCATACTTTCATTGTACTCATCTGCTGCTGCGTCTTTGTCTACAGTGCCATAGCGGCGAAGCCACGCTTCCATCGGATTTATGCTCTTTTCATTGTCTTTTTTCATCTGTGCTTCTGCGCTATAGCCCTGCTTTAAAAGCTCTTTTTCTTCTTTTGTTGGCGCATTTGCTTTCTTATGCGATACTTGAATTGTTCCCTTTGGAGTTTTTCCCTTTTGAGCTTCTTTCTTTTGCATATCGTCGTATTGATTCAATATATCTGCAAAGTTCATTTTCCCAAACCTCTTTTCTAAAAAGTAATTCAATTATATCATTTACTATTTCATTTTTCTACTATCTTTTTTTCTTAAAAAATGCAAGTAGAAAAACATACCTATTCACTTTGTTGATATTTTTTCTTATTGTGCTATAATATTAGAGATAACAATATTTTTAGGAGAACTATTTTTATGAGCGAAAATACAATGCACCTTCGCCCAGTTATTGCCGTAGACAAAGACAAATGCTGCAACTGTCATCGTTGTATTGCGGTGTGTCCTGTAAAAATCTGCAATGACGGCTCAGGCGATTATGTTTCCATAAATCACGATTTATGCATAGGGTGCGGAGAGTGTATAGAGGCTTGCACACACGGAGCAAGAAAAGGAATTGACGATACACAAGAGTTCTTCAAAGATGTAAAAGCAGGTGTGCCGATTATAGCGATTGTAGCTCCTGCTGTTGCAGTGAACTTCAAGGGACGCGATTTAGAGTTAAACGGATTTCTTAAATCTCTCGGCGTAAAAGCGGTGTTTGATGTGTCTTTCGGCGCAGAATTGACCACAAAGAGCTATATTGAGCAACTGTCAAATGAAAATCCCGATTTGCTCATCTCTCAGCCATGCCCTGCCATAGTATCGTATATCGAAACATATCGCCCTCATCTCATCAAGTATTTAGCAAAAGGCGATTCTCCTATGGCACACACTATTGAATATATCCGTCGATTTTGCCCAGAATATGCAAATTGTCGCATAGCCGCTATTTCTCCTTGCTTTGCAAAGAAAAGAGAATTCGACGAAAACGGCAAAGGCGATTACAACGTAACGATGAAAAATCTCGACGAATATTTCAAAAGCAACAATATAGATTTATCGAGATTTGCTAAAACCGAATACGACAACCCAAGCGCAGAAAGAGCTGTACTGTATTCAACGCCAGGCGGACTATTGAAAACGGCACAGCGATTTTCTCCAAAGATTGCTGAAAAGACACGCAAAATTGAGGGAAAGAGCGTTATCAAGTACTTTGAAGGGCTAGAAAAGGAAATGCAAGCGGGCGAAAAGCCTCTTTGTTCGCTTATCGATTGTCTTAACTGTGAAAGAGGCTGCAACGGAGGAGCAGGAACAACTAATCAGCACTTGACGCTTGATAAAATGGAATCTCTTGTTGCAAATCGTGCAAAAGAGCGGCAAAAGCAATGGAATACACTCGACGCAAAAGCTGAAAAAAAGGCATTAAAACGGCTTGACAAAACGCTGAGCGAATATTGGCAACCTAAAATCTATGAGAGAAAATACACCGACCGCTCAAGCGTACTTACATCGCTTTTAAAAGTGCCAAGCGAAGATGAGTATTGGAACATCTTTCACAGCATGGGTAAACATGATTCAAATGACCTTTTCGACTGTGGAGCGTGCGGCTATGATTCTTGCAGACAGATGGCGTTTGCGATTTATAATCATCTCAATCGCCGCGAAAACTGCCACTATTTTGTGCAGCATGTTGCAAACGTCGAACACGAAAATAAGCTATATGAAACAGTGAGAGAAGTTACAGGACACAGCGTTTCACTTTTGGAAGGAACAAGAAAGAATGTTACTTCTCTTGCGCTCAAAAGCGACGAAATGGCTCAATGTGTGCAAGATTCATCAAGCGCAGTTGAAGAGATGGTCAACAATATCTCTTCAATCAATAAGATTGTAGATAAAAACTTCGACATCGTAAGCGCACTTGAAAACGAAACGCAAAACGGTCGCATAAGTGTTCAAGAGGTCAATTCACTTGTTTCCTCTATCGAAAAACAATCAAAATCGCTTGTAGAAATGAGCAGCGCAATTCAAAAAATCGCAAGCCAAACAAATATGCTTGCAATGAATGCGGCGATTGAGGCTTCTCACGCAGGAGATGCAGGAGCAGGATTTGCTGTTGTTGCGGACGAAATCAGAAAACTTGCAGAAGATTCAGGAAACGAAGCAAAGAAAATCGGCGATGTCTTGAAGCAAATCAAGTCTATGGTAGACGGCGCGTATAACAAAACGAACGACGTGAGCAATGAGTTTGACAGCGTGGTAAATCTTGCCGAAAAAGTAAAAATACAAGAAAATGAAGTGAAAAGCGCAATGCAAGAACAAAGCGCAGGCAATACGCAGCTTTTAGAAAGTATTTCTAAGCTCAAAGAAGGCACAAGAGCCGTAGAGCAAGCAACAGCAAGCCTTGCTATTGACACAAAGAACGTTATTGACCAAATCGAAAGCATCGGCAAAAAACAGGCATAGCCTGCTCTTAAAGCGTAGCCTGCTTTTCAAATTAACCTAGCTATGTTAATCCACAATATATAGCTAGGTTAATAAAGCTTAATAGAAAAGCCGTCCACGACAGTTAGAAGCTATCTTTGAACAGTTGGAAGTGTTTCAAAAGGTATGCTTAACCGTAATGTCATTCCCATTCTTGACACTGGAATCTATCCTACTTGTGCAGTAGTAAGCCTATTATTTGTGCAGGAGTAAGACCCTTACTTGTGCAGGAGTAAACCCCTTACTTGTGCAGTAGTAAGCCTATTACTTGTGCAGGAGTAAGAGGCTTACTAGACCTGTTCACAAACCTTATGTCATTGCTGTGCTTGATACGAGAATATTTCAAGGCTCTTCCATAGTGTTTTGAAAAAAAATTATCGGGGCAAGGTGAGATAATGACACGCTTTTTCTAGCATACCTTTTGTAACAGCTCTTGACAGTTAAAAGCCGTCTTCAACAGTTTCGAGCTTGAAAGAAATTGATTTTATCGGCTCAACCATTTCAGAAGGAACCCAGCCTTCTATATTGTTAAAGCTGATGTATATCCAGCCTTGTGTTTTTTCCATAATGCGCACTCTGTTGCCTCCGTGAATATAAAACGAAGTCTTCGCGCTCTTTTCGGGAATCGGATAAATGCTGCCGCCTGTAAACACTCCATACGGCACAACTTGGCGGGCGGTAAACACGATTGAACACACCAACACACACACAAAGCTAAAGGTTAAAATAAAAGTCTTTGCAAAGCGTTTCTTTCTTAAAAACACTATCGACAGCACAAAACAAAGCGCACTCAATAGCCAAAACAGAATCGGTACTATGATATACGGCTCATCTTCGCCATTCACTAGCCCCATAGCATTTTCTACTTGACGGCGCACAAGGCGAGTATTGCTAAACGGCAAGCTCCGCCGCTCCTTATCGCGCAATCTGGACAACACAGCTATTTCTGTGGCGACAGGCTCTGCAATTACCTCATCGTCTTCCTCTGTTTCAACAGGGGTAAAGGCATACGCAAACAATGTTTTCTCTTCTTCTTTTTTGACCTCTTTATCAGAAGGCTCAAGAATATGCAAAGAGCCTGTTTGAGAGAGCGATAAATCTTTTCGCATTCCTGAATAAGAGCTAACAGACAACTTTACATCAGGCACACTCACCACACCAGGAATAAGCGGAGTCCACGCAAATGTAGCGATTTTCACTTTATCTGCGCTAAACTCTTTTCTCGCACTAGAAGCAAAATCGTACTGTTCCACAAGGCGAAACAGCGCATTTTCGGGAAGAGTCCAAGAAAAAGAAGCAACTTGCATAAAATAGCGTGCATACACTGTAAACAATATTACATCGCCTGCGCGTGCAGTGCCATCTTTAACGCCTTCTTCATATTCAAGGAATATTTCAGGAGCGATGTCTTGCGGATTTTTGTAGACTTGAAACGGAGCGAATGGCACAGAATAATTCAAATCTTCTATGTAAACTTGCAAATTCGGCAGCTCATAGTATCCATCTTTGTAAAACGTAAGCCATAATTCTATTACTGTGCCGCTCTCGCCGTTTTCTGCTAAATACGCGCTCTTTTTAGCCGCTAAACACGTTACATCATTAGGAAGTATCGGGCTTACAAACTCAACATTTGCAGGAAGCACATCTGGCAGTTGCAAAGAAAAAACCGTTTGCGAGCCGCATACTGCTCTTTCACTTTTCGGCACAACTTCAAGCGAAAAGAGCTTTTGAGGAATCAAAAAAAAGAAAAAGCTAACAATGATAGACAAAAAACTTAGTAATCGTTTTCTAAAGATTGATTTTGCGGTTTCTCTTGATTTTTCCATTGTTTTTTATCGTTCTCCTGAATAACTGAAAATACAGCATCTTCTGCGCTTCTTGCATTCTCCGCCTCGTTAATCGGCAAAAGCTGCTGCTCTCCTGCTCTCGATTTGCTCTCTTCTCGTTGCTGAATAGAAAGCTCTAAGTTGATTTTTGCATTTGTGTCAGAGCTATTTATGAGAAGAGCTTTTTTGAAATACGAGGCGGCCTCTGCATAATTTCCTTTTCTGTGCGAAATTATCCCCATATTATAATAAGTCGAAAACAACACAGCATCTGGTGCATTCGGCGCAATCTGTTCAAACCGAGAAAGAGATGCCTCGCTTTCGTTTTGCATAAGATAGGTGGAAGCAAGCCCATACAACGCATATTCACGCAAAAAAGAATTATTGCTAGAATCTTCTATCGCCCTCAAAAAATCTGCGGTAGCTTGTCTGTATTTTTTTTGGTGATAATTCCAAGTACCTTCTAAAATATGCTTTGAGCCGTCAAATGAAGACGAACAAGAAGTAAAAAGCGGTAAAAGACAAAGAGAAGCGAGCATAATTTCTCTTCGCTTTAAGAGCGTCCAATCAAATTCCCCAACGATAAACGAAAGAATAAAAAACAGTATCGCCAAAGAAATAAAAAGCCCTTCGCGAGAAATTGTTTTTTCTTCATACGAAACGTGCTGTCTATCTGATGAAGAAGAGGAAATGCTAGAGAGGACTTTTAGAGCCGAACCGAGTTCTGTCGCATCTACAAAATCTAATGTCGCTGTTTTTACGCCTTTATTACGTTTAACAAACGTCTTTTTAGCTTGAATAGACTTTATAGTATCGCGGATTTTTTTGCTTCTCAGAGCGGTCTTTATTATTGTTGTTCCGTCCCCTGCATACACCTCGCTTTCGCTCTCGCTGCCAAAGCCGATGATTACCACCGAAATACCATATTTTAGCGCAGTGGAAAGAGCATTAGCCATTTTGCTATCGGTTTCTTCTCCGTCCGTAAACACCCAAATAGAAGCTGTGCTTGAAGATTGCACAGGAAAAGAGCGAATCGCCTCTTCAATGCCTTTGCCCAAAGAAGAGCCTGCCGCGCTCATAAGACGCGGAGAAAGCGTTGCTAAAAGTGGCTTTATGCTTGCTCTATCTTCTGTTAAAGGAACTGCGATAATGCCTTCTCCCTTTGCAAGCACAACAGAAACGCTTGTGCCCGACATACGCTCTAAAAGCTCATTTGCATAAGAAGTAGCCGCTTGCAACCTTGTATTTTTCTCTGGCGCATCTTTTGCGTTCATACTGTATGAAATATCAAAAACAAAAGAAACCGCAGAGCCAGCTTTCGGCACAGGCACAGCTTCCGCTCCCCAAGAAATCCCTGCATAAGAAAGAACCAAACATATCCAAGCGACCGCTCTCAATAACTCTCTAATAATAAGGCTATAGCGCAAACGACGAAAAGAATGTTCTTGCAATGTACTCGACGTATTAAAGTTGTTTTTCAGCGATTTCAAGAGCCTTGTATAATGATAGAGCGTATACAGAAAAGAAGGAACAAGAAGCAAAAGTGCATAAAAAGCATACGGTCGTGCAATTTCTATATTCATAGAAGCTCCTCTAAATACATTCTGCGGATAACCCAAGCAAGCAAAACAAAGATAATCGCGCCTAAGATAAAAACCGAAGTGAAATAAGTGTCTGTAGTATGGACATGATAGCTTTGTGCTAAAATCTGCTCTTTCGCAATAGAAGCTATGGCTGAAGAGAAATCTGCCATATTCTCAACGCTATAATAATTACCTCCTGCATTAAAAGCAATATCACGCAGTTGCTCCGTATCGAAATCTGAATTGAAATGACCAGAAATGACCTTTCCTGTTTTCTTGTCCACATATTCAAGCGGAACTGTTCCCTTTGTGCCCAAGCCCAAGACATACAGCGCAATATTATTTTCTTTTGCCATTCGCGCGGCAGTGTTTGGGTGTACCATACCTGCATTATTTTCACCATCAGTGATTAAGACAATACACTTTTTCGGTGCGCTCGAAGTTAAAAGATGATACACCGCAGTCGTAAGCCCCGTACCGATTGCGCTTCCATCTCCCATTTCCCCAATAGAAAGCTCCTCAAGCCGCTTTTGAAATATCGTATGGTCAATCGTAGGAGGCACAACAACCGCCGCTTCACTCGCCATCGACACCAAAGAAAACGCCGTGCCAGAATTAGCATTTACTAGCGTCTTCACCACCTGCTTTGCCGCCTCTAATCTTGTTCCGTTCACAATGTCTTTAGCCGCCATCGACGGACTTGTATCAAGAACAAATATTATATCAGCTCCGCGCGAGGTATAGATTTTTTCTTGATGATGAAACACAGGACACGCAAAGGCAATCACGGCACATATATAGCCTAAAGCACACAAGACTTCAGACACCTTTGATAAAATGCCGTGTAATCCGCCAGCCCAAGAAAACTCAACTCCGTTCCAATCGCAAAAGGTGAGCGGAAAAGAAATGCCTGAAAATATCTTGAATCGCCGCGCAATATAAAGAAGCGGCAAAAACAGCAACAGCAAAAATGCAGCTGGATTTTGAAAACTAGGCATTGCTAACGCCTCCTTCTAAGCAAACAATCGCTTTACACACCGTTTCACACATCTCTTCTCGCTCTCCGCTTAATAATGCGGCTTCGTGCTGCGCTGGCGGCAACAGCTTTGAATCAAGCGAGCCGATGGCATAGCGAATATAATCCGTGCGATGAAAAAGAGAGGTAAGCTCTTCTATACGCATTTTTTGCGCAAAACTCTTTGCTTCATTCGACAATTCAACAAAAATAGTTTCTAGCTCTTTTGTGTCATAGTTCGCAAAAGGTCTATCGAATCGATAAGAAAGATAATCGCGTGCAATTCCCTGCAATCGCTCTGAAAAATCTCTATCAGATATATCATCTTCTCTCTCCAATCTTCTCACTCTCTTCATTGCTTTTCTTGCATTGCGCCCGTAGCCCATCACAATTTTCATTTTATGCAAAAATGCGATTACGCTTTGTATGTGCGCCAATAAAAAGCACAATGCCGTAAAAGCCAAACAGCAACCAACTATAAAAGCATACACAACATATATAGTTCCTGGCACTAAAATAGGAGAAGCGGGCGGTTGTAAAAGGGTTGAATGAGTTTTTTCGCTAATAGACAATACGGAGATATTTTCTATTTTTACCGTGCCCTTTTTCTTTTTGCTTTTGCTCAATCCTGAATAGTACAATATATCCTGAATATCAAATTGCCTAAACATCACAACCCCTGGTTTCCACGGGACAAATGAAATAGACAAATTATAATCATTGCCATTATGCGAAAGAATTATCTTTTTCACAGTGTAATTGTTAAAATCTGTTGCAGAAAGAAATATCGGATATTCGCTTTTTAGTTCAGCTTCATTTAGCTCCTCATCATCAAAGAGAGCCGCAGATGTGCGAAATACATACTGAACAATGACGTTATCGCCTACAAATATTTCGTGCGGAGATACTATCTGAGTTGCGTCAAAAGATTGCGCAGAAAGCGAAAACGGAAAGAAAAAGAGAGTTACTATAGCGAGAAAAAAAATCATCGACGCTCCCTCGATGCAAAATATCGCGACAACACAAGCACAGGGTCATCTGTTGTAGAAAGAATGAGCGGCACTCCGCCATAACGCACGCAGTCTTCTTTCCACTTTTCCACTCTCGCCTCTTCCGCCTCTCTCCATTCCCTGCGAAACAGGCTTGAAGACGTGGGGAATATGCACCTTTTCCCCGTTTCTGTATCTGTGAACGGAAGAGAGCCTGTATCTGGTAATTCCGCATCTATCGGGTCAGACACTCTCAAAGCTATAACATCATGACGCTGGGCAAGATATGAAAACGGCTTTTTCCATTCTCCTACTCTGAAATCCGAGATAATGAAAATAAGGCTTCTCTTTCTTAGCAGTTTGCCCGTACCTGTAAGCGCATTCACCAAATGAGAACCTCTCTTTTTGGTCGGCTCGTAATTCTCAAATTGAGAAAGTAACAGCTGCACTGTGTTCTTTCCTCCCTTTGGAGAAAGGGCAAACTCTATTCTATTAGAAAAGAACACCGCACCGACTGGGCTAGAAGATTGTTCGGCTACAAGGGTTAAAAGCTCTCCTGTTTCAATAGCGGCTTCAAGCCGTGTTTTGCCGTGCGAACCTGTGTTCATAGAAAGAGAGCGGTCGATAACCAAGAAAATATTTAATTCCCTATCTTCTGCAAACAGCTTAACATAAGGCTTTCCAAGTCGCGCCGTAACGTTCCAATCAATCGCCCGTACATCATCGCCCCGAAGATATTCGCGAACGCCGCTAAACTCTATTCCCTGCCCGTAATACATAGAATGAAAATTACCAATTCTAAGGCTTTTCACCAAAGAGCGAGCCGCTAATTGCAATCTTCTTGCTCTTCTTGAAAGCTGTGTATAATCTTGTTCTTTCATAAAGATTACGGAACAGGCATCAAAGCCAAAATGCGAGAAATAAGGGTATCTGCGTCCACTCCGTCCGCCGCCGCTTCATACGAAAGCACAAGACGATGACGCAACACACTGTGAGCAACAGCTTTTACATCTTCAGGCAATACAAAAGAGCGACCTGCAAACAGCGCCTGCACTTTCGCACATCTCACTAACGCAATGCCCGCACGAGGGGAAGAGCCAAAAGAGATATAGCGCGAAATATCAGATTTCTTTGCACTCTCATCGCTCAAAGGTCGCGTAACACGAACTATAGACACAATGTATTCTATTATTTTTTCTTCGCAGACAATAGCGTCAACCACGGCTCTGCATTTCAAAAGCATATCAGCGTTCAAGATTTGCTCTACAGGATACAGAGAGCTTCTCCCTTCTGCTTTTACAATATTCACTTCTTCCACAGGGCTTGGGTACGGCACTTGCACTTTTAATAAAAATCGGTCAAGCTCCGCCTCTGGCAAACCATACGTTCCCTCTTGTTCAATCGGGTTTTGAGTGGCTAAAACAAAAAAAGGCTTTGGAAGCTGATACGAGTTTTCTCCGATAGTAACTTGCTCTTCCGCCATCGCCTCAAGCAAAGCAGATTGCACTTTTGCAGGCGCACGGTTTATTTCGTCGGCAAGCACTATATTTGCAAATACAGGACCTTTTCGCACGGTAAATTGACCGCTCGACTGTTCATAAATAAGAGTACCCGAGATGTCAGCAGGCAGCAAATCAGGGGTAAACTGCACTCTTTTAAAGCTCAAGCCTGAAATCTCGGCAAATGTCTTTACTGCAAGCGTCTTTGCCAAACCTGGCACACCTTCAAGCAAAATATGACCGCCTGTAATAAGAGCCATTAAAATGCCGTCTACAATTTGCGATTGTCCAACTATACGGCGGGCGACTTCCTTTCTGCACCTCTCTACAATATTTCTGCATACTTCAAGGTCTGAGTGTGCAATAGAATCTTCTCTCTCCATCATTATCCTCTAACCGTTATTTCACTATTTATTTCGCTACATAATAGCAAAAAAACGCCCTGAGCGTAAATAGAGAATTTTAGAGTAAAAAAGGTAATTATAAAGAAATTGCTATATGTCTTCTTTCATAATCTTCGCAGAAACAAGATAGTTTTTTTCTTTTTGCAAGATTACATTAACATCGTTTTTATTTTGTGTTTTGATACGCTTTAACCACACCTTTGAAGTCTTTGGGTCAAAGTAGATTTTGCGAGGATATATCCCGCCTGTGTCTGAAGCAACAACGGGGATTTTTTCTTTTTGCAGATAATCAAAGGCGAACTTTATATTCATATCCCCTATTTGTATCCCAGCTTCTGGAGGCAAATTAAAGATATTACTACCGCCAAATACCTTTGCTCTCAAATATTGCCTGTCTGCGCCTTTTTTTATCATATCATCTAGCAGAAGCTGAATTGCGTACTCCCCATAGCGACCGAGCATATCAGTGTCATCATCAATTTCGTGCAACTGATTTGCATACATAAAATGGTTCATACCGCCGAAACCATTTCTTTCGTCATAGAGAGTAACGCTAATACATGAGCCTAAGACAGTAGAAATCAATTCGTCCCCGTGAGTAGAAAAGAACTCACAGGGATAAATTGTTATAATCTGTCTATCGAAATGAGAATCATAATACTGATTCATTATTCACCACAGAAACACATTAGAATAATGTTACATCTCCAGGGGTCGCCGCAGAACCGTACTGATTAGAACCGTCTTGACCTGCGGAGGCCTTGAAGTTCTGCAATAGCTCTTTGAGATGGCTGTCGTGAATTGTCCAAGAAGAAATCTGACGACGAGCAAACATATCGGCTCTCTTTCTTGTCAAAGCGTCAATGCGGTTTTTAAGCTCTGAATTGAAAGAAGAGAACTTGTTATCAATCGTAGAAATAGCAGAAAGCGCATTTCCTACCTCTTGGCAATCCTGTGCAAATCCCAACGGGAAGACTGTAAAGTTCTTCATACAGCTTGTAAGGCGAGATTGTGCATCCTTGAGAGAGTTAAAGAAAGAGTTCTTTGAGAAGCGGAGCTCTTCCATTTTTGAGTTGTCAGCAGTGATAGAAGACATAAATGAAGCAAGGAGGTTTCCAATCTGCTCAATAAAGCTACCGATTAAAGCTCTCATTGAATCAAGAGAATTGTTTGCGCTCTGAATGAGCTTTTCCATATCGGTAACAGAATCGCGAACGTCAGAGATAGCAACATTCTTTGCAACTTCAATCTGCTGCAAAATACGAACGTGGTGCAAGCGGTTGACAACAGGACCTAAGTTCTCGAAAACAGCGTACATTGTGCGTGCTTCTTCGTTGATGTTCTGGCATGTGCGGATAAGGTCTTTTTGCACAAGCTGATAATGAGCAAACTCAGAAAGCATAAGCTGGAACTGGTCCATAATATTGTTGAGCCAATAAAGGATATTATCCCCGCTCTGATTTTCGCCTAAGAAGCGGCTTACATAGACGTTCTTTTGATGCTCTACATTGTCGAGAATGCTAGAAACAGAAGCCCAATTATCATGGAAGATGTTGCCGCACTTTGAAAGGCTTGAAGAGATGTTGTTCAAAATCTTGTCGCACAACTGCAAGACAGTGATATTGAAGCAGATAGTATCCAAATCCTTGTCGCTGCCGTCTTCAGAATATGTATCATCAATAATCTGGTCCATATAAAGCTGAACATGGTCAAGAGCTTGGCGAATAATATCTTGATGCTGTATTCCCTCCATAGCCGTCTGAATTGGCTTATAGACGCTTTCAGTAAGCTCCCTCATTTCCTCAAGTGGACGAGCGGCACTAGAGAGTAAATCCTGAATACCAGAAGACCCCTTTTCGCCCAAAGAGCTCAGCTGCTTTTGAGAATCCACGATAGAGCCGAAAATCTGCTTTACCGAAGTAATGCTTTCAAGCAGTCTATTCTCTTCGCTGATAAGGTTGTTAGAATAGAGAATCATATCAGTAGAAAGACGCTTCAAGTTCTCTGTAATCGCAGAGAAAGCTCTACCCTTTTCGCCAGACTTGATAGAAATAACCATAGCGTTCAAAGCGATAAGTTCCATCTCTTCAGAATCGCTCTTTATGTCTTTAACGTGAGAATTGACTTCTTCAAGGTCTTTAATTCTCTGATTTAACTCTTCAAAAAGGGAATTGTACTTGTTGGAATATCCAGTGAATAAATCCTTTTCTTTCGTAGAAGATTCATTGTTTCCTTCTCCAATTCTCATCAAGACATCTCTCAACTCTTCTAGTGAGGTGCCTCCCTGTTTATTTAAAAGAGTTGGAAACTTGTCGCTCAGCAGCATAAAATGCTTTTCGATTTGGCTGCTGTAGTCCTTAATTTTCGTCCGAATTTCGGTGTTGTTCATATACTCCCTCACTAAAATCGCGACTCAGTTGCTCTAAGTCGTTGTCTTCGTTAACAGAATCCCCGTTAAATTCAATTCTTTCGCCACTTGTTTCAAGTCCCAAAGAATCTATTTCTGTATTATAATCATACGAATGAAGCAATATTCGCTCCGCCGCAGATTTCACTTGCACAGAAAACTTACTGCTCGGATTGCTCAATATCAAAGGCGTTCGCGCAGCAATAGCAAGCGATACATTTTCATCATGCGGAATAAAACCGATGAAATCAAGCCCTATGCCCAGTTTCTTTTGTGAAAGAGAACGAAGGCGACGGCACATCTCCAAATCATGTGGGTCAGTCCCATTGTTTAGTATAACTTGCGGACGGAATTTTGCAAGCTCTGTCCTCACTTTTTTTTCACAATCAGGATACCTTGCGCAAAGAGAATCAACTAATTCTACAAAAGAACTTTCTGCTCCTGCAATAGCCTCTCCCGTACTTTTTTTTATAAATTTCTTTTCTGCACTTGTCGGCGTAAATTGAGATGACAAAAAGCGATACGCCGAGGCTTTCAAAAAAGAATACGCATTCAAAATAGAAGTGATTTCAGGGGTCGTAACGATAATAGAATTATGCGTCATCAAATAGAAATCTAGCGTATTATAAGCCGCTCCTGCTCCGAGGTCAAGAATGAGATAATCGCCTGAAAGTTTAGAGAGCTTTTGAATAAGAGATTTCTTTATAAAAAAATCCATATTCGCCGTTCCTGGCAATAAGCAATCTCCTGCAATAAATTGCAAGTTTTCCACACACGTTTCTTGCAACAGCTTTGACACATCGGTTACTTGCCTATTGATAAAATTCCCGACACCTGCGTGATTATTTTTGAGACCTAATAACGTATGTAAATTAGCACCGCCTAAATCGAGGTCAACCAAAACAACTTTTTTCCCCTGCTGTGCTAAACAGATTGCAAGACTTACCGCAACGGCACTTTTTCCAACGCCGCCTTTTCCACTTGCAATGGGCAACATATGTACCATACTTTATAGTATAGGTGGTATTTGTAATTTTTTCAACTTTTTATTATATTCTTACTATGAGTATGAGTAAGAATTTTTTGATTTTTTTCCCTTTTGCTATTTTTTTGTGTATTTTCGCTCTTTTTGGCTGTTCTAAGCCAGGCGACAATCTTGTAACAAGCGGAATTGATGCGTTCAAAAAGAAAGATTATGACGCAGCTATCACCTACTTAACCGACGCTCTTGAATCAGAAACAAACTATTCCAATGAGCTTATCTACACGCTTTTAGCAAACACCTACACGCAAAAGCACGAATGGAACACCGCAATCAGCTATCACAAAAAGGCTTTAGAGCTCAGAGAGGATTATTCAAGCTATATCCTGCTCGGTGCGCTTTGCCACGAAGCTAAAAGAGATGAAGAGGCAGAAAGTGCGTATAAGCAAGCGATAGCCTTAGAGCCAAAGCGAGCCGAAGGATACGGGAGTCTTGGCGCATTGTATTTGAAGCAAGAAAAGATTGACGAGGCGATTGAGCTTTTAGAAAAAACGATTTCGATAAATCCGCGATTGGGCATAGTTCACGCAGATTTAGCCGTCGCGTATGCAAAGAAAGGAAATGCTGAAAAAGCAGAAGCAGCATTAAAAGAAGCCGAAGAGCGAAAAGCGGAGAATTTTGACACATTTAAAGCCCGTGTCGATTCCATTTTAGGAAAAGCCCCCGCACTCAACACCGTTCCCGAAGCAAAGTAAATTCACTCTTTAGTGTACGGTTTTGGGGTACATAAAAGCTACGCTGAAGAGTATCACATCGCTACACTCAAGAGAGGCTATACTGTACGCTAAAGAGTGAATTGAGTGCGGCGATGTTATTTTAGAGAGAATTAGAAAATGATAAAGCCCAAAATTGCAACAGGTATCAAATAGAATGCAAAATATTCCAGCTTGCCTTTTTTGATGAGCTTCATTAAAAACGCCAATGCAAAGAAGCCTGCAACAAAAGCAGCGACACAACCTAAAAGCAAGGTCAATGCGCTTACGCTTTCGCTCATTTCGCCCAAGTCTTTCGCTTCAAGAACAAATGCGCCCAAAATCGCAGGAATAGACACGATGAAAGAATATTCCCCTGCCGTCTGTCTGTCTACTTTGCACAACAATGCGCCTGCAATAGTTGAACCGCTGCGGCTGATTCCTGGTAATGTTCCCACCCCTTGCATAAAGCCGATAAACAGAGCTTGCTTCACATTCGGCGGATTTTGTTCCTCAGAGTTGTTTTTCGTTGCTGCAAGATTGCGCTTTTCTAGCACAGCGGAGATGATGAGCAGGGCAGATGTTACTAAAAAGCCTGCGCACACATATTTTACGCTTAAATCAGGAATGATTTTGCTAGAAACAATACCCAATACGCCTGTAATAATAGTAGAAACAATAACAGCGATGATAAAGCGGCGATTTTTCTCTTCGTCTTCGCTTTGCGCTTTTTTCAGCGTAATCCAACGGCAAAAGACGAGGAGCAGAGAAAGTATCTTTTTTCTGAAATACAAAACAACTGCTAAAAGGGTCGCCAAATGCAAAAACACATCAAATAAAAGAGGCACATCAGAAAGCCCAAAAAGAGCCTGTGCTATTTTTAGATGTCCAGAGCTAGAAATCGGCAAAAACTCCGCGATTCCTTGCAAAATACCAAGTAAAATACTTTGAACTATAGTCATATTTAGTTTAACGGCTTTTGTAAATACTACATTTAGCTTATAATAAAGCTATGGAACTGAAAAACAAAACTTATGGTATTGTGGGATTGGGAATTATGGGCGGCTCTTTTGCCAAGAGTATCCGCGAAAATATCTTGAGCCAGAACGGCGCGGCAGGGAAAATCCTTGTGTGCAACAGAAGCACGGCGTGTCTGTCGCTTGCAACGACGGAGGGCGTGGCAGACGAGGCATACACGAGCGACAAGGTGAGCAAGATGCTGCCAAAGTGCGACGTGGTGTTTATCTGCTTGTATCCGCACGCGACGGTCTCTTTTTTGAAGGAGCACCGCGAGGAGTTTAAGT
>ERZ842401.1739-NODE-1739-length-30361-cov-5.607965_pt1 | contig 30361 bp, 19 predicted proteins | sample MGYA00521270_ERZ842401 | MGnify/ENA primary metagenome ERZ842401 (study PRJEB31892, sample SAMEA3878208) | bioreactor metagenome | biome: Moose rumen | place: Sweden | collected 2011-10 | study: EMG produced TPA metagenomics assembly of the PRJEB12797 data set... | reverse complement strand
TCGCGGCTTCCGCATTCGAGGGCAACACCGCCCTTGAGGCAGTTGACCTTACCGGCATCACCGGCATCGGCGACGCAGCTTTCCAGTCATCCGGACTGAAGGCAGTCACTGTGCCTTCCAGCGTGACGACGATGGGCACGCAGGTGTTCCGTTACTGCTACAGCCTCGCTGACGTTACCTATAACTCTCCGGCAACCGTTTCCGGCCAGTCCCGTCTGTTCTCCGGTACCAGCGCCGTAACGGACCTTACGTTGAACAACCCGAACAATATCAGCAGGACCATCACCGTCGGTTCCGCTGTCACTACGCTTCCGGTGGCCTTTGCCCAGTACGACATCATGACCACCAAAGTCGTGTTCGAGGGTGCCACTGCTATAAGCCAGGCTGCGCTTGCGGCCATGACACGCCTTGCCACCATAGAGTGCAAGGGCGGACAACCCACCGGCGCGGCCAATGCAGTTGCCTCCACCACCGGCAATGCGGTCAGCGGTGACAAGAAGATCCTTGTACCTGCCGGCCAGAAGGCTGCTTACGAGGCCGCCACACCATGGTCCAGCCTTGTCGGATACGGATATAAGGTTGAAGAACAATAATCATCAATAGTTTTATTATGGAAGTTAAACAGAATTATACGTGTCCTCAGACTGAGGAAGTGCGTATGGTTGCGGAGTGCAGCATCGCATCTCCCAACAAATTGCCGGGCACGGAGTGGCTCGATATGGAGGATTGGTAGTATGAAAAAGGTTTTGTACATCATTGCCGCCGCAGCCACTTTGCTGGCTGCCGCGTCCTGCTCCAAGACAGAGCAGAATTCTCCTTCCAAATCCGGCAGGCGGATCCACCTTACAGTGAAGGCGGAGAAGCCTGAATTCACCGACGAGGCCGGCACAAAGGTCACCTTCTCCGGGCAGAAACTCGTATGGGAAGGCACCGAGAAGCTGCAGGTCCTCATCGGCAACAACTCTTCCACCACTGCCGCGACCGGGCGCCAGGTTGAACTCGACCAGGTATCGGATGGCGTGTTTGACGGTTTTGTCGACCTCGGTGACTACACCGAAGACGACATCAAGGCCATCGTGGTAGGCCCTGCCTCCTACTACAACTACCGCAGCGGCCAGAACCGTATCATCATGCCCGTGGCGTACAACCAGACCCAGTCTGCCTCCGGCGTGCTGAACGGTGACATGGTCCCCGTGTTCGCCAAGTGGGACGCCGCCTACATCCAGGAAGAGGACGGTGCTGACGTCATCGCCGGTGCAAGCCTCCAGTACGGCTGCGCCCTGATGCAGTACACCATAAAGGCGGACGTCCTTCCCGGCAGCACTACGGCTACGGGTGCAGGTGAGAGCATCGAGTCCATAACCGTTACCCAGCCTGTCAATGCCTGCGGTACTTCCGAGTATCGTATGTCTGCTTCAGGCGACACTCCGGCTGACGTATTTACTTACAATTCCTCAAGTACCGTAGGAACCGTCACCCTCGACACACCCGTCACCATCGGTGATTCCGAGTCTGAGGCTGTGTTCTACCAGGCCGTACTTTCCCGTTACGACGGCACAAACGGCGGCCTCAATACCACCCTGAACGCCATCAGCAAGATTGTGGTCCATACCGACAAGGCTGTCTATACCAAGACATTCGACCCCCGCAAGGAGTTCATCCTCCATGCAGGTCAGCTGAAGCCTGTCACCCTCAACCTGTCCACTTTCACCCGTGTCGGCAACATCGAGTACTCCACCGACGAAGGACAGACTTGGGAGCCTGAGATTCCGGCTGCACAGTCCTTCAGCACGCTTGCGGTGCGCAGCGCGATACCCGTCACCAAGGCTCAGCTTGAAGAGATAGCCGCTGCTGTGAAGGAGCAGAGCGGTCTTGTGGACGTTGACCTTTCCCGTACCACCATAGAGCAGGTCGAGGCCACCGTCGGTTACGAAGATGACGGTTCGACTGTCAAGACAGGACTTATCGCCCAGTTCCCTGCGGTATTCGGAAGCAACACGGCCGACAATGCTGCAGCTAATCTGAAGAGCATCAAACTTCCTTCCAACACCAAGGCCCTTGCCAACTATGCATTCGCCAACTGCGAGGCCCTGGAGACATTCGACCTCTCGACGTTTGAATACCTGTCCCCGACCAATGGCGAGACCCGCCAGTTCAAGAAGTCAGGCCTGAAGACGCTCGTGATTCCGAACACCATGACAGGGCGCATGAGCCGTGCCTTCGTGAGCACCTGGAAACTTGAGAGCATCTACTACAACGCCACCTGGAATGCCAGCACCGGCTACAATTACCGTTGCTTCCAGGGCAACGACTCCAACAGCGAGTCCGATGCCTCTGCCGACGCGACCCATGCCAAGGAGGTCGATCTGGTGCTTACCATCGGTCCTGATGCTGTCACCATACCTCAGAACTGCTTCCGCAACAACCACAACCTCACCAAGGTGGTCATTGAAGGTTCTGACAACCTTACCCTGCAGGGTTCCTGCTTCTTCAATTGCGACAACCTTGAAGAGTTCGACCTACAGGGCGAATATCCTCCCAAGATATCCTCGTACAGCGTTTATGGCTCCCGTTCCGGAAGCAGCCCGGATTATGTCTATACACCGTCGATGGGTACTTCCGTGGCCTCCAGCGGCAGGAAGATATATGTGCCTGCCGGCAAGCTGTACGTCTATCAGTCGCATGCCAACTGGCCTGCATGGGAGGACATGGCTGCAAGGTGCGGTTACGAGATCATAGATCCTGATCCTGTGGTTGTTGAGGCGCAGTATTCTGCCGACGGCAGCACCTGGAGCACCGCTATCCCTACGACGTTCACTACCCTGTACGTGAAGGGTATTGCGACTGCGGATGACCTTGATGCCATCAAGGCTGCCATAGACGCCCAGGGTACGGCAGTCAGCTTGGATATGTCACAGGCTCAGTATGCCAATAGTACCTTCCCGAAACTGTTCGCAGGCACGGGCTCTTCCGCCAGATACACTCTTCTCAAGGGCATCAAGTTCCCTTCGAACGTGAAGGAAATTGCGGCCAACGCATTCGATTATTGTGATCTTGAGGAGGTTGAACTGGACGGCATTGAGACCATAAACGGCTATGCCTTCCGTTCCACCAAGCTGAAGAATCTCGTGGTTCCCAAGTCTGTGACGAGCATGCCCGGATCATATACCTTCGGATATTGCTGGGATCTGGAGACTGTTTACTACGATTCTCCTGCACAAACGGTTAGCGGGGTCAATGCACACACTTTCTCGCTGCGCAACACCTCAGCTGTGGAAAGCCTCCCTTCGCAGTATAGCGCAGGCAATCATACAGACCTTGTGTACACCTTCGGCCCGAACGCTTATACGATTCGTGAGCAGGACTTCGATACCAACCACAAGCTTGTGAAGATTATTTTCCTGAAGACGCCTGATTTGTCGCTTCGGAACTCCTGGGCGGTACGTGCACGCTATTTGAAGGTCATTGACATGACCGCCCTTGAGACGCCTCCGGGAACCTCCAACACCAGCAACATGGCCCTTACCGGCGACCTCGTCCCCGAGAATGAGAGGGAGATATGGATTCCTGCCGGCAAGAAGGCGAATTTTGAAGGCACGGGAGTCTGCACCTACCTCGTAAACACCAGGAAATACAGTCTCGTGGAGAAGTAGTAGTATTCCGGTATGATTCACTTAAGAGGCGGAGCCATCACGGCCCCGCCTCTTTTTAGAAGCTGTACAGCTTCTTAATATTCAAAAAAAATAGTGTATTGCGCCCAAATATTTGTACTTATGGAAGTTAAACAGAATTATACGTGTCCTCAGACTGAGGAAGTGCGTATGGTTGCGGAGTGCAGCATAGCATCTCCCAACAAATTGCCGGGCACGGAGTGGCTCGATATGGAGGACTGGTAGTATGAAAAAGATTTTGTACATCATCGCCGCCGCAGCCGCTTTGCTGGCTGCCGCGTCCTGCTCCAAGACTGAGCAGAACTCTCCTTCCAAATCCGGCAGGAGGATCCACCTTACAGTGAAGGCTGAAAAGCCTGCACTTACCGACGAGGCCGGAACCAAGGTCACCTTCTCCGGGGAGAAACTCGTATGGGACGGCACCGAGAAGATGCAGGTCATTATCGGCAACAGTTCATCCACCACTGCCGAGACCGGGCGTCAGGTTGAACTCGACCAGGTATCGGAGGGCGTGTTCGACGGCTTCATCGACCTCGGGGAATATACCGAGGAAGACATCCAGGCCATCGTTGTAGGCCCTGCCTCTTATTACAATTACAACAGCGGCCAGAGACGCGTGACCATGCCTGTCCGCAAGGAGCAGGTCCAGAAGGAATCCCGAGTCATGAACGGTGAGAATTTCCCGATTTTTGCCGTTTTCGATCCGTCCTACATCGGAGAAGAGGACGGGAACGACGTGCTCATGGGTGCCCAGCTCAACTGGGGGTGTGCCGTTATGCAGTACACCGTTTACGGAGGAGATGCGGCGATGAACGCTGAGAAGGTGGAATCCATCAAAATCACCGCTGACAAGAGCGGTACGGCAGGTCTTTACGGGAGCACCAATTACAGAATCAACGGCGGTGCAACTACTTTCGCCGGCACCCTCGGCACATCCACCGTCACCCTTGAGACTCCCGAAGTCCCCGGTAACGAATACATGGGCGGAGTCGTGTTCTACCAGGCGGTGGAGCATCGTGCCGACGGCACCAACGACTCCAAGCATTTCGATATCCGCAGAATCTCTGTCTGCACAGACAAAGCTGTCTATACCAAGGACTTCGAAGCACCCAAGGAAATTTCCCTCAAGGCCGGACAGGCGCTGCCTGTAAAACTCGACCTTTCCACTTTCACCCGTGTCGGCAACATAGAGTACTCCACCGACGGCGGTCAGACCTGGGAGCCTGAGATTCCGGCTGCACAGTCCTTCAGCACGCTTGCGGTGCGCAGCGCGGTTGCATTAAGCAATGAAGACCTTTCAGCAATTGCTGAGGCGGTGAAGGCTCAGAGCGGCCTTGTGGATCTGGATCTGTCAAGAAGCACGATCTCCAACACGGTGACGATTGGCGAAGATAGTTTCGTCGCCTTCCCGGTGATATTCGGGAGCACTACCGCCGCCAATGCCGTCGCCAACCTGCGGAGCATCAAGTTCCCCTCGAATACAAAGGGTATAGTCGGTAACGCGTTCATCAACTGCAGCGGTTTGCAGAGTGTCGATCTTACCGGCATCCAGTTCCTTTCGACTGCGATAGCAAACTATTCGGCGTTCAGCCGTACGGGCCTGACCTCGCTGGTCATACCGTCCACCATGACTGGAATGATGGACCGTTCGTTCTGCAGCCTGTTCGATTTGGAGAGCATCTACTATGATGCGGCATGGAATCCCGGCACTTCCCAGAACTGGCGTACCTTCCAGTGGGGCACCGGCAATAACAGTTCTGATACGAGTGCTGACGGCCAGCATGAGAAGACAAAAGACCTCACCCTTACCGTCGGGCCCAATGCGGTGGCAATTCCGCTGAATGCGTTCCGCAACAACCACAACCTCACCAAGGTAGTGGCTGAGGGTTCTGACAACCTGACATTCCTTGGCGAGTGCTTCATGCACTGTGACAATCTTGCGGAGTTCGACCTTCAGGGTGAATATCCTCCCAAGATATCCTCGTACAGCGTCTATAGTACGAGGTCGGGTGCGGGCACCGATGCCGATCCGTATGTCTATACCCCTCAGATCGGCACTTCCGTGGCCGCCACGGGCAGGAAGATATATGTGCCTGCCGGCAAGCTGTACGTCTATCAGTCGCATGCCAACTGGCCTGCATGGGAGGACATGGCTGCAAGGTGCGGTTACGAGATCATAGATCCTGATCCTGTGGTTGTTGAGGCGCAGTATTCTGCCGACGGCAGCACCTGGAGCACCGCTATCCCTACGACGTTCACTACCCTGTACGTGAAGGGTATTGCGACTGCGGATGACCTTGATGCCGTCAAGGCTGCCATTGATGCCCAGGGTACGGCAGTCAGCCTGGATATGTCACAGGCCCAGTATGGCGCATCCACGTTCCCGAAACTGTTCGCAGGAACCGGCACTTCCGCCAAGTACACCAAGCTTAAGAGCATCAAGTTCCCTTCGAACGTGAAGACCATCGCGGCCCAGGCGTTCAGGTACTCCGAGATCGAGACGGTTGACCTTACCGGAATTGAGAGCATCGGAGAGTATGCTTTCCAGTACACCGACCTCAAGGACCTGGTGGTGCCTTCATCCGTCACAACTTTGGGGACCAATGTGTTCTCCTTCTGCTGGAAGCTGGAGACTGTTTACTACGATTCTCCGGCCAATACTGCAAGGATCAATACGTTCGCCTGCCGTAATAATGCTGCCGCGGACGCCCTTCCGGATGCATATAAGGCGGAAAACATCATTCCTTTGACGCTGACCGTGGGGCCCAACGGAAAGATAGGCGACTATGATTTCGACACCAACCACAAGCTGACCACCCTTGTCATCAAGGATCATGCTGCCGCATTCAAGCCTGTCGGGAGCAACTGGATAATCCGTGCAAGGCTCCTGTCAACCATCGATCTCAGCGACCTTACGGTTACTCCGAACATCGCGTCCACTTCACTTGGAAATGTGGGTGACCTCGTTACCGGGACCAAGAAGATAATCGTCCCTGCCGGAAAAGCTGAGACATTCGGCGCCGTGGCGGGCCTGAAGTATCTTGTGGACAGCAAGGGCTTTACCATAGTGGAAGCTGAATAAACTTCCCGATTGATTAACCTTAGGGGGCGGTGCATCAAGCGTCCGCCCCTTTTGCGTTTTCCGGATTAATCATGTTACTTTTTTCGGGAACAATTCGTATCTTGCCACCAAATAGTTATTTGTTATGAATCGTTTAAAGACAATTATCGTTGCGGTGGCGGCCCTGGCTTTTGCGGGTGGGGCGTATGCCCAGATGAACAGGCATCAGTATCAGACCCTTACGAAGGGCGATGATATGATCATGCTTTGGCAGAGGATGTCGGATGTGGCTTATGTCGATAAGGTGAGGCTGACGGGAGAACCGCGGCGTGTCCCGCCCAAGGCCACCTGCGAGTTCATGGATACCCTCAAGGACAACCGCCTTGTATTCTATTCCTATGTATTTTTCCCCAAGGAAGTGAAGCAGGGAAAGAAGTATCCCCTTATGGTGTTCCCTCACGGCGGCATACACGGCACCTTCGGCTCCGTATATGTCCATGTGGTAAGGGAGATGCTGGCGCAGGGATACATCGTCATAGCTCCGGACTACCGCGGCTCCACCGGCTATGGCAAGGGCATGTATCAGGCCATAGATTACGGAGGCCTTGAGAACAACGACGTGCTTGTGGCCCGCGACTACATGGTGGAGAACTACTCCGTCGTCGATGGCGACAGGGTGGGTATAATGGGATGGAGCCACGGCGGCATGATTACCCTGATGAACATCCTCCAGTGGCCCCAGAAGTATGCATGCGGCTATGCCGGCGTCCCCGTCAGCGACGTCGCCTACCGCCTGAGCTACCAGGAACCCGACTACAAGGAAGACTTCAAGGTGGACTATCACGTCGGCAAGTATCCTTCCGAGGATCCCAAGGAATATGCCCGCCGCAGCCCTGTCTCCTATGCATGGAATCTTCAGAAGCCCCTCATGATATCGACCTGCCTCAATGACGACGACGTGTCGTGGACAGAGGTGCAGCGGATGGCTGACGCCTTGAAGGCAGCGAACAAGGACTTCATTTATAAACTTTATCCGAGGATGAGGGGAGCCCATGTGTTCGAGCGTACCGACGAGAAGGAGGCCACGGACATCAGGTTCGAGACTTATCAGTTTATGGCTAAGTACCTTAAGCCTGCCCATCCGTTCAAGAGTATAAACGAAATGCGCAAGGCCGGGTACAAATATTATTGACGCGCCGCAGCTTCGACGGTTTAATTTTTACGACCGGGGGGGGGTAAAATCTATTGGATTTCTCCCCCCGTAATCGTAAATTGCAGCGATTATGACTTGATTTCTAGTTAAAACGATTTAAGATAATACCATAATTAACCGATAATGAAATTGAAAAAACCATTGTTCGCAGCCATCGCCCTGCTATGTTTGCTGGGATCAGGCTCAATTGCGGTTGCCCAGGGCACAGGGGCCGGCCAGGACCGGACCGCCGCCCAGGGGAAGGCTTCAGCCAAGGCGGACAAGGGCAAGATCATTACCATCAAGGGTGTCGTCAGGGACGCATCCGGTATGGTTCTGCCCGGCGCCGCCATCCTTGAAACCGGGTCTTCCACCAACTACACCGCTACTGACGATAAGGGTGAGTTCACCCTTAAGATCGGAGAGAACTCTTCATTCGACGTGATGTTCTCCGGTATGCAGACAAGGAATGTCCAGGTGGGCGGCCGCACCAGTTTCAGCGTCGTTCTCGTCGAGGAACTGCAGTCCATCCGTTCCGCCGTCGTCACCGGTTACGGCACCATCGCCCAGGAGTCCTATACCGGTTCGGCGGTCACAGTGTCCGCATCTTCCTTCGAGGACCGTTCCATCGGTATTTTCGAGGAAGCTGTCAGGGACAACGTTGTCGGCGCCCTTGCCGTAACCGCAGGCCAGCCCGGTGACCCCGGCGAGATACTGCTCCGCGGTTTCAGTTCCCTGGAGTCTTCCAACCAGCCGCTTTTCGTCATTGACGGCGTGGTGTGGGACCAGGAGAACAACTCCGGCTCGGACAATATCATGGATAACCCGCTGTCTGCGCTCAACTCTTCTGACATAGAGTCGTTTACGGTCCTGAAGGATGCAGCATCGGCCGCCCTTTACGGCTCCCGCGGCGCCAACGGTGTCATAGTCATAACCACCAAGAAAGGCAAACTCGGCGAGAAGATGAGCATCCGCCTGCGCACCCTCAACGGCGTCACCATCATGCGCAACCAGCCGAACCTTGTCAACGGAGATGAATATGCCGAGCTGTGGGTCGAAGGCGAGATGCACCGTAACATCCACGACGTCATAAGCCTTGTGACATCTTCCAGTACCACCGCCAGGCGCATGCTTGTCGAGGAGCTCCGCAACCTGTATGCCGACAAGACCGGTTACAAGTTCGACGGAAAGAACTTCTATGCATGGCAGAAGGAAGCCCAGCAGGAATTCAACACCTACTATGTGATGCCGGCGCCCAACGGTTCGTACACTTATTACGACTATTTCGGCGACGACCACGCCAAGCTCCCCAATACAGACTGGTACAAGGCTATATCCCGTATCGCTCCTTATACCAACAACAGCCTGCAGATAAGCGGCGGTTTCGAGAACATAAGCTATTTTGCCTCCCTTGAGTATCTGAACCAGCAGGGTTCCATCAAGAATTCCTCCCTCGAGCGTTATGCCATACGCATGAAGCTCAACCAGGATTCCAAGAAGAAGAAACTCAACTGGGGCATCAATTCCTATCTGGTACACTCGATCCAGGAAGGACCGCTGTACGGCGGCGGATTGTATGCATCGCCCATGTATGCGGCCAACGTCATACCTCCGGTTGTCCCCGCATACCTTGAGGACGGTTCCTATAACCTGATGTTCCCCGGCAACCTTCTGAATTCCAACAACAACCCGCTCGCGGGCGCGGAGGAGTTCGACAACCGCAGGCCGGCCCTCACCATCCAGCTCAGCGGGACCGCCAATTACAAGTTCAACAAGTGGCTCAGCTGGAACAACCAGATCGCACTCCGCTGGCAGCAGACTCACCGAATCTCTTATTACTCAAGTTCTTTCGGTACCGGTTACGGCGTTGACGGCCGTCTTAACGAGCGTTATTACGAGGAGACCAAACTTACCGGGAAATCCCTTTTCCACATCGACCGCACCTTCAACCGCAACCACAACATCAAGGTTACCGCAGGCGGTGAGGTGGAGAACCGTGAATCCGGGATCAGGGATCTGACCGCAGTCGGTTTCGCTTCCGACAATTTCCGTTATATCAACGGTTCCTCCACGATTGGCGACTACACCGGCGGCGGTACTGCGTTTGCGCTTGTGTCCGCCCTCGGCACGGCCACCTACACTTACAAGAAGCGTTACATCCTCGGCGCTTCCTACCGTACCGACTGGTCCTCAAAGTTCTCCCCGGACAACCGTCTCGGACAGTTCTGGTCGATATCCGCCGGTTACGATATCTCCCGTGAGAAATTCATGAGCCGTTTTCGCAGGCAGATAAACCAGCTCAAGTTCAAGGGCAGCTATGGCGTGAACGGTAACCAGCCCAGCGCAACCACTTACTGGCGTGAAGTTTACAACGTGGTCCGCTATGACGGCGAAGTGGGTGTCCACAGCGATTACCGCCACCGTCCCGACCTGCACTGGGAGGGCAACCGCATCTGGAACGTCGGTGTTGACGGCTCCATATTCTCCGACCGCTTCACCTTCACCCTGGAATATTTCCAGCGCAAGTCCAGCGAACTGCTTCGCTATCAGATGGTCTCCAATACTTCCGGTTATGCCACCATGCTTCGCAACACCGATGCCGGCATCGACAACAGGGGCTGGGAATTCTCAATCAGGGGAGATGTCATCCGCAAGAAGAAATTCAAATGGAACATGAGGTTCAACATCGCTACCCTGAGCTCCATCTATTACGGACTTGACGACAGCTACCTTGACGGATACCAGAGGCAGGTCACCGCGAACGGGCTGAACGTCCACACGTGGTATTATAAGGAGTATGCCGGAATCAACGAAGCTACCGGCCAGGCCCTCTACAAGCGTGTGGACGAAAACGGAAAGAGTTATGTCTCAACTTCTTCCGGCGCCTACAAGTATGACAAGCAGGGTGTTCCCAAAGCCTATGGCGCCATCCAGAACACTCTCCGTTACGGAAGGTTCAACTTCTTCACCTCCTTCACCTATGGTCTCGGCCATTATCTGTATGACCAGATCGGAGCTTCCTATCACCGCAACGACGGTTCGCGTACAGTGGTGATGAGCAAGGAGATGCTCGACCGCTGGACGCCGGACCACACCAAAGCTTCGAACCCTCTGCGCATCAACGCACAGAGCCGTGCCACCAATACCACCCGCTATCTTTACAAGGGTGATTATCTGAAACTTAAGACAGCACGTCTGATGTACGATACTCCCAAGGTCTTCAACAAGAAGCTCAAGATCACCGCGGCTTCCGTGTATGTCCAGGGAGAGAACATCGGTCAGCTCTGCGCCCTTAAGAATTATGACCCTGAGCTGTCTCACTCGGGTTACCGCCACGTGGACCGCTATCCTACCGCGGCCACCTATACCCTCGGCGTAGTTGTGAAATTCTAAAATGCCAGGACGATGAAATTCTTCAAATACATATTTATTCCGGTCGCTGCGGCACTGCTGGCCACCGGGTGTAACAAACTCCTCGACAAGCCCAGCCGTTATGGTATTGAGGGAAAGGAGGTTACCGACAATGAAAAGGGCCTCGACCTGCTGTTGACCGGTATCTACGACGATGTCTCCAGCAGCCACTATTACGGAGCCCTCCTCTATCTGTACGATGCGACCAAGAGCCCTGATTTCTATCAGCGCAACGTCGGCGGCGGTTACTCATTCTATAGTGAGAACAACTACTCTCTTTATTCCAACATGAACGGCAATCCCCGCAACCTGTGGCTCCGCTGCTACAGGGTCGTGCGCAATGCCACCATCCTTATCGACTCCATCAATGAGGCGACAGGTGAGATAGAGAGTCTGAGGAAGATAAAGGGACAGGCCTATGCCCTGCGCGCCCTGGCGTATTTCGACCTGCTCAGGCTCTTCGCCTATCCTCCGCGTTACAGCTGCACATGGGGAAGCGCTTACGGCGACACTTTCCGTCTTGGAGTGCCCATCATCAATGATATTGCAACGGGCTTCAATATCGAAGACCACGTAGTCACCCGTTCTTCCGCCGACGAGTGCTGGAGGATGGTACGTGAAGACATGCAGAAGGGTTACGATCTGCTGGAAGACACTTATGCCGAGCCGGGTCACTTAGGTCCTGCGGCCGCCCTCGCCCTCCTCATGAGGGTAAACCTCTACATGGAGGACTACAAGGAGGTCGTGAACCTCGGTGTCAAGTGGCGTCAGAAGTATGAGTCGGACTATACCATGCTTACCTACGACAACTATACTTCAAACTACTACAAGTCATTCAATTCCGAAAGGGTTTGGGAACTTAAGTATTCCGCCACCGACAACCTCGGCGCCAGTTCCATCAGCTACTGGGTCCGCAAGCAGACCTACAACATCCCGGGTTCCCCCCTTGACGGCACCGTCAGCAAGAACCTCGGCTATGCCAAGCTTGCCCTCACCCATCAGGCCACGACCGGCGGGTACGAGTGCATGACAAAGTATCCCAATGACGTCCGCCAGTACCTTATCTGCACCCTCGGCATCCCGTTCTCCGACGAGATTACCATCCGTAAATATATAGGGGACCCTACCCACTACGTGCACAACATTCCCGTTGTCAGGCTGCCTGAGATTTATTTCATGCTTTCCGAGGCCTATTGGAAGCGTGGCAACCAGACTGCCGCCCAGGAAATGCTCGCGAAGGTTACGAGCGTCCGCCGCAAGGAGAACAACCCGACCCTGGTCAATCTCAACGACATCCTCGACGAGAAGAGGCGTGAGTTCATCCTCGAGGGCCAGACCTATTTCGACTGGTTCCGCAACGGCCGCAACATTACCATACGTCCCGTTGTCGGCTGCATACAGGCCTCCGAGGGCATATCCTTCGGAACCACCTCCGGCCGCAGCTACAGGGCGGTTTATCCTATTCCGCTCAACGAGATGATCGCCAACAAGGCCATCCGCAACCAGCAGAATCCCGGTTACTCGGCATATTCCGAAAGGGTTGAAGTTGAGGAAGACGTCTATTAGAAATCAGGCTTATGAAAAAGATATTAGGCATAACAATACTCCTTGCAGGCCTTTTTGCCGTATCCTGCAAGAATGACAACCTGCCCGAAATCGTTCCCAACAACGAGTTCACGGTAGAATGCGATGCTGCCCAGTGGAATGACGGCGTGCTCGAATTCTCTCCTGAGGCGGCCAGTGTAACGATAAGGGTGGTCCATGACGCGTCCGCGAACGCCTGGAAAATCCGCTGCAACCTCGATGACGCCTGGGCAAAGTACGCCACCCTCGAGGATAACCTCATCATCACCGTCAAGCCTAACAACGGTATCGAACCCCGTACGACCTGGGTTGATGTCGTAATAGGTGAGAACTCCTATCACATCACCATCAACCAGGACAACGAGTTCATCCCTACTTACGTCCCGCAGCCTTCCTATCTGCCGGAGACCGTATGGAAAGAAGGTGAAACCGTCTGGAGATAAACCTGAACAGCTACTGAAATGAAAAAGATACTTTTATTCTTGACAATTGCGCTTGCCGCCCTCACTTCCTGCAAGGACGATGAGAAGTCCGTTGCAATCAAGGGCGTCGCAGCCGACTATGACGGCACCACAGTCCGCCTGACGGGCGAGGAGCAGTCGTTTGTCGTGAACCTCAGCGGCAAAGGCTGGAAGGCGGCGTCTCCTACCGCTGACACCTGGATATCCACTGAACCGACTTCAGACGGTAACCTCGGAGTCTATGTGACCCGCAACGAAGCGGAAGAATCCCGTTCCTCGCACGTGATAGTGTATGCCGGGAAAGACGAGTACCGTATCGACGTGGACCAGGATTACTACCGTTATTTCACCTTCTATGCCACCAAGACCGACATCAATACCGCGGCAGGAGAATACAGGATCCCGATTTCGACCAACCTGACTCCCGATGAGGTCTCCTTCAGCTCCACCGGGTCCTGGATTTCCGGCATAGGATATGGAGACGGCTGGCTCACCTTCAATGCCGAGGCAGGCACGGGCGCTGTACGTTCAGCTGTTATCAACGTCACGTCCGAACTTGTGAATACCAGCATCGAGGTCCGCCAGGAGGTGCCTTCCACCAAGTCTTACATCATCTCCACCGCGCCCGTCGACCTGGAGTCCTATCCTGTGTATGATGCCTACGATCCCGCCACGAACGAGCCCGTCGCCCGTATCTGCCGCGAGTATCTTCACAAGACCAATCCTGACGAGTCCGTCATCATAGACAGGAGGTGCGACGTCGTCTATCCTTACCGGGAAGGTGAGATCGACTATGCCAACGGCCTTATCCTCGAGACAGGAGGAAATGTCAGCTGGAACGAGTTTGCCGACAACGACACCGAAGGTCGCGAGGTCATAGCCCGCGTAACTCCCGGCAACCTGTCGAGCAAGACCTATCTCGCCTATATCCATGCCGGCAGCAGTGAGCTTACTACCGAGGCGCTTTCTGCCGCGGAAGAAGCCACGGCTGTGATCTGCACCTGCAAGCCGGTCACTTTCACGGACCGCAAGTCCGGTGACGACGACGGTTACGGCAACACCGAGGAAGTCTATGAGTATTCCTATCTCAAGGTCGGCTTCCAGTACTGGATGAAAGAGAATTATGCCAGCAGCCGTTTTGCAGACGGCACCTGCATCCCTACCGGTTTCTCCAACACGGAATGGGCCGAGAGGATCACCCCCAGGATGATGCCCATGTGCCTTGTTTCCGCCCTCGGTAGCAAGAGCACCTATATCGATGCGAACAATCCCGAGGGAGCGGCCACGCGCCGTACCTACGGATGCCTGTACAACTATGCTGCAATAGTGGGCCAGAATCTTGACGTGTCAGCCTCTCCGACCTCGACCTTCGACAATGTGGACAGGCTTTCTCCGGAAGGATGGGGCGTGCCGACGAAGGCTGACTATAACGCATTCTGCAACTATGTGGTCCAAAGGAACATACGTGAGATAGGAACTGATGCCTATGCCCGTGAACTCATCGACAAGGTGCGTTCCGGCAGCGACTACTCCAATATCTCCGGATTCTCCGCACTCGGTGCCCGCGGACGTGCCGCATCAGGCGCTTATGGCGGTGTGCTGTATTATTTCACGATGGGTTATTCCTTCGCTCTCGGTTCCCATACGGTGTCTGCCCTCCAGGTACGCGTGCCCGGTTCTTCCACCATCGTGTACGAACCCCTGTATGACATAACCATCCTCTACGGAGGCTCATTGAGGCTCATTAAAAGATAAACGGCTATGAAGATTCACAATATAATGATTTCAATGCTGGCCCTGTCCGTCCTTGCGGCGGGCTGCAAATCCTCGGAGGCGGAACCTGCCGCACCCCAGGAGCCTGCGGCCGGCAATGTCTATAATTTCCGCATCAAGGGAGATCTTCCCCGGCTGACAGCTTCTGACGGCACCAAGGTGACCTTCAACGATGCCGGCCAGCTGGAGTGGACCACGTCCGAAACCTGCGGAATCATCCTCGGCAACGACCGTTCCACCCACAGCGACGCCACCTCCCGCGGGATGGCAGCCATCTCTTCCATGGGAGAGGGTATCTTCCAGGGTGCCGTGGATTTCGGCACGTTCTCCATCAATGATGTCCACGGCGCCGTCTATCCCTACAATGCCAAGACCCACTACTATATCACAGGCAGCGGAGAGCCTGTCATCTGGGTTGATATGGGAGGCCCCGAACTCAATTCTTCCACGCGCCAGCAGGTCCAGCAGACAGAAGGTGTCCTGGACGGCAGCAGCCTTGTCCTCATCTCTTATTTCGGTGCGGCTGACATGGAAGAGGAGGAAGGTGTCTATTTCGTGGACGGCAAGCAGTTCGATTATATGAACGGACTTATCCGCTTCAATATATTCGGTACCGCCTACGGCATGACTCCGACTGAAAAAATCACATCCATCGCGCTCAGTCTCAGTACGACTGCTGACGAGAACGGCCTGAAAGCCAATTACCGTCCTTCCGGCAACCACTTCTACTATCCGCTCCGGGAAAACCCGTTCAATACGACATATAACAATTCCGCCACCACGGTCGAGGTCAAGCTCGCCAATCCTGCCACGGTGGCAGGTCGGGACCAGGCAAGCGGCGTGAAACTCTTCATGGGTGTCATCCCCCATACCTACAATATCACGGGCAATTCGTACTTCGAGATACGTACGGACCGTTCCACTTACAGGATGCCTCTTGTGAACATAAGTTTCCAGGTATCGAGGGGGCAGGTGACCCTCATAGGCATAGACCTTACCGCGGCCTTCCCTTCACCGAACTCGGTAGGCCAGTTCTCATGGATCAGCGAGACTGCCTGGACCCCTGTTTCATAGCTGTTTAACCATCTAATTATGAAAGCTTTGAAAAAGTCATTATATATTTCGGCCATTCTGCCCGCCATGCTTCTCTGCTCATGCGCAAGGGAAACATCAGAGCCGCAGAAAACAGGCAGCACGGTTTCTTTCCATGTGGAGGCGGAAGTGCCCCAGGCAGGTGACGATGCCATCCTCCCTTCAAGCAAGATAGCCCTTTCCGGCCAGACAGCCGTATGGGAGGGCAATGAAACCATGGCGATGCTCGTCGGCAACGGGGATTCGACCACTCCCGAGGAGGGCGTGCAGCCGATTCTTTCCACCACAAATGTCGGCGTTTTCACGGGACAGGCCCAGATGGGTGATTTCTACGTGGATGATGTCCACGGAGCCGTAGTTCCCGGTGAAATCGGCGCCTGGTATGAAGGGAGCGGAAACAACCTTGTCCTCCCCGTCCTTACCGAGCAGACCCTCGATGTACAGGGAGTTTTCAGCGGAGCCAACGTTCCGTTCTATTCCCTTGTAGAACCGGGCAATTTCCTTAACAACTCCGGAGTGTACACCTTCAACGGAATGGTGATGAAGCCCGGTTGTGCCGTAATCCGTTTCAACATTTACGGCCGTCCGGAGGGAATGGCTGACGGTGAGCTCCTGCGCGGAATCGAATTGCATACGGCCGACGGAAAGGCCATATCGGGCCAGGTCCTTGTCGATGCGAATTCCGGTACCATATCGATAGAAGAGGGAGCCGATGTCGTTTCCCAGACTCTCGGCACAGGTTATTCCATCATAGGCAAGACTTCGTCCAACGGAGCCAAGTTCTTCGTATCGGTCCTGCCCTGGGGAGAAATCGGCCAGAGCGTGACCATCAACAAGATAGTCCTCCTTACGAACAACGCTTCTTATCAGGCTTCTTTCAACGAGAGCCTTTCCCTCTATGCCGGGCAGATGAAGCAGGTGCGTATCGATGCTTCCAATTTCGGCGGAAGGGATGTCCGGTTTGAATTCTCCACAGACGGAGGCGATACCTGGATTCCCGAGATTCCCGCCACCTTCCGCAGCCTCGCCGTCCGCGGCAAGCTGGTCATGGATAATCTGGTGGATATAAAGAAAGCCATTGACGCCCAGTCACTTCCCGTGCCTCTTGACCTTTCCCGTGTCGAATATGAGTCCAACGTATTCCCGCAGATTTTCAACGGTACCGAAACCAATCCGTACCGTATGATAGAGAGCATAGAGTTCCCTGCCAATGTCAATGAACTGCCAGACAGGTGTTTCGAATGGTGCCAGGGTCTGAAGACCGTCAAGGTCGGGACACAGTTCACCACGATGGGTGTTTATGTTTTCTCCAACTGTATTCCTTCAGAGGTTTACTACGAGGCGCAGGATACCCGTACCACCACCAATAACGACGTCCCCTACAATGCCCGCATGTTTCAGAGCAGCGGTGGCGCCGATGTCCCCATGACCGCCACTTTCGGTCCTACCATGGAGTTCTTCCCGGCAAGGTTTTTCCAGAGTAACAACAATATACGGAAGATCATCGTTGAGGGCAGCGGCGTCAGGATGGGTTACGGCTGGATCGGTGACGCCAGGAACCTCGAGGTCATCGAGTTCAAGGCAGGTCCGCCCCAGGCGAGCAACTCCAGCATGCTTTCTTACAGTAATGACAGGATGCCTGGCGTCAACGTCCTCCCGTCTGACAGGAAGGTGATAATTCCTTTCGGCAAGACAACCGAGTTCATGGCAAGCGTCATCATACAGAAGCTTGTGGATCCGGCCGGAGCGGCGTATAACCTGGTGGAGGCCGAACGCGAACCGTACAAGGTTTCCTGCGAAATCTCTGCGGACGGCGTCGAATGGGGGCAGCTTATCCCTGAAACTTTCACCAAGCTTTATCTGCGCGGAGCCCTTAAGCTTTCCGACCTCAATGCCATCAGGGAAGCCGCCGACCTTGTTCCTTCGTACGAACTTGACCTGGGCGCGACTACCTATGCTTCCGAGACCTTCCCTGCAGTATTCGCCGGGTCCGAGGAAAATGATTATACCAAACTTACGGCGATAACCCTGCCGTCCAACGTCACGGCCATTGCCGACGGAGCCTTCGCACGCTGCAGCGCCCTTGCAAGCATCAACCTCGACAATGTGACGGTCATCGGCGCTTCCGCATTCGACAGGGCAGGCCTTGCATCGGTCACCCTTCCGAATACGGTGACCGCCATCGGCAATGACGCTTTCCGCCACTTGGCCAATCTCGCCGAGGTGAACTACAACGTTCCTTCCGCCACCGGCACATATATCTTCGGCGGCGAGAACGGTGCGGACGATACCGTGTATTCCGTAGATCAGGTCGTCACGATCGGAAAGGACGTGACAACCCTGCCCGACCACTTCCTGAGGGGTAACCATGTCGTTACGAAGGTAATCTTCGAGGGCAGCCCTGCAGGCGGTTCCAGCGCGTTTGTATATTGCCAGAGGCTCGGTACCTTCGAATTCAAGGTCACGACTCCTCCCGCCACTCCCCGCAACGCAGTCACCACCTATACCGGAGACAAGGCTTCCGGTGCCAAGGTGCTCCTCGTTCCCGAGGGTGCGGAAGCGGCGTTCAAAGCTGCCGATCCTGCCACGAATGCATGGGGCAGGTGCGTAGCGGAACTCGGTTTCTCCATTCCTGTGGATTCCAACGTCAAGTACTCCACCAACGGAACCGACTGGACGGATGCCATGCCGGCTTCCTTCACGAAACTTTACCTGAAGGGGGGCTTGAATGTCACCGACCTCGATCCCATAAAGACGGCCATTGCCGGAGCCTCCTCCGCCGTGGATCTCGACCTTACGGGTGTCACATTCGGTTCGACAGAGTTCCCGAACACATTTGCGGGTACCTCGGACGCTCATTTCACCAAACTCAGGAGCATAAAGTTCCCGGAGAACGTAACCACCATCGCGGCTTCGGCCTTCACCTACTGCGACCTTGTGGAGGTGACCATCCCCAAGACGGTTACCGAAATCGGCAATGATGCGTTCCGTTACATCAGCACGCTGAAGAACGTGTATTACGACAGCCCTGCCGCGACGGGAACCTATATCTTTGCCTTTGCGACTTCACTTGACAGCACCGATTACGGCAATTCCATGACCATTACCATCGGTCCTGACGTGGTGACCCTGCCCCAGCATTTCATGCGCGGCAACCCGGTCGTTTCCACGGTCGAGTTCGAGGGCACTCCCGACGGGGGCAACTACGCCTTCCGCGACTGCGGACGCATATCCGTATTCCGCCTGAAGAACGGTCTTCCCAACCTTGTCTGGGGCGCGATCCAGAACGGTACCGGTTCGCTTGCCTCTTCAAGGCAGATAAGGGTGCCTTCCGCTTCAGTTGATGCAATCAATGCAGCGATTGCAGCCATAGAGGGCAACACCAACGGATTCAAGAGGGCTGTCAGTGCGCTCAACGCAGAATCCACCTATACCGTGGTTGGTGAATAACCGCATTCAAAACAGATTCTCGGAGAGTTGAATTTGAATATGAAAAAGTGTTTTAAGGTATTTGTGTTTGCGGCGCTCCTGGCCATGACTGTGCCGGCTTCCGCTTTCGAAATCCAGAAGGGGAGAGTTGCTCCCTGGCAGACTCAGGTCGCTCCCGGACGTACGGAGCATCTGGTAAAGAAAGGTGATTATCCTGCCGTCGCGATGAAGCCGAGCCATGAGCTGGCTTTTGACAAACGTCTGGCCTGCGCGGAGATATCGGTTTCTGCCGCTCCTGGTTCATACTGGTATGGTTGGAGCCTCCGCAGGATTGTGGTCTCCGCTCCCAAGGATATCGCCGGCGACGTGCTTTTCGACGTCACCTACGATGACATCATGCTCGTGGACAATGTCGGCCGCACAGGCTCCGTCACCCTGGACGTGATCGGCGGAAGCCGTGTGTCGGATACTCCCGCAAAGTACTGGCTCCTCGCCTATCCTGCGGCGCTGTCATCCGGCCGCCTCAGCATAGATTACTATCTGAAGAATTACAAATCAGGTGAGATACAGATACTTACCCACACCCTTGACATATCTTCGCCCATGTTCCTGAAAGGACAGGTTTCATCCCTGCGCGAGGAACTTATGGATGAGGGCAAGGGCTGGAGCGCCCGCAGGTATGTGGTTGACACGGAGGCCTACAAGGAAGCGATAATCGATATCATCGAGCGCTGCAACCTCCCGTCGATGCAGATTGCCTATACCACGAACCTTGACACTTTGATGTTCACTGTGGTCAACGAGAAATGGCACGATGCCAAGCCCGGTCGCAGGGAACTGATAATCAGGCCCTATGACATGAAATCCATCTATGAGGCCTGCTCCATAAGCAAGACTCCTTGCTACTACATCTGGTCGAAGATGGTAAACGACGGGGAAGTGGATCTCGACACCCCGCTGTACAAATACTACCCCGGCCTCCTGAACCGTTTCAAGAAGCAGTACCGCGGACAGGTCAAGCTCATCACCGGACGCATGGCCATGAGCCATACCTCCGGCGGCGGCCCCGGTTATTCCAATATGCAGCTGGACTTCTATCCCGGATATCACTTCAATTACCGCAATTCCAACACCTGCATTGTGCAGTGGACGATTGAGTATCTGAAGAGGGCCCCGCTCGATTCCGTCGCAAAGAAGTATCTCTACGACAGGGTGGAAGGCGGAATGCCCAATACACGCTATCACTGGCAGCCGCAGTACGACAGCCTGGCTGTGTTCAGCAATACCGGCAAGCGCGATTTCCCCTCCTGGCACGAGAACAAGTGGGCCAGCAAGGATCCCGAGTTCTGGTGGGACAAGAAGGGATACAATAACAACGCTTCATACCACCTGAGGACCAATGCCGTTGAATTTACCCGTTTCCTCAGGTATTACCTCCAGGGGGCAGCCCTTTCGGAGGAGATGTTCAACGAGGTGGTTCATCCCATGGTCCGCCAGCACGCAGGCAACATCAATTATGAGCGCGGAGAGAATTTCCGCTGTCTCGGCTGGGCCGGGCTGGAAAATCCCGAGTTCGGCAAGATGATCATGCATACCGGCAGCAACGGCATATTCAAGGGTCTGGCACAGATTTATCTGGAGCAGAACAAGACTCTGGCATGCTTTACCAACGGCCGTCACAGCTATAACCTTTGGGGAATGGTAACCGACGTCATAATAAATGCCAAGCAGCCGCTTGCCACATTCGGATCTGCCGAAACTCCCAAATCCTCCGGGAAGGATATTAAAATCGTAAATCGTTGCCTGTAATGTATTTGAATATGAGACTGAAGTTCATCATAGCGGCCGCCGTCCTTTTTGCTGCAAGTTTCGGTACGGTTTCGGCCTTTGATATAGAGAAGGGGAGGGTCGCCGCCTTCCAGGCCCAGAAAGGCGAGAAGGCTTCCGCCGAATTCGACAAGCGCCTTTCCGCCGCCGAGTTCGACCTTTCGGCCAAGGGCAGCAAGTATGCCAAGTGGACTCTCAAGCGTATAGTCCTGAAGTCTTCCGAAGGCCTTGCCGGTACGGTTTGGTTCCACAATACCCGCAAGGATATCATGCTGGTCTCCGCCCCTGAAAAGACAGGCACCGTCACCCTTGATATCATTGGAGACGGAAAATTCGGCCAGAAGGAGCGCAAGTTCTTCGCAACCGTATATCCTGCCGCCCTTAAGGCCGGGGAGGTTGAGGTGGAATACTATTTTGCCGATCCCAAGGGCAATGTCGAGGTGGCCGGCCACAAGGTTCCCGTAAGCGGAACGTTCTTCTCCGTGGGAGACGTCACCGTCATCAGGGACGTCCTTCCGGGCAAGAATCCCCAGGCGTCCGGCTGGACCGTAAAGCCCTATAAGACTGACGTCGATGCCATCCGTGCCCGTGTGCTCGAAATAGCCCGCAAGGCCGGGATAGCGTCAATCCAGCTGGCTTACCAGGACAACCTCGACAAGGTGGAGCTTACCGTCACCAACGACGCCTGGTTCCAGAAGAACGAGAACCGCCGCAAGTATGCCGCTGAATATACCAACGACAATGTCTATCAGGCGGCCGCAGTGGGAGCCCTTCCGCTTGTGTATGTGCTGCTCAAGATGTCCGAGGACGGGGCGATCGACCTTGACAAGCCCCTCTTCCAGTACGACCCCAAGTTCCTTTCGCATTTTGCGAAAAAAAGTCACAGGAAGGCACGCAAGCTGACTGCCCGCATGTGCCTCGAGCATATATCCGACATCAGCCGCAAGGAAGAGATTACCGTCGGTATGCCTTCGATAAAATACGGTGAGAGCAAGAACAACTACTCGGTCCTCCAGTGGGCTGTCGAGGCGATTACCGGCAAGACCGCCGAGGAACTTTGCCAGAATGCCATTTTCGCTCCTCTCAAGATGAAGAGCACCAGCTATAAGTGGCAGGATGCATATACTTCCCTGGCAGTCCCCGGTCTGGGCGGCAAGGAAGTGACCAACAAGCCCGACTGGAAGGAGCGCAGCACGGATGTAGCCACCTGCCTGCGTACCACGGCTCCGGAGTTCGGAGCCTTCCTCCGCTGGGTCCTTGACGGAGGCGGTCTCAAGGAAAGCACTGTGAAATATGTCTTCGGCCACCATGTGGGAGTGGCTGCCACCGAGTACAGGAGGGAGAGGGGCAACCTCTTCCGCGGTCTCGGCTGGCTCGTCGAGGACAATCCGCAGTTCGGAAATGTGGCCACCCACTTCGGCCACAACGGCAAGTGGAGGAGTTTCGCCATGGTAATCCCCGAGCGCAGCACCAGCTTCTGCCTTTTCATCAACAGTTCCTGCCGCGTCAACTTCTACGATGCCATGATGGATCTGTTCCTCCAGCCGGCCGAGCCTATGGCTTCCTTCGGCTGCGGCGTCCTGTATCCGCTTGAAAACCGTAAATAACCATTAATATGAAAAAGATACTCATATCCGCCCTCGCGGCACTTTCCCTTTGCGGGGGCATTTCGGCTGCCACTGTCAAAGTGACGGTAAAGGCCAAGTTCCCTGTCCTTGCCGGCGACTCCACCCCCGTGAGCACTGACAAATTGTTCCTCATTGTCGGAAACGAGGAGAGCAAGAACACCGCTACCGGCAAGCAGCTTGCCATCGAGAAAGTGAAGGATGGCGTGTATGAGGGAGAAGTCGATCTCGGAGATTTCGAAGTGAGCGACGTCCGCTTTGTCGGTTATGGCACTCCGTATCCGGGGGTGCGCCAGCCGCTTCATATAGCCAACGCCAAGGGCGAGACTGTCCTCCGGGTCAACATGCCGGTCCTCGGCGCCACCAAGAGGCAGCCTCGCCAGATACAGAAGAAGGACGGAGTCCTGGACAGGTTCTATCTGTTCGCTCCCGTAAAGCTCCAGAAGGCCAAGAAAGGCGCTTACAAGGCCGAAGTCGAACTGCGTTTTTCCAATGCGTACATGCTTTTCAATGTCTTTGGCGGGCAGCCCGACGAGGTCCTGAAGTCCATTGTAGTTAAGCGCTACACAAAGGAAGAAGGTGAAGCTGAAGGCGTCCGCAAACTTGGCAACCATATCACGAGCCATCCCATGTGGGCTGAGAGCGGAAAACTTTTCAACTATAACAACGGGCGTTCTTTCGACGGAGTCTTCCTGCGCGAGGAATGCGTGCCTGCGGAAAGGAAAGCTGAAAACGGCATCAAGGTCTATTTCTGCACCTACGCCAACCAGACTCCGGTCTTCACCCTTCTCAAAAGCATCGTGGTCGAGACCGACAAGGCTGTCTATACCACCACATTTGAGCAGGAGAAATATGTCCGCAGCGCAGGGGAGGTATCCATCTACGACCTGGACCTTTCACTTGCTTCCCGTGTGGAAAAAACAGCTGAATAACCGATGAAGAAGTCTGTATATACGTTGTTCTGCCTTGCCGTCCTGTTGCCACTTTCCTGCGGCAAATCGGGGACGGAAGATCCGTTCGGCGGCGGTGGCTCCGGCAGCGGCTCAGGCTCAGGCATGTCTGAGCAAAGGGAAGCCTTGATAAAGATTTACAATGCCGCGGAGGGTGACGGCTGGTATCTGAATACCAACTGGTGTACAGATGCGGATCTGGACTCTTGGTACGGGATAACGACCAATACCAGAGGCTCCGTCACCAAGATAATCCTTAACAAGAACAATGTAGGGGGTTATCTTCCGGATGTTTTCGACAAGTTCCCGGACCTTGAGGAAATCAATTTCACCACGAACAAGATTTCCGGGAAGATTCCGCAGACCCTCAAGGATGTGAAATTGGGCGCCGGCATGGCGAAGCTTCAGTATAACGAATTCGAAACCACCGAGTTCAAGGTTCCCAATGACCGCATCGAGGCAGTGGCTGAGGCCATGAGGGTATATCCCCAGAACACCGGTAACGAAGCGTTCCGCATCTTTGTTGACAGCGAGGTTGACGGCACCGGAAAGGTGCATCCGGACTGCTCGCTGGAAATCTACCAGCAGCACACCGAAGGCGCAGGCGTGGAACTATACATCACCGGCGACGGGTATGACGAGGCGGAAAATACCGTAGGCGGATCGGCCGAATACTGGTACAAGGTTGCTGCCGAGGCGTTCTTCGACATCGAGCCTTATACCAAGCTCCGCAAATACTTCGACGTATATATCATCTACGTACATTCTCCGGAAAAGGGAGTCACTCTTTATGAGAACAAGCGCAATTCCCGCTTCTCGTATAACAGCACCAACAGCAACATCAACACCTCCGTCTGCGGACAGTGCGTTGCACAGGCTCTCGGCCGCAATATGCAGGATTCTTCCGCCGTGCAGGTGTGCATTAATTCCACCCACAACGCAATCGGAGGCGGTGTGGAACTGCGAAGGACCAATGCCTACGGTTATTCCATAGGATACGGAATCTGCCAGCAGAGGCCGACGGCTTTCCGCGATCTTGTAAAGCACGAGACCGGAGGACACGCCTTCGGCTACCTTCTCGATGAATATCTGGGCAGCAAGACCGCGGCAGACCTCCCGGCTGCCATGGTGAGGATAAACAAGGTGGCCAACATCGATGTCGAGAAAGACCCTGCGAAAGTGAAGTGGCACATGTATATAGAGGACCCGCGATATGCGGGGGAGGATGTCGGCGTCTATGACGGAGGATTTGCCTTCGCCGCCGGCAGCGGTGTATATCGTCCTTCCGCCACCAGCATGTTGTTCACCTCCGGCAAGAGGGTCAACATGTACAATGCGCCTTCCCGTGCGGAAATATACCGCCATGCGATGCGCAAGGCCTTCCCGAAGGGCAGCGAAACCCCGTTCGAGTGGGACTATGAGGCCTTCGTCAAGTTCGATCTTAACCTTTAACCGCAATGGGACAGGCGTATAAATTCATACCTTTTATCCTCAGCGCCGCATTGCTGGTCTCGTGCGGCAAGTCGGGGACCGAAGACCCTTTCGGCGGCAGCGGCTCAGGCAGCGGCTCAGGCTCAGGCATGTCTGAGCAAAGGGAAGCCTTGATAAAGATTTACAATGCCGCGGAGGGTGACGGCTGGTATATGAATACCAACTGGTGTACGGATGTCCCCGTCGGACAGTGGTTCGGGGTGACTGCAGACGAAAACGGTAATGTAACCAAGCTCACCCTCAACAAGAATAACATGACGGGAGTCCTGCCGGATGTATTCGACAAATTACCGAAACTGGTTTCCCTGAACGTGAGCGACAACAACCTCAGCGGAAAGATACCCAGCAGCCTGGCCTTCATGCCTGAGGCTTCGTTTGCGGCAAACTTTACCAACAACGAATTCGAGACCACCACTATAAAGGTCCCCAACGACCGTATCGAGCGCGTCGGGACCGCCTTCAGGGTATATCCCCAGAGCAAGGGCAATGAAGGCTTCCGCTTCTTCGCTGACAGCGAGGTTGACGGTACCGGCGAGATACATCCCCATCTGTCGGCCGTCCAGTATCAGACGCATACTGAGGGGGCAGGTGTGGATCTCATCATCGTAGGCGAGGGCTATGACGCCGAGGAATGTACTGTCGGAGGCTCTGCCGATTACTGGTACAAGGTTGCGGCCGAGGCATTTTTCGACATAGAGCCTTATACCAAACTGCGCAAGTATTTCGACGTATGGTTCATTTATGTCCATTCCGAGGACAAGGGTGTGACCCTTTACACCAACGATGTCGAGGATAAGCGGAACACTCCGTTCAGATATACCAGCAAGGACGGTTGTTCCATCACCACATCCCTCTGCGGACGGGCCGTAATGGATGCCATGGGCCGTCCCATGAAGGATTCCACAACAGTGCAGGTTTGTGTGAATTCCACCCATAATGCCCTGAGCGGTGGTAAGGAATTGCGGGCCGGCAGTTTGACATGGAACGGCTACACCGTCCGAGGCTGCGGCTATGGCATATGCCAGCAGCGTCCCACGGCATTCCGCGGCCTGGTGAAGCATGAGACCGGAGGACATGCCTTCGGCGGCCTCAATGATGAATACACCGGCAGCCGTACCGCCGATGACATCCCGACTTATCAGGCGGCTATAACCAGGTCCCCCAATATCGACACCCAGCCCAATCCAGGTTTGGTAAAATGGGCTCGTTTCATCTCCGACCAGCGCTATGCCGGAGAGGATATCGGCGTTTATCCCGGCGGCCTGCAGTTTACAGTGACCTCGGGAGTTTACCGTCCGTCAAAGACGAGCATGATGTACGCCTCCGGTGAGCGTTCCAACTTTTACAACGCACCCGGCCGGTGGAATATCTACCACAGGGTCATGCGCAAGGCTTTCCCTCCGGACTGTGCGACGCCGTACGTGAGGGATTATGAAACGTTTGTCAAATTTGATCTGAATCTTGAATAGAGGAGTTATTATGAAAAAGTATCTTAAGATTCTGGCAGTGTTGCCCCTGGCGGCCATCGTCGCCGGCTGCGGCTCCAAGAAAGAAACCGCTCCCGACGACAGGGAAGAGCCGCTGAAGACCTACACTGCCGCCGAAGTAAGGCAGGCCCTCATGGATATATACGATGCTACGGGCGGTTCCCGCTGGAGCGAGAAGGAAGGATGGACCGGAGAAGGGGAGATTTCCTCATGGCATGGCATCACCTGCGACGCCTCCGGGAATGTCACCGCAATCGACCTGGCTTCCAACAACCTTACCGGGAAACTCCCGGACGTTTTCGACCGTTTCCCGAAGCTGCGTACCCTGGATCTTTCAGGCAACGCCATTGAAGGGGAGATCCCGCAGACCCTCTCGAAACTGCGCGAAGAAGGTTTTGAGGCGTTCCTCTCCGGAAACCTGTTTTCGGCAACGACTTTCAAGGTCATCGACAGCAAGATGGACTTTGTCTCGGAAGCGATGCATGTGTATCCTTCCGACAATCCCGCCTTCCGGCTTTACGTTGACAGTTCCAGGGACGGAAGCGGCCGTATCCACGATAACGGCGAGGTTAAGGTCATCCACAAGGCCGAGGACGGAAACGGCTTCGACATCATTTTCATAGGTGACGGTTTCGACAAGGATGAGAATACCGTCGGCGGCACCGTGGACCACTGGCTCGACAAGGCGGTGGAGAACCTTTTCGACGTCCATCCGCTCAAGGGCCTGTACGACCGTTGCAACATCTATTTCATATACAATCATTCTTCACGCAGGGGCATCAGTCTCGGCAACAACTCGATAACCACTTATTTCACCTACCAGCAGCGCAGCCTTTCGAATGAAAAGGTCCAGCTCAGCTGGGCGCAGTGCAAGACATTCATCAAGAATGCCCTCGGCCGTGCCATGAAGGACAACGGAGTCGTCGTGGTCATCCCCAATTTCACCCAGAATGACATCCCGGGAGGCTATCACGCCAAGCAGAATTCGGTGCAGTTCGCCCTTTGCCCTCCGAGGCCTTCCACATTCAGGGAGACTCTTATCCGCCAGGCCGGCGGCTTCTGCATGGGCGTACTTGGTGACGAAACTTCCGGCACTGCTGTCCTACAGGAAGGAAAGAACCCGGTTTCGGCAGTTGAAAATGCCGATATCGAGTCCGACCCCGATGCCGTGAAATGGTCCCGCTTCATCGCCGACAGCAGGTATTCCGGAGAAGACCTGGGGGTGTTCGAGGGCTGCTATGGCTATGATGCCGGGGTTTACCGTCCGTCGCAGAAGAGCATCATGAACTCCGGGGAGCTCCGCAATGAGTATTTCAACGTACCCTCCAGGGCCGCCATTTATAAAAATGTCATGACTGTGGCTTTCGGAGCGACGAATTATACCTTCGACTACGAAGACTTCGTCAATTGGGATCTGGATCACAAATAATCACATGTAGCGTTATGTATAACAAATTCAATTATCAGGCACCCGCGGCCGAGGAGCTTTCCCTCCAGGCCTGGCGGGACATGCTTATCCTCTGCACCTATGGCACGTAATGGCGCCATCGTCATCCCCGGCAACAAGGATGAGTCCGACTACGACGGCATCGAGCCTTGGAAGACACTCATCGAGACTTACGGCTGGACCATCGAGACTTCCACCCAGTGGTAAAATACATAAGAAATAATTTCTTATATTGCAAGTTGAAATATAGTTGCAACTAATAACTGTAGTTATGGATAATAAAGTCAATTATCAGGCGCCCGCAGCCGAGGAGCTTTCCCTCCAGGCATGCCGGGACATGCTTATCCTCAGTCCGCCCAAGTTCACCAATGACTGGGAAGAGGAATGGTAACCAAAAATCAGGAAAGATTATGAAAAACGCGATTAAATTTCTGATTGTGGCAGCCGGCGTGGCGATGCTTGCCGGTTGCGCCAAGGAGCAGGCCGCCCAGGAAGGCCGGGCTGCATCTTCTCCCGTCACGTTTACCGTCAAGGCCAACCTTCCTGACCTTCTGGATGAGGACGGCACCAAACTTTCCCTTTCCGCCGGCGACACCCAGATGAAATGGGAAGGCGGCGAGACGATGTATGTCTGTTTTGCAAAGATTGACGGAACGGCGGTAAAGTCACATGTGGCCACCATCACCGGCGGCACCGGAGCAAATGCCGGGACCTTCTCCGGCCCTATCGATTTCGGAGAGACAGGGCTTACGGCCAGCGACCTTATCGGGATCGTCTTTTACCGTTCAACTCCGACCTTTGAGCTCAACAGCGGCAAGATCCGTATCAAACTCGGAGGCGTCCAGAACTGGTCGAAATGGAACCCCGGCAAAATCACCGCATCGGAGGCATCATGCTATGCCCTCCTTACCGGTGCCGACCTTGTAAAGGACGGGGACAATTATTCCATTGACAACGTCGGCCTCAAGTGCGCGAAGCCGCTTGTCCGCCTGAACATTTACGATACTTCCGGGAAGTATTCCGGCCGCAAGATATCCAAGACGTATCTCGGTGCGGACTACATCCATGGCACTACCGCGATATGGGCTGACGGCTCCGGGGTTACAAATTCCGGCAATCAATATAACTTCCAGACGATCACGTTCGCCGAGCCGGTTACGATGCCTTCCACGAAGGCGGATGCAATCTCCGTATATGTCCCCATATACAAGCCCAGATCCGTCTCGTTCAAGTCCTCATACGTAGTCCTTTCCGACAGCGAGGAGGACCAGACAGTTTACAAGGTCTTCGGCTATGAAGATACGACCGGAAAAGGCTCCCCGAAATCCAAGACCGTGGAGTCCGGGACAATCTACACCATCAACCTCGATTACGGCGCAGCGAACGCTTTCTCTGCCCTCGAGTACTCGGTTGACGGCGGAAACTCATGGAGTACGGACCTGCCTGAGGCTGAGTATTCCTCCCTTTCAGTAAGGTCGGCTCCCGGGATGAACACCCTCTCTTCCGCCAAGATTACCGAGATCAGAGCCAATATCGATGAGTGGGGCAGCGACTCCGGCGTCACCCTCGATCTGGGCAGGGCCAGGCTTAGCAACAGTTCAACCTACGCTGTCGACAACAAGGCTTACCAGTGCTTCCCCGCAGCGTTCGGTAATTCCACCGCCGCCAATGCCTGCCAGAAACTGAGAGGTCTGATTCTTCCTGAGAATACTGCATCCCTGTACACGGCCGCCTTCCAGAACTGTGCCAACCTTGAGTCCGTAAGGGGCCTGGAAAATGTCAAGATTTTCTACAGCAGTTCGATGCGCAACACCGCCATCACGAGCGCAGACCTTTCGTCTGCAGTATCGATAGGCCCCT